>Ga0209541_10013575_pt1 | contig 12420 bp, 9 predicted proteins | sample RifCSPlowO2_01_FD_184027 | JGI IMG/M metagenome (GOLD analysis project Ga0209541, IMG submission 184027) | Groundwater microbial communities from Rifle, Colorado - Rifle CSP2_plank lowO2_0.1 (SPAdes) (version 2) | ecosystem: Environmental > Aquatic > Deep subsurface > Groundwater | place: Rifle...
TGTAAATTTTGTTTTGCAGTTGCGGCCCGAGGCCATTCATATTTTTTCCTACGAAGAAGAAGATTCGGTTATCTTCTGTATGATGGGCAAACGTATCACAGACAAGGATAGAATAAAAAGGGACCAAATGCTTGAATTAGCCGATGGAGAAATCCGAAAACACGGCTATCGTTCTTATAGAAGCGAGGCCTATCTTTTGTCTCCCCAAGCGGCTAATTTTCAATTTCAGTATCGCTACTCTGTTAACGGTTCTCTCTTGGGTTTAGGAGCCGAGGCCTTATCTTACATCCCCGGCTATTACGCCTATGAAAATTCCAAAATAGAGGAATATAAAGGTTATCCTTTAAACAATGCGGAGACCCGTTTAAATTATGTTATCAATAATGTCAGAAACGGTCTTGATAAAAAGATGTTTCTTAAAATTTACGGATTGGATTTCAATAAAACATTCTCCAAAGAAATTAATTCTTTAAGAAGATTAGGAAGGTTGCAAGAGAACCGGGAAAGAATCGGACTTATTGCCAAAAGCGATTTTGAATTCAGAACCTACTCTAAATTCTTCTTCAGCCCTAGAATAATTGAAAAGTTAAAAGCGGCTGTAAAGATGCGCTATAAATAATGAATAAAACCACCAAATCTAAAATTCTTCTTTTCAAGAATATTTTTAGTTCTCCGGACAAAGAAAAAAACCAATGGATAAGCCAGGGAACTCTTTATTTGGCTTCTAGTCTAAAGAAAGCCGGCCTTGAGATTGTTTTCAGTAATTCCAAGATTTCTTTGGAGGAAGACGAATTTATTACGGAGAAAAAAGAACTGGAGAAAATTTTGAAAAGCCATCCCGATATAAACTTTATCGGTATTTCTATTTGTGAGAGTTTTTTTGAAAAAGCCAAGAAATTAATTAAGTTTTTGCGCAAAAGGACGAATGCTTTTATTGGGGTGGGTGGTGTAATGCCCACCATTACTCCGGAACACGTTTTTGTTCATCTCCCTGGTATTAATTTTCTGGTTAGGGGGGCGGGAGAATTTATATTCCCTGTTTTAGCCAAAATCTTGGCGGGTAAAAACATAAATTCCCGTCTGGACAAAAAAGAGAAGGATGAACTTTCTAAATTAAAAGGATTTGCTTTTCGCAATAAATACTATTCTATTTGGTCCTCTTTAGGTGAGATTAATAAACTCCAAGATTATGACCGTTCGGTGCTGGATTTCAATTTTTTAAACAAAGATGGCTTGACTGAAGGCTTAAATCTTTTCACTTCGCGGGGATGCTTCAATAATTGTTTCTTTTGCACCACGCCCGGCAAAGGGGAATATATTGGCAAAAGCTTTGATAATTTGAAAAAAATCCTTAAAGATTATCACAAAAGGGTTAAAGCGATATTCGGAAACGAGATTCCCGTTTATGCTTTTAATCTTTCTTTTAATGACGATGACTTCCTGGCTGATAGCAAAAGAGCTTTGGATTTTTTCTCATATCTAAAGAGCGGTCCCTTCCACATAAATTTTTTCCAGACGGGTATAAACTCTTTCTTTGAGATGAAAAATGGCAGGTATACAAACGAGATTAATCGCAGACTCCTCAACGGTTTCAGTCCACTTATTTTCTCTTCTGACAAAAGCAGCGTGTATATAGGCACAGAAAATTTCTGCGACAATGAACTGGCAAGGCTCGGCAAGGGGTATGATTTTTCAAAGGTAGAAAAAGTGGTTGAGGCACTGGCCAAGAAACAAATATATCAGGTGCACCATTTTATTGCCAGTAACCAACTAACCACGCCACAGGATTTACTGGATAATTTAGTAAAAATCGCTATTTTAAAAATTCGTTACGGAGAATATTTTAAAATCCTGGTGCCCATTATTCCTTATTTGGTATCATTTTATCCCTCGGCAAGCTATAAAATCGCCCTAGCCAAAAAAAGGAAAAAATTTCTGAATATCAGAAGGGTTTTGTCTTTGAAAGGTCAACCAAAATATGATTACCCCTTAGTAACCAACGATATACCTATTAATATAACTACAAGAAAAATTATTCCGATATTATATAACCTGTTTCTGAAGGAAAGGGATTATGCAAAGATACTGGGGACTACATTAGAATATTTTAAACAATGGAAAAGGAAATAGAAGCGATAATTAATTCTTTCGTTTTTGATTTCGACCAGAGGAAATTGGAGGCGCTGGATAAAATACTGTTTTCCTTGTTGCTCAAGAAAGAACTGATGCTTTTTGCGGGAAAGAATACTCCGGAAATACAGAAAATAGAACGAGTTCTATCCCGTTATCACAATTATCGGGATTTAATATTAAAAAGGCTTTTAGGAAAGGGCGGCCGGGGCGGAGATTGGCTCATAAAAAAACTATATTTAGCTCCCGCGCGCTTGATTCTTTTGGTAACCCGTGATTGCCAGTTAAGATGCAAGTATTGTCGGATAAGAAAATTTCCGGCCTCAATGCGAGAGGATGTTTTATATAAGGCGATTGATTTGATATTTACTTCCAATCGGCAGGACCTGCAAATCCAGTTTTTTGGCGGCGAACCGCTTCTGCGATTTGACCTTGTTAAAAAGGGCGTGGAATACGCGCAGAGGATTAACAGGCAATTTAACCGCGACCTGACTTTTATGCTTACGACAAACGGCATTGCCTTGGACAAAGAAAAGACGCGTTTTCTCAAAGAGCATAACTTTTTAGTGGAATGCAGTATAGACGGAGAAATTACCAGTCAGCTCCGAAAACGAAAGGCGGTTGACGGCCGAAACTATTATTCACATCTGATAGACAATTTAAAAGGTTTTTTCCGCGCTGAAATACCTCATTATTCCATTAGCGTGGTTACGCCCCAGGACGCCTCGTCCGCATTTAAAACATTCAAGTATTTAGGGGATTTAGGATTTAAAAGATTGCAGATTAATTATTCTTTAGGGGTTTGGTGGCCACCGACAGCCATAAAAGAATTTTTTAAACAAACTGCTAAGATTATAGATTATATAAAGAAAAGACCGGAAGTTGAATTTATAAATCTTGGCGGCACCAGAAGAGAACCGGTAGTTTTAAATGCCGAGTTAACGGTAGATTGCGAGGGAGGCATATTTTTGGAGTCCGGTATTAGCTTGGAAGAAAATTTTATGGCAATGAAAAAGAAATTTTTGGTAACCGATGTAAGCAAAGCCAAAAATATCAATCTTCATACCTCAACACAATTTCAGAATTTTTACCAATTATCTAAAGTATATTCTGAAACAAGCCCCAAAAGGAGAATTATCCTGAATAATGTTCTTTTAGGGAAAGAATTTGAAGTCTTCTTAAAGAAAACAAGCGAGCTATGATGGACTTAAGCCCAAAAAAACTTAATTTTTATAAATTCCTGACGGTTAAACTTACCAATGACGACCTTTATCCGCATTATCTTCATGGGCGGGATTTTTCGCTGGAGCAGGTCAGGGATTTTTGGCGAAAAACAGTTAAGGCAATCTTAGAAAAAAGAGCGCCGCAAAAATTAGGGATTTATATTCATATTCCATTTTGCCGCCAAAAATGTTTTTTTTGCTCTTGTGATTCTTATATTCCTCCTTCTTATGAAGAGGCGGGGGATTACTTGGGACTTTTAAAAAGAGAAATTGACGCTTTCCGGGATATTTTTAAGCGGGTCTTTTTTACTTCGGTTTATTTTGGCGGAGGCAGTCCTTCTTTTTTAAAAACGCAGGACCTTAAGAATTTATTCCGTTACCTTTACCGGAGTTTCAATATCCATCCCAAAGCTCAGCTGATTTTTGAAGGCACGCCCCGCGATTTGAATGAAGAAAATCTTGCCGTCATTGCAAAATACGGGGTTAATCGCCTGACTATCGGCGTGCAGAGTTTAGACCCCAAGGTTATAAAGTTGATGAAACGACCGCAGAGCAAGAAGGATTTTATCAGAGTTTTTAAACTGGCGCGGCGTTTGGGAATTCCTTATATCAATATTGACCTCATTGCGGGTCTGGAAGGACAATCAGTAAAATCTTTTCTTTCGGATTTAAAGACCGTGCTTGATTTGGGGGCGGATATGATTCATGTTACGGGCTTTACCCCCCTGGCCCATACTCCTTTTTGCCGGGCTGGCAAGAAGTTATCGCCGTCGCAGAAAGAAAACCGCAGAGTGATGCTTGCCGCTTCGCGTAAAATTTTTAAAATGGTATTTAAGGAGATTGATTGCGAAAATTCAGGTTTGTCTGAAAGAGCAGAAAATGTTCAGGAAACCGATTTACGCAAAGAAAATTCTTCGCTTCTTGGCATAGGATACAGCGCCCAATCCCATGCTTTCAGCCAGGCCTGGTATGCTCATCCGCATCTTGTTGAACTTGCTATTGCCGACCATAAACCTAATTATAAAAGATTGCCTGTTTTTACGGGCGTGAGAGGCGGCCTGGACGAGGAAATGCGCAAATTCATTTTTAGCAATCTTCAAAGAGGATTCTCCAGAAAGTTTTTCTCCGGCCTTTTCGGCCGAGACCCGGTGGATTTTTTCAGAAAAGAAATAATGGCTCTGACCGCAATGGGTAAGTTAGAAATAAAAGGCGACAAGGTGATATCTCGTATTAACGGAAGGCAGGAATTCCTGGTTTTGTCCAAGATTTTTTACAGCCAAGAGAGAATCAAGGCCATTTTACGGGTTCACGGAAAAGAGTATGACAAAAACAAGGATTACCAAACGGATTTAAATATTCTTTATGACGAAACGGACTAAAGAAATAGAAGATTGGGAATTTTATTGTGGCGATATCTCCGCCTATTCCAAAGATTGGTTTTACAACCGAAGTTTTGTTTGTGGAGAAAAAACTATTGATTTATTTAAAAAAATATTTGAATTATCTGAAGAGAATAGAATCGCTATAAATACGGTTAATTGGAACGGCCAATATTTTAAAATAAATTTATTTGATGAGCAACTAAGAAAATCTTTTGAAGTGGTTATAAAAAAATATAATGAAAATGAACGTTTGTTATATACAAAATATCGATTTCTTATTTTACCTAACACTTTCATTATATTAATCGGTAATTTTAGCAATCTGACAAAAGGTGTGATAAAAACACTAAAAAAATTATCTGATAATTTAAGCAAAATAAGACCTTCTGATTTGTTCAATGTTGTCTATAACGATAAGAATAAATCTGTCAAGAAACTTTGCAAACCAATATCAGTAACTAAAATAAATTCTCAAAATAAAGACGCGTCTTATTCTAAATCGCTCTATGACTGGGGTAATAAAGAAATAAATCACACATTTCTATTAAATTATAATTTGATAAATGATCAAGATTGGCAGATAGATCTTACTGGCACTAAACAGTTTTATTTAAGATGTGGCGACGTCGAATGTGCTTATAATCACAATATTTTTGACTCTTCTCCTTGTAATAGGGAATATGCGCTTTCAAGAACTAATCAATTTGATGAGGCGTTAAAGGATAAGGATTTATTTGAAAAGATGATTTTGCATAATGCTATTTTTGAGATTAAAGACGAGGATATTATTTTAGGATGCGATTCCAAAATTTATAATGTTTTAGATAAAATAACTCAAGTATTAAAAGGTTTTTCTATAAACATTTTATTATGTTCATGTATAAATAAAATAATCGGTAACGATATTGATTCTCTAATCAAGAGAATAAACAAAAAGAATAATACATTAATACTCCGCACAGAATGTAATGCTGTTGGGAAACCCATGGAAGGAATAAAAGATATGATAAGAACTTTTTTAAAAACTAAAAAGATACATCGATTAAAAAATAAGTCATTTAACCTTATTGGATTTGAAAATGACCGTGGAATTAAGGAAATTATACAGATATTAGAAAGATTCTTTAATATAAAATTAAATACGGTACTATTACCTGAAGTGAAGACAAGCTCCTTAAAAGATTTTTATAAAGCAAAACTGCAAGTACTTAATCATCAGGGGGCTTTTAATGACACCTTTAATGAAATATTTAAAGAGAAGAATTTTAATGTTTTAGAACTTCAACCTCCTTATGGGATAAGGCAAACAATTAAATGGCTGAAATCTGTAGGAAATTATTTTAAAATTGCGATTGATAAAAATGAGAGCTGGAAAAAGTATTATGCCGAGAGAATGACCGCATGGAAAAAATTAACTAAGGAGGCAATGAAGTTCAGACTAGGATTTATTATTTCTAAAGAAGATATCGATTTATTAACTGTTCCCAAGAAATATCCTTTTGGCATACCATTATTAAAATACTTAAAAGAGATGGGATTTGGAATAAACATTCTCTTTACTTCTTGCAAGGATTTTGATTATCAAAAAGAATTATTATTAGATTTATTTGAAGATAAAAATAAGATTAATATCGAATTGTTAAATAATCCTGAAAAATTAGATGACTGGATTTCAGAATCTAACTGCGCTTGTATTTATTCAGATTTTTATAATGATATTAAGATAATATCTCACGGAAAGATTCCATTTTCAATATCTCTTTGCGAAAAAGGCATTGATGGGGCGATTCGAACACTAGAAGAATTACTACGTTTGTGTAGAATAAAATTCTTTAGCAAATATCAAATTTATAATAAACAAAGACCAATGGTTATTAATGAAGGATAAAATGCTAAATCTAGAAAAGATAAAAGAGATTCAAAAGAAATTCAATCATACGTATTTACACGGGATTTATTTGGCTATAAATGCAATATCCGATGCCTATATTTTAATAGACGGCCCGTTTTGTATTTTTGATAAAGTGGATTTTATCCATAAGACCCACGATTTATTCTCGGATTTAATAAGAAGGAACTCAACTCATCGTATCTGTTGCACCGGTGTTCAAACAGATCAAACTATAGTGGTAGATGATAGGAGCGATAAAATAACAAATTTATTACAGAAGATTAGCAAAGAGAAAGATTGTTCCGTCATTTTCATCTGTTCAGTCCCTATGGCAACTATAACCGGGACACAATACGATTTGATAATTAATAAATTACAGAAAAAGATGCCGGTCCCACTGATTGAAATACCTTCGAAAAGCTTACGCGGAGATTGGCTGCTTGGTTATGAAGAAACACTTCTTTCTATTGCGAAAAATCTGGAATTTAAAATGAATTTAAAGGAACCCAGGAGCGTTGGGATTGTTGGTTATTTTTTTGATAGAAATGAAGGCGATCATATTGGAAATTTAATAGAACTTAAAAGAATTCTTAAAGAACTTTCTTTAAACCTTATATCGGTTTGGTTAGATGGAGGTTCTCTCGACAAACTTCAAGAAATTGAAAAAGCTGAAATTATTATTTCTCTTCCATATGGGAGAAAAGCTGCTAAAGAAATTGCAAGAAAAACAAAAGTAGATGTAATCGAATTAGATTTACCATTTGGACTGAAAAACACAAAGGACTGGCTTAGGGCAATTGGTAAAAGAATAAATAAAGAGAAACAAACAGAAGTTTTAATTGATAAAGAATTAAAAGAAATCATTCCCAGTATTAGTTTGATTGCTTCCGAATATCTTATGAATAAAAGATTTGCAATCAATGGCGATCCTTATTTAGCTTATGCCCTTGCTACATCTTTAAGGGAGCTAGAAGGAGAAATCGATCATATAATAATCTTCGGGAAAAGGGAGTCAGCCAATAATTTGGTTTCTAAAAATCATTCTGAATTCAAAACCATCTATGAACCGACATATTTAGATGTGTTTGATTTAAATACTTCAAAAATAGATTTGTTTGTAGGCAACAGCCACGTTTTTTATTTACTGCGAATGCAAAAGATAAAAAAACCATATATAGAAATAGGTTATCCTTCATTTTACCATCATTGCTTAACAAGCAGTCCGTTTTTAGGTTTTAAGGGGTACGTTTATTTTTTAAACAGGGCAATGAATAGCTTATTAGAAAATGAATAGAATAAATAAAATAGTCCTATACGGAAAAGGGGGGATTGGCAAGAGTACCATTGCTAGTAATTTGAGTATGGTTTTTGCAAAGAATAACTTAAGGGTTCTTCAAATCGGATGCGACCCAAAACATGACTCAACCATATGGCTGTTAAATGGGAAGAAGATTAAAACCGTAATGGAATTAGCTTCTGAAAAAAATGTAAAAGATATCACAAAATCCGATATCATCACTAAAGGAATAAAAAATATTGATTGCATAGAATGCGGGGGTCCTAAACCGGGGGTGGGATGCGCCGGCAGAGGCATATCCTTAATGTTTGAAGTACTGACTGACTTAGAAATAATTAACAGTAAAGAATATGATGTGATAATCTACGATGTTTTAGGCGATGTTGTTTGCGGAGGATTCGCTGCTCCTTTAAAGTTGAATTTTGGCGAAAAGGTATTCATTGTAATATCTGAGGAAATATCCTCATTATATGCAGCAAATAATATTTCCCAAGGAATTCTGCAATACGAATACAACGGAATTTATTTAGGAGGATTAATTTTAAATCTTCGAGATAATCACGCTAATTTAAAGCACGTATATGAATTTGCAGAAAAATTAAACAGCGATGTTTTGATAGAAATCCCAAGAAGTAAAGAAATTAGCGATGTAGAATATAAGCATAAAACTGTAATAGAAGAATATCCAAGCTCAAAGATAGCAAAAATATTTTCTACCCTTGCAGATAGAATATTATCTTCCAAGAAAAATACAACCAGAAAATTGAATTACATTAATGAAGATGATTTTTATAATATTTTCAGGAACTCAAAACATGGAACACATTGATTTCCATATTTCATATAGATGCGTGAATAAATGCATTTTTTGCAGTTCTTCGGATTCAATAAAAAAATTCAAAAACCATCCTTTGAGATACGAACAGACGATAGCCATTCTTAAGGAAAAAAGAAGGCAATTTAAAAGCGTTAATTTTACCGGAGGAGAACCAACGCTTTTATCGTTCTTGCCGAGTTTGGTCCGAGAAACTAAAAAATTGGGATATAAAATTTACATCGGAACCAACGGAGCGGGGTTTGCGAACCGGGACTTCTGCCGTAAAGTAGCGCCCTTTATTGACGAGGCGTGTTTTTCCGTCCATGGCCCTACGCCGGCCCTGCACAATTTCCATACCAAAAACAAAGCAAGCTTTGCCAATTTAAACAAAGCGCTGCAGAACATCTCGGCCTTCCCGGTAACTTTATCAAGCAATACGGTGATAACAAAATATAATTTTCCCCATTTAGAAAAAATTATTTCATTTCTGGCGTCCAAGAAAATAAAACAATCATTATTTTCAAACCTGGCTCCGGAGGGAAGGGGATTAGCTAATTACAAGAAACTGGCGGCGAGATTAAGCGATATTAAAAAAAAGGTGCCCGGGTTGGTTAATTTGGCTAATAACGATAAAATAATCTTGCGATTCTTTGGCCTTCCGGCTTGTGTTTTAGGGGATTATGCAACGCATTCCAATGATTTCTTCTGGGATGCCCGGCTCAATATTGAACAGGCAGGCGATGATAAGAGGTTCTTTATTAAACAGGAAAAGGCGTATTTTCCCAGCCGCGGCCGGATAAAAACCCAAAAATGCAGGGCCTGCTTTTATAAAAATATCTGCGGCGGCGTTTTCCGGGCCTACTATAATATATTCCAGGACCAAGAATTACAATCGGTAAAAAAATGAATAAAAGAAGATTTGCCGAAAGAAACAAGGTTGCCCAGACGCCGAAATACTGGATTAGATTAACCCGGGTTTGCAACAATAATTGTATTTTCTGTCTTGATAAAACAGCCCAGAACGGCACCTCGGTGCCTCTGCCGGAGCTAAAAAATCAATTAAAACAGGGACGCCGGCAAGGTTTTAAAAAATTAATCTTAAGCGGCGGGGAGCCGACGCTTCATCCGGATTACCTTGAAATTGTCAAATTCGGCAGGTATGTCGGCTATGACGATATTCAGACCGTAACCAATGGCCGGATGTTCGCTTATAAGAAATTTTTAGAGAAAGCGGTGGAAAATGGTCTAACCGAAACCACTTTGTCCATCCACGGACACACCAAGAAACTCTATGAAAAACAGTCGGGCATTAAAGGTTCTTTTGAACAGGCCTTAGCCGGATTAACTAATGTTTTAAATTCCAGAAAATTGATTGTTAATGCAGACATCGTTATCAATAAAATTAATTATAAATATTTAGAAAAAGCAATAAGATTTTTTATTAATTTGGGGGTAAAAGAATTTGATTTGCTTCAGGTGATTCCTTTTGGCGCGGCTTGGGAAAACAAAAATAAAGTTTTTTATGATTTAGAAAAAGCCGTTCCTTTCCTGAAAAAAACCTTTTCTTTGCAAAATGAATTCCCCGATATTTATCTTTGGACCAATCGGTTTCCAGTCAAATATTTGGAGGGTTTTGAGGAGCTTATTCAACACCCAATTAAATTAAAAGACGAAATCAGAGGAAGAAAACAAATATTGGAAGATTTTCTTAAACACGACAAACTAATGAATTGTTACGGAGAGCAATGTCAATATTGTTTTCTAAAAGATTTTTGCGCCGATTTAGTTAAAATTAAACAAACCGGAAAATTGGTTTCTAAAGCTTATCCCTTTTGTCAAAAAATCAAACAACCAAAAGAAAAAATTTTTTCTTGGAAAAATTTCAATCTTGATAAGTTTTTGGATTTTTTTATAAAATATCGTTATTTTGTCAAAAGTTTGAGGTGCAATAACTGCCGATATGATAAAACTTGTTCGGGAATGCAAATTGACTATATTAGGAAATATGGCTTTAAAAAATTAAAGCCGTTAAGATAAGTCCATGGCCAATTTATACTATATCCAAGTCACCAGAAAATGCAACCAAAAATGCCGCTTTTGTTCTAATCCCCCTAATAGAAGAATATTGCCTTTAAGAAAAGGCAAGCAATTAATTGATTATTATAGACGCAGGGGTTGCGATGGTCTTATTTTTACGGGAGGAGAACCGACTCTTTCTCCTCATCTGGCCGATTTAATCAGATACGCCGGTCTCAAAAGCATCCCTCATCGGATAATTACCAATGGGCAAAAATTAGCGGATTTTGACTATTTGCTTTCTTTAAAGAAAGCCGGGCTCTATCATCTTCATCTTTCTTTGTATTCCTATAAAGAAAAAATACAGGCCTTTTTAACAAAAAACGAAGATTCTCTCAAAAATATCACCCAAGCCCTTAAAAATTTAGGAAAGATCGGAGGAATTACCACCGATATGAATATCACCATAAACCATTACAATGCCGACCATTTGTTAGAAAATGTAAAATGGATAATTGATAACTTTCCCTTTGTCCGCCATTTTGTCTGGAATAATTTAGACCCGATTATGAACAGGGCCAAGAGAAATCCCGATACCGTCCCGAAATTGTCCGAGTTTGAGTTATCGCTGCATCAGGCGCTGGAATTTTTAGAGAAAAATAACAAGACCTTCCGGGTAGAAAGGGTGCCTTTATGTTATCTTACGGACTACGAGCATGTTCTGAATGAAACCAGAAAACAGGTAAAAAAAGAAAATAGATTAACTTATTTTTTGGATGAGCGGGGTTTTCTTTCGGAGAAAGACTGGCTAAAGAAGTGGGGCTACGGGAAAGCCGAATGTTGCCGGGCTTGCTCTTGGAATTCTATTTGTCCCGGGTTATATCAAATGGATAAATTCTATTCTTCAAAAGAACTGTATCCCGTCTTTGGGGATAAAAGAATAATTATTAATAAAATCCTCAATGGAGAATAAAAGCGAGAAAAAAATTCAAATTAATTTGGGGCATATTTGCAATAATGTCTGCAAGTTTTGCATGAACGGCGAACCGCTCAATAAAAGAAAATTCGTTCCTTTTCCTTTAGCCAAAAGGGAGTTAAAGAAATTTAAAGATAAAAATTATAATGCCGTGGGGTTTTTGGGAGGGGAACTTACGATTTATCCCGAAATAACTGAATTAGTAAAGTTGGCTGCTGAATTGGGCTACGAAAGAATTGATTTGGTAAGCAACGGTCGGCGCTATTCGGACATTAAATTCCTTGAAAATTTAATTGAGGCGGGGAATATCAGATTCTATTTATCTATCCATTCCCATCAGGAAAAAATTGAGGATTTTTTGACCTCGGTTAAGGGAAGTTTTAATGATAAAATTAAAGGCCTTTATAATCTGATTGCTTTACAAAAAAGGGGATTGATAAAAGAAAGAATTTTTATCAATCTGGTGATAAATAAATTGAATTACAGGTTTCTTCCTCAAATTTTAACCTTTTATTTCAGGAATTTCGGGATAAAAGATTTCCGGTTTAACTTTATAAGACCCGAGGGCCGGGCTTTTGTTAATTTCAAGCTTTTAGTGCCGACCTATACCGAAGTTCTGCCTTGCCTTGAAAAATCTATTCGGCTGTCTAAAAAACTGAATCTTGACATCAGCTTGGAAGGCATTCCT
>Ga0209541_10013577_pt1 | contig 12420 bp, 5 predicted proteins | sample RifCSPlowO2_01_FD_184027 | JGI IMG/M metagenome (GOLD analysis project Ga0209541, IMG submission 184027) | Groundwater microbial communities from Rifle, Colorado - Rifle CSP2_plank lowO2_0.1 (SPAdes) (version 2) | ecosystem: Environmental > Aquatic > Deep subsurface > Groundwater | place: Rifle...
AAGTACAACAACAAAAGATTCCATCAATCTTTGCACTACCAAACACCAAATGAGTATGTTACAAGTTATCAATATCTACAGAAAGGAGAACTGTACGGTATGTAGGGGTCCAGCACAAAAATTTGACAAAACCAGTAAGAATCGCTAGAATCACAGTTGTTCTTCTTGAGAATTTCCCTTTAATGCTTAATGCTTAACGAAAAGGACTAAAGCAATTTTTCCAAAAGATGTGTTCTGCCGATAACCAGATAATAGATAAAGCGTTAGTCGTTAGACATTAGTCAAATAGCAAAGAGAAATATTATGCCAACAGCAAAAGTTTCTGTAAAAGTTAAAAGAGAAGATATTAAGCCCGAGGTTGGGACCAGCGTGGGTGTTGTTTCCAGTGGTACGAGTGACGGTGAAGGAGGTGCTAGCGTAATTGATTTAAGAACTCAAAGACAGGAGCCAATTGTTACTCAGTCTGTTACACCACCTGTGCAAAATGGAAACGGTGAGATGCCGATGGGCGATCATATGGGTCGTGACGTGCCCACTCAGGAAGTCAGCGGAATTTTAGATATTGCCCACGAAGGGCACGGGTTTTTAAGGCCAAAATTCAGGCCTAGTGACGCTGACGTTTATATTTCTGCTTCGCAAATTCGAAAATTCATGCTTCGCCCGGGAGATGATGTTGTCGGAATGGGAAGGCCGCCAAAAGATAACGAAAGGTATTTCGGGTTGTTAAAGGTGGTCAAAGTCAACGGGCAGTCTGCAGACAGACAGGAAAGAAGAGCCAAATTTGCAGATTTAACTCCGATTTACCCAAATGAAAAATTAAAGCTGGAAACAGGAAGGCTGCCTCTTTCCGCGAGAATGATTGATTTGATAGCACCTATTGGAATGGGGCAAAGAGGGATGGTTGTTTCGCCACCAAAGGCTGGAAAGACAACAGTTCTTAAAGAGATTGCCAAAGGCATTTCTGATAATTTCCCGAAAGTACATTTGATGGCAGCGCTAATCGGTGAAAGGCCAGAAGAGGTTACCGATATTTCCAGAAGTGTTAAGGGTGAAGTAATCGCGTCTAATTTTGATGAGCCGGCAGAAACCCAAACAAGGATTGCCGAAATAGTTCTGGAGCGTGCCAAACGCTTGGTGGAAAAAGGAATGGATGTGGTGATTTTGCTTGATTCCATAACAAGACTAGCCAGAGCTTATAATCTTTCGGTTCCGCCAAGCGGTAGAACACTAACCGGTGGATTTGATCCGGCGGCACTGTATCCGCCAAAGAGGTTTTTCGGAGCTGCCAGAAATTGTGAGGAAGGTGGGAGTTTAACAATTATTGGTACGGCGCTAATTGAAACCGGTTCCAGAATGGACGATCTTATTTACGAAGAGTTCAAGGGAACCGGAAACATGGAGCTGCACTTAGAAAGAAAGCTGGCTGAGCGCAGAATTTATCCTTCGATTGATGTTGAAAGGTCTTCAACAAGGCAGGAACAGCTTCTGTTTACTGACGATGAATACAAAAAGATTGTGACTATGCGCAGGATGGTTTCAGTTCTCAACCCGGATGAGAGAACCGAGATAATGATTGACAGGCTTAGTAAAACTGCTTCGAACAAGGAATTCCTTGACAGCCTTAGTAAAGATGTCAAATAATTCCTTGCGCCCCGCAGAGCGGGGGCTAAAAGAGTTTTTGGATTCATTAAGTAAAGACGTTAAATAGGTTAGTAGGTTGGTAGGCCGGTAGGTCGGTAGGTAAATTCTGAAAATAATAAATTTTTGCCTACTATCCTACATGCCCACAATCCTAAATACCTAAATCAATGGACCACGATTCGATCTATAAAGAGTTTGTCACTTTCTTAAAAGCGTTTTTTTCGTATTCTACTTTTCGACTTCAAAGAGCAGGACTTTCATTTGAAAAAATAAAAGATTTTGTCGTTGATATTTTGATGGTTAGACGGGGGGCAAACACCTCCCTTTTTGTCCATGGCTCGATTTTAGGCTTAGCTTTCGTAGTTTTAGTCGGCGGAGGAGTTTTGCTGTCGTCATCGGTAGTTTCCGGTTCGTACCCAGGGGTACCGGCAAACCCGCTGGTAGCCGGCTCTCTTACAAATAGCACTGATACAGGAGTGATTACATCAACAATTACACCTGTGACTATTATTTCAGATAAACCGCGAGATAGCGTAATCGAGCATGAAGTCAAGGCGGGACAGACGGTTTCTTCGATCGCTCAAGAGTATGGCGTAAGCGAGGAAACAGTTTTGTGGGAAAACGATTTGACCGCAAAGTCCCTGATAGAAGAGGGAGATAAATTAAAGATATTGCCGGTTTCCGGAATTGCCCATAAGGTTCAGTCGGGCGACACTATTTATTCTATCGCCAAAACGTACAGAGCCAATGCGCAGGCGATTTTAGACTTTCCATTTAATGATGTTGGCGATGATTTCCAACTGGCTTCGGGTGACTTACTTATAATTCCGGACGGTGCGCCACCGGAGGTTAAATCAAAGCCGGCACCGACTCAATACCTGGCTTCAGAAAAACAGAACATTGCCGTTTCCGAACTCGGGAGTGCCCAATTTATCTGGCCGGCTTCAGGTGATCTTTCTCAGTATTTTGCCTGGTATCATCCGGCAATCGATATTTCCAATTTGGGCGGAGGTCCGATTAGAGCTTCTGATAGTGGAACTGTGACTGTTGCCGGTTTTGTAGATAATTCCGGTTACGGAAATCGGGTAGTAGTTGACCATGGCAATGGTTACACTACGTTGTATGCTCATTTAAGTGCGAATTATGTTGTGCCCGGTCAGCGAGTCGGCAAAGGTGAAGTGATTGGAGCGATGGGTTCTACCGGAAGATCATCAGGAGTCCATGTGCACTTGGAGATTCGAAAAAACGGTACAGCCCTTAATCCGCTTTCGATATTGGGACAGTAGAGAAAATTTCTAATTTCTAATTTCTAAATAAATCCTAATGAAACAATATCTAAATTTTAAAATTGGTCATTATAATTTGGGTATTGATTAGGTCAATTAGAGCAATTAGGTTAATTAGAAATTGACAGCTACTTCTCGATCCTTGATACTTTTTCCATGAAGAGATTTAGCGGGTGGATGTTTGCAATTGGAGCATTTGTTATTCCACTCGCATTGTACGTCAAAACTCTGGCGCCAACATATATCCCGGTTGATAGCGCGGAATTTGCACTATGTATGCATTTTGCGGGGATTTGTCACCCGCCGGGTTTTCCGCTTTATGTTTTGATTGGCAAAGTTTTTACGGATTTATTTCCGGTTGGCTCGTTGATTTATAAAGCAAATTTGCTGTCTGCTATTTTTGGAGCAGGTACAATTTTGTTCGTATTTTTAGCTCTCTATGAGCTTGAAGTTAGAAAGGAAATTGCTTTTCTGTTGACATTTTTTTTGGCAGTCAACATTGTATTTTGGGAGTTTGCAACAAGTGCCGATGTATTTACATTTGCCACATTTCTGATCGCCTTGACATTTTTTCTAATATTTAAGAAGAGATTTTTGTTGGCTACTTTCACACTGGGTTTGTCAGCTTCTCATTTTTATATTTCGGCTATTCTTCTGCCACTGATTTATTGGTATTTTGCTGGTTTCAGGTTCCAAATTAAATCAGTGTTTTCAGTGGTCGCAGTTTTTAGTCTTGGTTTTTTTCCTCAAATCTTACTTTTTATTAGGATGCAGCAAGGTCCGGAAATTAATTGGGGACATGCCCAAGGGCTTAGTGGCTTTATTGATTTTGTGAGGCGCAAGGAATTCGGGTCGATTTTTTTAATAGCAAATCCGGTTTTAACTTTCTCGATTTCTAAATTGTTCAAGCATATAACTTATTACTTTTCTGATTTGTTTTTAAGTTTTGGATTTATTTTGCCCATTTTAGGTGTAGTGGGCATATTTTTGGGAAAAATTCTCAGCGATAAAAAGACTGTTATTTTAGCAGCTTCATTTCTACTTTTGCTTGTAACCCAGCTTGTACTTCTTTCGACTATTGATCCTAAAAGTGACGCCGGATCTTTTCAAATCAGCAAGTTTTATTTGTCTTCATATACTGTTGCCATTTTACTGTTTGGCTATTCACTGAAAAAAATAACAAATAAATTTTTCGAAGGAAATGAGATTTATGTCAGTTTAATTCTTGGACTTTTAGTGGCAATTTATTTATTTGCCAATTTTAAAGTTAACGATCTTTCCAATAATTATTTTTCCCAAAATCTAAATTTAGATGCGCTTGAGCAATTGCCCGAAGGAAGCGTAGGCATAACGCTCTCGCATATCTTTTATTTCGGATCGGTTTATGAGCAAAAAATAAACAGGCGATTTGAAAACATCAGCCTACTTTATTTTCCCAACGAAAAAAACAAAGATACGGAATTTTATCACCCGCAGCTTTTTGAAAATCAGCAAAATGAGCAATTCGTCAATGAAGTTGCCAGGGACCGGGAGTTAGGTAAGGCTGAAAGATATATCCTTTTAACAATTTCCAGAAATTTGGACAAAGACATATTTATACTGCAGGGGGTATTTGAAGAGAAATTTTTTGCCTATTTAAAACCCTATTTAAGGCCGCACGGGCTTTGGTGGCGAGTCGATCGGGATATTTATAAAGATGCCGAGAGCGGGCAGATTTTAAGTTTGCTGGAAAATTTCCGAAACAGAGGTTTAACAGTTGACGGTTTTGAAAAGAAAATGCAAAAGGATGATTTTTTAGCGTACGCCGTTGCTTATCACTCGGCTGCAGTTGAGCTTGCTAAAATGGCAGAATATGACAAGGCATTAAAAATTTTAGACGAGGCATACCAAATGAATACAAAAGCCGAGAATGTAAATCAAGAGATTGAACTTGTTAAAAAGACAAAAACTTGGGATCAGGAGTTTGTTCAACTAGTGGAACGGGCGGAAGTTGAGAAGTTAAATGAACTTGGAGCTAATTTATATACATTAGGAAATTACAAAAGCTGCAGCCAAGTATTTGCCGAAATTGTCAGGTTAAAAGAAAATGATGCGGCTGTTTATAATAATCTGGCTTCCTGCTTTGCTTTATCCGCAAGATTTGCGGATGCTAAGGTGAATTATCAGAAAGCACTCGAACTTGACCCAAGTCTTGAAAAAGCGAAAGTGGGACTGGAAGCACTTGAAAAGTAATTGTTAAATTGTCAAATAGTTACATTGTTGATAGCATATCTAGGTTAAATTTTTTCTCATAAACAATTTAGCAATATAGCAATTTAAGATTATGATAGACTTCGCAAGAATTACAGCTATTGCCGGTAGGGGCGGAGACGGAGCGGGATCGTTTACGCACATTAAGGGAAAACGCCGGGGAAAAGCCGATGGCGGAGACGGGAGTAGAGGAGGCCATATTTACCTTGAAGCAACAGGTGATCTAAACACTCTGGAGCGGTTTCGTTATGTGAAGGAATACCGAGCCAAAAATGGCGGGAATGGGGCTCCACGCAGGCGCAAAGGGGCCGAGGGTGAGGATTTGGTGATCAAAGTACCTTTGGGAACGGAAGTTAAAGTTCGAAGTTCGAAGTTCGAAGTTCGAAGTTCTTTTGATCTTTTATTGGAAGATCAAAAGGTATTAGTAGCCGGCGGTGGTCAAGGCGGTAGGGGCAATAATCATTTAAGGGATGAATTTGGCAGGCGGCCTTTTAGTGGCGAAAAAGGCCAGGATGGAGAAGTTGTAAATCTAACGTTGGAGCTTAAGTTAATTGCCGACGTTGGCCTAATTGGTTTTCCCAATGCCGGTAAGTCGACTCTGTTGAAAGCGCTAACTGCAGCAAGCCCCAAAATTGCAGCGTATCCATTTACAACTCTCGAGCCAAATCTGGGCGTTATGAAAATTGCGGGTCCTGCCACGACTTTCCCTCCCGCCAGTGCTCGCTCGAATCAGAATTCAACTGGTAATCAGAAAAACAATGTCGAGCTGCGCGCTGTCGGAAGCCCTTCCAGTCGTGTCACCCGCAATTTTCCAAGAGTTGTCTTGGCCGATATTCCGGGCTTAATCGAAGGGGCAAGTCGCGGTAAAGGCTTAGGAGATTTGTTTTTGCGACATATTGAAAGAACCAAAATCCTGGTTCATTTAATCGACATTTCTACATCAAAAGATGTATGGAGCGACTACCAAACAATAAGAGGTGAACTGAAAAATTATTCCAGAGACCTGGTTAGGAAAAAAGAAATCATTGTTCTTAACAAAATTGATCTGGCGCAAAAAGCTGTTTTAGATAACACACTTTCCGATTTTAAAAAAAGGCGAAAAAGAGTCGTTGCTATTTCTGCATTAACCGGTGAAGGTTTTGATAGCCTAATTAAAAGCTTGGCGAAGGTGATGGACTAGCGGTTGGGCTAGGTAGCGGTAAAGGGGTAGGTAAAGGTTTTGGAGATGCTTCGGGAACTTGGGTTTGTGAAGATTGTTCCTGTAAATTACGGAGTTTTTCATTATAAGTTTGTAGCTTTTCTTCAATATCAGCCCTTGCCGGGTCATCTTGTGGCAAAAATTGTTTGGCGAAGGTTAGCTCACTGACGATTCTGGCAATATCGCCTTCTGTTTCGATTAATAAATTAGCAAGACTGTAGTGGGCCGGACCAAAATCTCCTTTGACAATAGTTGCGTCTTCAAATTTCCTCTGGGCCAGATCAAGGTCACCAAGCCTTTGATAAAGTTGGCCAAGCCTATTGTGCAGAATCGGGTTTTGAGGGTCAAGAGAAACTGCTTGAGTGAGTGTGTTTGTGGCATGGACGTCGGCTCCGCCAACAGAACCGATTAGTGTTTGGTAAATGGTTGAAAGAGATTCCCAATTGACTACGTTGGCTGCCGAAATTCCGGGAAGGCGCAGGGGTAAAATTTGGTAACCGGAAGCAGCTTTGCCCTGATCGATGCTAACTTGGACAAGTTGTGAAAGAAGCTGCTGTTCTTCTTCGCCTATATTGGATTTTTTTGACAAATTAAGGGCAGCATTTAGAGAAGTTTGGGATAAGTAGCGGTGGTAAGTATCGACTCTCCCGTTAGCATCAATTGCCTTTTGCAACAGGTTAACGATCTTATTGCCGTCGCCGGAGCGGGATGCCAGAAGCGCCTGCCTGTAAAAATACTCTCCGCGATAGATGTTGATTTGTTGTGAAAGCGCAAAAATCGAGAGAATAGCCGCGATGATTGCAAACAGCCAAGGCAGGATCTGGGAACGCGGACCTTGCGCCCCTTCTTCTGTTTTTATAATTGCCTGATTTTGAACACCAAGATTGAACCAACCGAATTTATTTTTAAGGGCTGCAACCTCTACAGTGATTTCAAAAACCTGTCTTTCGTCATTGGCTTTAGCTAACGTTGATAGCAGGGCAAGGGCGATGAAAAAGACAGTAGCTGTTGCAAACGAAAAATTTAGGGCAAAGCTGGCGACAATTAGGCCGCTAATTGCTGCTGCTATCGGCAGGTAAATTGCCGAGTTTTGGCTTTTAAAAATCAAAGCCCAGACGAATCTTAGGGTAGTTAGGGCAAAAAATAGATAGGCGAGGGCGCCGACAATGCCTGTTGTTGTCAGGATTTCAGCAAATTCCGACGAGGGCTTTTCAAAGCGAATAGCCCAATCTTCAGTTGAGTTAACATATCTTGGTTTGAGTTGAGTAAAGACGAATTGATAGGTTGCCGGCCCGGTTCCAAGTATTGGCCTTTTGCCGATAGAGTTGAAAGCTATTTCCCATGTTGATTGAAGCGAAGGGGATTTTTCTTTAGGTGTGTTAATTTGTTCCTGTTCGGAAATTCCTGCTTCTTTAACATTTATCCAAGCATACAGTGTGCCTCTGGCAACTTGGGGAATGAATCTGACAACCAGAAATATTGAAATCAAAATAATTAGCGCAAGCGCACTGGCCCGCTGGTTCTTGGAAAGTTTCAGGCGAACAGCGCCAAATGTTAAAAATCCCAGTCCAGCTGCCAGGCCAATATAGGCGGAAAGATCGTTAATCAAAACGAATGAGAAAGTAAGTATAAGAGTGATAGTCGTGGCAATTGCCCTTACTACTTTGCCTTTTTCGTAAATTGCCCAATAAGCCGTAATTGGAATCACAAAGGCTTGCACGAGTGCAAGGCGGTTAGCAATGCCAAGAGGATTAAAAGACCTGATTTGGGCAAAATCAAAGGGCAGGAATGTTCCAAAGTATGAAACAAGCGCGATTGCAGAGGCAATAGTTGTCGATATGGTCAACACCCAGAGAATAATATTGACCTGCTTTCGGTTTTTAAGATTTGCGCAAGTTATGAAGTAGATGACGACAAGTATTACCAGTGAAAAGAAGCTGGGCCAAACTCTGCCATGTTTGCCAAAAAAAGAAACATAAGTATCGATTGATGCCAGTGAGGAGACCAAAAAGACGATAGTTAAGGCAATAATAGGAACGTCTAAAGGGGTTCTAGTGAAAACCGTTCTTTTTTCCAGCACCATTCTTAAGGACCAAAGCAGTAGAGCGACGACGGTAAGCGCGAAAATAAGCGTAAACTTATTAAACTCAAAAAACTCAGAGGTCGTGGGTAAGAAAAATAAAATAGCCGATATGATTATCAGCGATGTCAGCAAAACTAGTGCTCTATTTGAAAAATTGACTAAACTCTCTCTCATTTTATCTTGGATTTAGTTTGAATGACCCATCTTTTCTTGTCAAGCTGCTATTGGTTGATGTAGAAATGTACCTTATTTATATACAAAGTTAACCTTGTGGTAGTAATTAGATACTGTTGTTGCTTTCTGTTGTGTTTATTATTAACCAATCAAATGTGATGGGGTTTGAAGGCGATCCGTTTTCAACTGAAACTGTAAAGCCTTCGAATTCATTCTTTTGCGAAACAAAGATTGTCTTGCCCTGAGACGGGCTTGTTAAAGTTATGATGACTTTGGCGTTTGGCTTTAGGGCTTTGGTTGAGATTGTAGTCTGCGTGCTGCCACTTGTAATACTTGCTGAGCCAACGGTTTGGGCACTTCCTTCGTCAGTGTAAACTATTATCTCTTTGGTTTTGAGGCTATCAGCCGCCAGTTGCCCGCCAATGACTAGATTTCCTAAGTTATCAATAGTCAGCTTACCTCCTCCGATATCAACAAGGATGCCTGATTCATCTCCGGCAAGGGAATCATTCTGCAAGTAAAGGGTAGATGCCAATACATTAATCTGCTTACCATAGTCAATTATTAAGGTGCCATCCTGAGAGAATGTTCCGGCAACTTGGGTAGAGGCTAGCTGAGTGTTGCCGGTAACACTCAGAGTGTCAAGTGATAAGTGAGTAGTGGTTAGTAATGAGTCAAGTTCATCAAGAGTTTGTTGGGTTTGGTGGGCAAGTTGCGATGATGAAGTAGCTTCATTATCATTCACCTCCGAGGTGCTGGTATTTTCCACATCGGAGGTGGAGATGTCGCTGGAACCGAAGGCCTGATTGTTGTAAATCGTCAGTTGCTTGCTAACTTCATCTTCAACAAGCATTCTAATCTGTGCAGCAGTAAGTATTTGACCATCAAGGTCGCAACTGGCTTCGGATGACTGACAATTAACCGTACCATCAGCGTTAATCTGATCACCTGCTAGAGACACCTCCGAGGTGTAGGAATTTTCCACCTCGGAGGTGGAGAATTGAGAAGGAAGGGAGCCATTGGAAGCCAGGTTTGTGCCCAAGTAAAAGGTAGGGTTGACAAAGACCACAATTTGCCCTTGGCAAATTGAGTCCTGAGTTGGTAGTTCAGAGTTCGTAGAATTTTGAGAATTATCAAGCTCCAAACTATGATCTATGTTCTCAGCACTGTCTTGAGCGCAGTCGAAAGACCCCAAAGCCATTCCAATTACTCTGCCTGCTTTAGTTGCGCGCATGCCAACACCGGCAGTTGAGGAAGAAGTAATGTAGTCTCCTACCTTGATCGGGCCGTTTTCGGTGGAGACTTTGGTTGGGACACGGCCGGAAAGGGCAATTGGCAGTGGGTGATTTTCCGAATCAATGCGGCCATTCTTGCCAATCGACGAAAAATCCCCGTGATTGTCTGATGCGATACCGATAATCATGGGATCATAGGGAATAGACGATTTCACTAATTCCGCTTCATCGTGGAATGAATCCGGGATAACGCGGCCATTGCCGTCGATATTGGTAACCTGGACCATTTGTGTTCCGGCAACTACTATGTCCGTGTAATCTACGTCCTGCGCTGTTGCGTAAGTTTCCGCATAATCGTTTGCCGTTAATGAGCAGTAGCCAATGCTTCTAACCGTCGAGGTTGTGCCGGAATCAATATCTGTGCCGGTGTGACAAACACCTGTCTGGCCACCGTCGACCGCGCCAACATCAATAGCAATAGTGTCGGCTGAATACAAACCGTAAGTATCAGCACCGGCAATATAGAGACCATAATCTGTAGTGCCGCCTGTTTGGTCAACAATGTAGACACCATAATTATTAGTAGAGGTGCCGGCACCAGCATACAGACCGTAGCCGGTATCTGCACCTAGGGCATCCACGCGCAAACCAAAGGCAGTAGACACGCCATTAGTGCTGCCCGTTGCAAGAAACTGGCCTCCGTAGGTTATTCTATTTCCTAATGTATCTGCTGTATCAGCATTGTTAACATCCATATAAAACCCCCATCCAGCTCTTGTAGCGTCAGTGGTTCCTGTCATATCCATATCGACAACATAGCCGAAATCTAGGGCTGGATCGTTGGTGGTGTCATCGAAGTCGATGTACTGGCCGTATAAACGATTGAAGCTTGCTGGACTCTGTTGTGATCTGGTTATGGTTTGGAATACCCCATGTCCATTGGTAGATGCAGTTGCATTGCCCCAAGTGTAGTTTAAATCAACTGCTCGATGAGAATCTGTTGTGGAAGTTGCGTTAATGTCTAAAACGCCGGTAGTAGTGGTATTGGTAGTGGTTGAAGCATCAAGCGTCAGCTGGCCGCTTGCCCCAAAAGTCCAATCGGCAGAAGTATCGTTGCTAAATACGACCAGGTCGTTAGTGCCGAGGGCTGTAGATTGGGAAACTTTAAACTTGCTGCTGTCGCTGTTATCCACCCCTAAAGTCCAGGAGACGTTGTCGTAGTATACGGTGATAGTGATTTGCTCAACATAACCAGAAAAGCCAGAATCTGCGCAGCCTACACCAAAAATCTCAGTGCAACGCAACGCAAAAACCACGCCGAAATCAGAGTCGTTAATATCCGATGATGTCAAGGTAAGTCCCCACAAATCAGAGCTGCTCCCATGACTATATGGGATTTCTAAAGCATTTAACAGGGATGAACTATTATTATCATTGCCACTTATGGTTCCGCTTGAATCAACCAGTCTAATGCTCTCAGTAGCATAGCGGCCGGAAACGTCGCTTTCGAGTGCGGTAACAATTACCTGAATGCCTTTGATAGTAGCCCCGCTTGGGATAGAAAATCCAAAGTTGGTTGCTTTTAAGTAATGGCTTAATTCTGTTGATTCGCCTGCGGCCAAAGTTATGCTTGCATAATTATTATCATCCGATTTAATGTTGTTGGGGTTTGTCCAGTTTTCGGTGCCGTAGCTGACGACAGCGGCGGTAGAAGGAGAAGTAGCTCCGGTGTTAAGAGATGTTCCTTGGGTTTCAAACTGAATTGCGGCATCGCCGGATGATTTGGTTAAATGCAGTTGCTGGTTAGGTGTTGCGGTACCAATTCCCACATTGCCGTTTTGAAAAACTGCTGCGTATTCGGTACCGGCGCCTGTACCCGCGTCTGCATAAAGGGCGTAAGCAGTAGTGCCGGAAGCTGCTGTAACAGTAGTGTTAATGCCAAAGATGGTGTCAGCTGCGGAAGCAGTAGCATAGATTCCGTAAGCTCTTGACGTACCGCCGGCTGCGCCGGTTGCTGTAATGTGAGCGCCGTAGGTATTGATAGTACCTCCGGTATCAGTTGGGGTGTCGGTTAACGACTGGACACGTACACCATAAACATTTTTAGTGCCAGATGAAATGGCGCCAGCATGGACGGTTAAGAAATCTGCAGCCAAAAGCGTATCAGCCGTAGTCGAGGTTGAGCTGATACCCGAGTAAATTCCGTAGCCGGTTTTAGCGGCGTTACTGGAGAGAACAATGGAAGAATAAATGCCGAAGTCTGTATTAGCGGAGGAAGTTGAATCGGTGCCTGCAAGGTAAAGGCCGTAGCCGATTACTGCCGAACCGGAAAAGTCAGGATTCAAGTTTAAAACAGACGCTCCAGAACCAACATCTGAGGAGAGTTTGAAAAAGGGATCGATTACTCCGGTTGATGTTGGACCTGTGGCAACAAGAGCTGAACCTGAAGTTAGTGATGAAGCTGTAATAGTGAAGATATCCTGAGTTGTCGCCGTTGACGTGAAGGTAGTGGTGTAAGTGCTCATCGAAAGTGAAAGGTTGGCAGCAGGGTCA
>Ga0209541_10013581_pt1 | contig 12417 bp, 15 predicted proteins | sample RifCSPlowO2_01_FD_184027 | JGI IMG/M metagenome (GOLD analysis project Ga0209541, IMG submission 184027) | Groundwater microbial communities from Rifle, Colorado - Rifle CSP2_plank lowO2_0.1 (SPAdes) (version 2) | ecosystem: Environmental > Aquatic > Deep subsurface > Groundwater | place...
GGTTCTGATAATTATTTCCATCATTATTACCTTCAACACCATCCGACTGACTATTTTCATCGCCAAGGAAGAAATAGGGGTAATGCGTCTGGTCGGCGCTTCGAAAATGCACGTACGAGGACCTTTTATGATTGAAGGCGTTATTTACGGCGTGATTGCTACTTTGGCCACCTTGATCATTTTTTGGCCCGCCACAGCCTGGCTTGGGCGTAATATGACTAGTTTTCTCGGGCTGAACGTGTACCATTATTATTTGGCGAACTTCTTTCAGATTTTTGCAATAATTTTATTATCAGGTATACTGCTTTGTGTGATTTCGAGCTTTTGGGCGGTCAGAAGATACTTGAATAAATAACTGAAAATGGCGAAAAAAGAAACAAAATATATTTTTGTAGTTGGGGGTGTTATTTCCGGAGTCGGAAAGGGTATTACTTCCTCTTCAATTGGACTCATTTTAAAAAATCGCGGGCTTTGTGTCACCGCCATAAAAATAGATCCGTATATCAACGTGGATGCCGGCACGATGAACCCGACCGAGCACGGGGAAGTCTTCGTCCTATCTGACGGCGATGAGACAGATCAAGATATGGGTAACTACGAGCGATTCCTCGATGTGGATTTGACTAAGGTGAATTATATGACGACCGGACGGGTATATAAAAGTGTCATAGAACGGGAGCGTAACTTGGAATATGGGGGAAAATGTGTGCAGGTGGTACCTCATATTCCTCTTGAAGTTATTGGAAGGATAAAAAAAGCTGGTCTTAACGCCAAGGCGGATGTGGTTATTGTCGAAGTAGGTGGGACAGTGGGAGAATATGAAAATATTCTTTTTGTCGAGGCGGCTCGAATGATGAAGATTGAGTCACCAAAAGATGTTTTTTTTGTGATGGTTTCTTACTTGCCTACTCCAGGCAATATCGGTGAAATGAAGACCAAGCCGACTCAGCACGCCGTGCGAGCGTTAAATGCTTCGGGTATTCAGCCTGATATTTTACTCGCCAGAGGGGAAACAATTTTGGATGATAAACGCAGAGAGAAACTTTCGCTTTTCTGCAATATAGCCGTTGACAGGGTGTTTTCCGCGCCGGACGTAGGGTCCATTTACGACATACCAATAAATTTTGAAAAAGAAAAACTCTCTGACAAGCTTTGTCACCTGATGGGAGTCGCCTGCAAAAACCCGGATACCAAGGCCTGGGCAGACTGGAAAAATTTCGCCAAATACGCACACAACGGCAAGGAGGTGGTGAAAATAGCAATGGTAGGGAAATATTTCGAGACAGGGGACTTTATTCTTTCTGATTCTTATCTTTCAGTTATTGAAGCGATAAAATATTCTTGTTATACACAGAACAGAAAGCCTGTTATTTCTTGGCTGAATTCTGTAGATTTTGAAAAATCGGAAGCTAAGTTGAAAGATTTAAAAAATTATGACGGCATTATAGTGCCCGGCGGTTTCGGCACTAGGGGAGTGGAAGGGAAACTTTCGGTGGTGAAATTCGCGCGGGAAAATAAAATACCCTACTTCGGTCTGTGCTACGGCATGCAGATGATGGTTATAGAATATGCTCGAAATGTTCTCGGTCTGAAAGACGCGAATACTAGAGAAGTGAATCCAAGCTCGAAAAATATTGTCATAGACGTGATGGAATCCCAAAAAGAGCACTTGAAAAACAATTCCTACGGCGGATCCATGCGCCTCGGTGCGTATAAAGCCATCCTGCAAAAAGGTACAGTAGCACATGAAGCTTACTTGTCCTCCAAAGCTTTAGCGTCGGCGGACGGGAAAGAAGAGATTTTCGAGCGCCACCGCCACCGCTACGAAGTGAATCCGTCTTTTATAAAAAATCTGGAAAGTGCGGGGTTGGTTTTCTCCGGGCGTTCCCCAGATGGGAACTTGATGGAGATAGCGGAGCTTCCCCAAAAAGAGCATCCATTTTTCCTCGGCACTCAGTTTCATCCAGAATTTCTGGCACATCCGCTGCGCCCACATCCGCTTTTCAACGCTTTCGTAAAAGCGTGTATCGGGAAAGGGAAGTCCTAATTTCTAAATCTAAAAAAGTAATATCAGCCAAATAGTAGCGAATCCGATCGGCAAGAGAAACAAAAGTCTCCACAGACCTCTTTTGCCCACCAGATAATCTTTCAGAGTAGCTCTATCCGTTTTGGCCGGCCACATCTGAAAATCATCTCTGTAGCCCAAAACATTTTCCATATCCTGAATTCTCTTGATTAGGTCGTTTCTCCAGATCCTCTGTTTGTGCACTATTATCAGCCAATAAATGGCGAGTATGCCACCGGCAATTTCTCCCATTCTAAAATATTCAGGGCTCATTTTTCCCAGAAAGAATGATCCCAAAAGGGCGGATTCAATCACAAAGAAAAAATTATAAAGCCAGTAAAGGTCTTTAGCCTCTTCCCGCACCTGGGACAAAAACCGATCATATTGTTTTTGTAGATCCTGGGGTTGCATAGGGGTATTATACCTCAATTTTAAATAAATTTAAGCAATACAGTTTCTGTAGACTTTGTCTACCAATTTTAGTATATACTTTTTTTAGTCGACATAGGACATACTGCAAATTCTATTTAGAAAATTGATGCAAGCTTCCATTTTTGGTTACTTCTAAAATTTCGACAAATTTTAAAATTCCCAATCTTTCTACTGCAAAAATGAACTCTTTGGGTATTTTTACTTTCCCCACCCATACGCTCTTATGAATCATGTTAAAACCAAGCATTTTCAAAATCTCTCTCAAAATATCTCTTTCTTTATTAAACGGAGTCGGCAGGTCGTAACTTATTATTATGACTTTTTCGCCGGGTTGCTCTTTGTATGAGTTCTTGTTTAAAATTTTTTTGTCTCTTAGTGAATTGAGCTTATGCTTGCCTTTTTTAGACAAAGTTATTTGATTGAGAGAATTTTCCGATATCAACCCTTGCTTCTTTAATTTATGAAGATACTTTTGTAAGTATCGCTTCTTCTCTCGCTGAATCTGGTAAGAATGTCTTTTCTCGTCGATTTTCCTATACTCCCGATCTATTTTCCCCATTGAAGCGCCGTATCCTGCTCTCAAGACAGCCTGCCAAAAATCTACGTTGGTCATTACAGTACCTTCTAAAGTATCCAAGATTTTATAAATAATTTCTCCGCGCATAATTGGTCAAATTATATAACGATTTAATATGTGTTGTCTACTAACTTTAGTATATACACTTTTTAGTAGACATGTTGTAAAATTGAATAAATTCGGATATAGTAAGAGTTATTGCGGGCTAGTGTAAGGGTAGCACGTCGCCCTCTGGAGGCGAAAATTGGGGTTCGAATCCCTGGCCCGCAGCAGAGGGAAATAAATTTATGCAGAAAATTAATTTTCAGAGTCAAGGACAGAGGGTTGAAGGTACTTTGTTTATTCCCGATAATAAGAAGAAAAATCCAGGAGTAATATTTTTTCATGGCTCCGGCAGCAGTGAAAGAAATTATTTGCCGGTGGCGGAAGCTTTATACCAGAAAGGATTTGCGGTACTCACTATCAACTTCCGCGGTCATGCTAATCTTGAAGATCTTAAAACTGTCACGGCTTATGACGGCGTATCCGATGGCATTTCAGCCTATGATTTTTTCATCCAACAAAAAGGCGTGGACGGTGAGAGGATAGGGTTTTGTGGAGGCAGTTTCGGTGCCCTGGTGGCTGTTTATGTATCCCAAACAAGTAAAATAAAAAGTATGTTACTGCGTGCTCCCGCGCTGTACCAAGAGGATATGATGAGGAGGCATATGGCAGAAACTTTAATCAAGGAAGAAAAGATTTTTAACGATATGAAAAATGTTGGAGATACGGGAATGATTAAGGCTATCTCAAATTTTACCGGCAGCCTCTGCGTGGTAGTGGCAGAAAAAGATCAGCTGATCCCGGCATGGCTTACCCAAGCCATCTTTGATTCGGCTAAGAAAGCGAAAGTAAAAGAAATGAAAGTAATGAAAAACTCTCTTCATCAGATGATGGACCCCGCCCAAAGAAAAGAATTGCTGGAAATAATTACAAAATGGTTTACCGAAAATCTTTAATAAAAAATATATGTCTAAAGAATTCAAAATTGTCGATCTGACGCATACTATCTCTCCTCTGATTCCCACTTTTGACGGGAAATGCCATTTTCATCTTTCTGTAGCCCTCGACTATAATGAATGCCAGAGTCCGAATATTTTTCGGGTTAACAAAATGGAAGCGCAAACTGGTATCGGCACTCATTTGGATGCTCCGGCGCATGCCATCCCCGGAGGGCAGACCGTCGAAGCGCTAGATATTAAAAATCTAGTGGTGGATTGTGTGGTAATTAGAGTCGAGGAGGAAGCGCATGAAAAGTATATGATCATGCCGGAAGTGGTGGAAAAATTTGAAAAAGATCATGGTAAAATTCCTCCTAATTCATTCGTCATTTTTTATACCGGCTGGGAGAAATTTTGGTCTACTCCGGAGAAATATCACAATGGTCACAAGTATCCAGCCGTACACAGAAGCACCGCCGAGCTTTTACTGAAGCGAGAAATTGCGGGCATAGGTACAGACACGCTTTCTGCCGATGCTGGCGGGGAAGATTTCCCGGTGCACAGGGTGATTCTCGGGGCGGGGAAATACTTAGTGGAAAATATAGCCAACGCCAAAGATCTGCCGCCAACCGGCGCCAAAATTATCATCGCGCCGATGAAAATAAAAGATGGCACCGAAGCGCCTATTAGATTGATAGCGTTGATTTAATAAATTATGAAAAAAATTAAGAAAATAATAATTCACATACTCGGATTCTTTGGAGCTTTATTCAAATCAATATTAGAAGGTTGGCCTTAAAATGGTGGGAAGTTATCCACACCTCGTATTTTACATTTTTTACTAATTTGCTTTAATTTAAATATGAATTTTAGAGTTATAAAAAGCGCAGGTTTGCTCCTCCTCAGCTCTCATTTGGAAGGCTGATATTTGTGCTGTAATCTAAAACCTAGAAACTAGAACCTAACTCATTACAACCCAAGCACCAGCCCTCCAAAAGGGCCTTTTTTGGAGGGGGTGGGTTCGTTCTTCATAAACAGGGGGTCGTCATGTACAGGGAGATCAAGATTCCGTGCAGGCGGTGGGAATTGGGGCCAGAAGGGTTCTCGTGTGTAGATGATGTGGTCATTATGTGGCAGTGGGTACCCGATGAAACGCCAGGCAAGGATGCCATTACCGTGGTCAAGATGCCACCCGCTTCGGCGAAGCCGAGAGAAAAGGAGATTCTGTGAACCACAAGAGATCAATGTCGCGAGAAGAGAAACTCAGGTGGATGGAAGTGGCGATGCGGGGCGGGCATGTGCCGATGAACAAATGGCGCAAAGTGCGACGACGAAGGCACTTGTGGGCATCGATCGTAGCAAGTCGTTTGGAACAATCTTCGTTCCTTCCAAACGAGAAATCTTTCTGGGATGAAGATACTCCTTTCCTATACGGCGGGAAACCCACGACAGAGTCCCCAGAGAAAAAGTAGAATCAAACGCTTGAAGGGGAGTGATGTGGAATCCGGGGGCTATGCGTGCGTATGTCGCGATAGCCTCCAATCTTTTTGTAAATAACTATGATAATATAAATTTATGGAAGAAAGTTCACAATATTTTGTTGCTGTATTAAATAAGAAGATTGAGATAGGAAGGCTTATGAACGCGCTTGGGCATATGACGGCGGGGCTCGCGGGCGGTTCCGGCAAATCAAGCGAGATGAATTTTATCGAGTATGTGGATAAAGATGGTGGTAGCCATCCGAATATTTCTAAATTTCCGTTTATGATATTAAAAGCTGATAATTCGAATCAGATTAGAAAAGTAAGAAACGAAGCTAAAAATAGGGGGATTATCTTCACTGATTTTACTGACACAATGACTGTCGACACATATGTTGATCAGTTAGAGAGAACAAAAAATACTGTAGAAGCGGAACTGGAATATTATGGGATATGCCTATTCGGTAAAAATTCAGATCTGAAAGAGCTTACAAAAAAGTTTTCTTTATTTAATTAAAAAAGAATTTTATTTACCAACTCTCGTGTTACAATACTAAACATGTTTTTAATCGAATCTGTTCGCAATTTTTATGGCCGTTTTGAACGGCCGATTTCGTCCGCTTCTCTTATCCTCGGGTTCGTTTTCGATGCCCTGATACTAAAGCGAGTGGATACCCTATGGGAAAATTTTTGGATTTTTATCCACATTCTGATTATCGGAGTTTTTATCGTGCTGGTGCATATGCGGGGGATCGAGACGGGAGACGAGAAGAATCCCGGCAAGGCGCATTTCTGGTATGTCAATATTTTACAGTTCGTCTTTGGAGGAGTGCTTTCGGCTTATCTGGTTTTTTATTTCCGGAGCGCGGATATCTTGGTGACTTGGCCCTTTATCGCCATTCTGGCGCTTGCTTTCATCGCTAACGAATCCTTAAAGAGGCATTACATCCGGTTCAGCTTTCAAATCAGCCTGTTTTTTCTCTCAATATATTCATTCGCGATTTTTCTGGTGCCGGTGGTTCTGCATAAAATAGGAAATTTCATATTCCTGCTTTCTGGGATTCTCTCCGTTCTTTTTATTTTTCTTTTTATAAAAATATTTTTTTATTTCACCAAAGAGAAATTTACGGAGAGCAAGACAATGATTTTCCCCGTTATTTTTGGAATTTTTACCCTAGTGAATTTGCTTTACTTTACCAACCTGATTCCGCCCATTCCACTTTCACTCAAGGATGCCGGAGTGTACCACTCGATTCAAAAAAATAAAGAAGGAAATTACGAAGTTACTTACGAAGATCATGGCTGGCAGAAATATTTTACGTTATATCAAGATTTCCATGAAGCAGCGGGGTCACCCATCTATGCCTTTAGCGCCATTTTCTCTCCTCGGGGCCTCAACCTCGATATTGTTCACCAGTGGCAGCGTTATGAAGAGTTGAAAGATGAATGGGTTACCGAAGCCGAAATAGATCTGCATGTGATTGGCGGGCGGGATGGTGGCTTCAGGACCTATTCGGTGCGTTCAAATCTGGAGTCCGGAAAATGGCGGGTCAATATCAAGACCAAGCAGGGTCAAACTATCGGCCATTTGCGATTTAATGTTATACTCTCTCTGGCAGAGCCGGAGCTCGCTACAGAAATAAAATAAAATGAAAAAATTTCGCATTCTCGTCCTAATATTTTTGATGGTAGTTTTACTTTTTACTTTTTCTGATTTTTTTTCAGCTAAAATATCCTATCAGAAGGGCGAAGCGAATGTGAAAATAGATGAAAAGCAAAAAACCAAGAAAGAATTACCCCCTGTTTTGCCTCCGCTCGATACTCTGGCTTACGACAAGAAACTTAGTGAAATAGCCAACAACCCACCTCCCAAACCACCTGTCACTAAAATAGTAAAAGATCCAAAGACTGGGAAAGAATCTACGGTTACCATAGAACCCAAACCTGCCCCACCAAATATTTGGCCTGTAAAAACCACTTACCCGAATGCCGGAGCAATACTCCCTTTTCGGCGTATAGTCGCTTATTACGGAAATTTATATTCCAAGCAAATGGGAGTGCTGGGGCAATATGAGGAAGAAGAAATGTTAAGTAGGCTCGGGACTGAAGTAAAAAAATGGAATACTGCCGATCCTTCTACTCCCGTCACTCCAGCACTTCATTATATAGCGGTGGTGGCGCAGGGTAGTCCCGGGGGAGATGGCAAATACAGATTTCGTATGCCCGCAAGCGAAATTGATAAAGTATTAAAAATAGCGGAGAAAATAAATGCCATAGTTTTTTTAGACATCCAGGTCGGATTTTCTAATCTACAGACCGAGGTTCCGCTTTTGAAAGAATATTTGAAGCTTCCGCAAGTGCATTTAGGAGTTGATCCTGAATTTTCCATGAAGACGGGAATACGCCCGGGGAAAATAGTCGGCACTCTCGATACGGAGGATATAAATTTCACAGCCAAATATTTGGCGGATATCGTGAAAGAAAATAATTTGACCCCGAAAATTCTTGTTGTGCATCGTTATACGCAAAAAATGGTGACGGGTTACGATAAGATAAAACCATTACCGGAAGTGCAGATAGTAATGCATATGGATGGCTGGGGCCCTATGGCTAAAAAAATAGGTACCTATAAGCAGTTTATTTACCCCGAACCCGTGCAGTTCACCGGTTTTAAATTGTTCTATAAAAACGATGTTTTTGAGCCGGGAACCGTACTCATGACCCCCGAAGAACTCCTTAAATTAAATCCACAGCCGGTGTATATACAATATCAGTAGAATTGTGGTAGAATAGCAAAAATTTGAGTCATTATTAAATTAATTAAAATTATATGAATAAAACTTTTGTCACAGTCGTCGTTTTGATTTTAGTGGTAGCAGGTTTGTTTTTTGTATTAAATAAAAAGTCAGAGGCGCCGACAGCGGAGAATACAGAGATGAATACTGAAAACACCAGCGAGGAGGCACCAGTATCAGGCAACGAAAACTCATCCCCGAGTGTGAATGTATCTACAGAAATCACCACAGGGGCAACCAAAGAATTTACCATTACCGGAAATAATTTTTCTTTCTCTCCATCAAATATCACAGTCAAGAAAGGGGACATAGTTAAAATAACTTTTAAAGACGTAAACGGCATTCATGATTTCGTGATAGATGAATTTAAAGTTGCCACGGCTAGGCTTAAATCCGGCGAAGTAGAAAGTGTTTCCTTCACGGCTGATAAAGCGGGTACCTTCGAATTTTATTGTTCAGTCGGTGATCACAGAATGTTGGGCATGAAAGGGACTTTAAAGGTTGAGTAAGCCATGCAAGAGAAAAAAAGATTTTCAGTATTAGCTCGAATTAAAAGCGCTACTCACGCGTGGCGCGGAATGGGAATATTAATCAAAACAACACACAATGTATGGGGGCATCTTTTCTTTGCCGCGCTCGCGGTATATCTCGGATTTATATTGGATATTTCCAGTACAGAATGGCTTTTTTTGATATTTGTCATTAGCCTGGTTGTTATCACCGAAGCGTTTAATACAGCTATTGAAATAGATATAAATCTAACGTCACCAGAATATCATCCATATGCTCGCGACACAAAAGATGTGGCTGCCGGCGCTGTATTGATATCGGTAATACTTTCTATGGTCGTAGCTCTTTTTATCTTTGCGCCAAAGATTTTAAGTATGATATAATATATCCATGGATAACAACGTAAAAATTTTCTTGGGCGTGATCGGGCTTCTCATTTTGGGTACGGTGGCGACTGTGGTGGTGCGCGGAGGAGGGGATAGTACTCCTCCCGGACCTGGAAAATATGATGAATTTGCAACATGTCTAAAGGATAAAGGCGCGGTATTCTACGGAGCTTTCTGGTGCCCGCACTGCCAAGCCACCAAGAAACTTTTCGGTTCCTCCGCCAAATTGCTTCCTTACGTGGAGTGTTCCACAGCTGATGGCAAAGCCCAGACGCAAGCTTGCATTGATAAAAAAATAGAAGGTTACCCTACTTGGGAATTTGCCGATAGTACTAGACTGAGTGGAGAAATCCCTCTCGAAACACTAGCTGAAAAAACTGCTTGCGTTTTGCCGGAGTAAAAAAGGTTATGAATTCCGTCACCGTGCATTATTTAAATATGTTTTTAGGTGCTGGAGCAATATTTTTGCAAATTTCTGCAGTATTGGCTTTATTTATCCTATTTCTAGGTCCCAAGCAAAACAAGTTTTTAGGTTTTATAGATAGACATTATCTTAATCTTGGTTTTATTATTTCTTTGTTCGCCTCGCTGTTCTCCCTGGTGTATTCGGAAATAATCGGCTACTTGCCGTGCTATCTGTGTTGGTATCAGAGAATATTTATATTTCCTCTGCCCTTTATTTTCGGTGCTGCTATTTGGACCAGAGATAGGAAAATAGTAAAATATATCCTGCCGCTTTTATCTGTGGGTTTCATCATCGCAGTATATCAAAATTTTGTGTATTACTTTGCAGACACTGGCAATATCCCCTGTGATGCTTCTGGGGTGTCCTGCTACCAGCAATTAGTTCAGGAGTTTGGCGGTTACATTTCCATCCCCATGCTTTCCCTCACCAGTTTTCTTGCCCTCATCACCCTAGCTCTCGTTGCTCATTTCTACAAAAAAGAAGATTAAATTTTTTTTGACATATGGACAAGGATACTAGATCAGCAATGAAGAATCAGACTATCGGCTATGTGGCTGGGGCTTTTAGCTTGGTGGCGGGCTTGGCTTGGAATGATGCTGTCAAAGCTCTGATCGAATCTCTTTTCCCTTTGGATAGCTCCAGTATTTGGGTCAAATTTATTTACGCCATACTTATTACCATCGTGGTGGTTTTGTTGACACAATACATTTTTAGAGTATTATCAGATAAGAATTAAAAGTTTTTAAATTAAAATTTATGGGTAAATTTATTATGGTGGGGGTTGTGGTGATTTTAGGCATATTGATCATTACCTTTGTGGTACAAAACGGAAGTTCTTTTACCGAGTCCTTGACGGATGCCGGAGATAATCTAGCCATCACTTCTGAAAAAGACACAAAAACTATTAACAAAGAAGTTACAAAAGAAATGACAAAAGAAACAACAGAGGCTACATTAAATACAAACATGGGTAATATTACGATCGAATTTTTCGAGGCTCAAGCCCCGAATACCGTGGCAAATTTTATGAAACTGGCTAAAGCTGGTTTTTATGACAAAGTGAAATTCCATCGGGTGATAAAAGGCTTTATGGTCCAAGGCGGCGACCCGCTTTCGAAAGATGACTCCAAGATGACTTTGTGGGGCACGGGCGGACCGGGATACAGCTTTGCCGATGAGTTGGGGCCTAAAAATAAAAATGACGTGGGTACAATATCGATGGCGAACTCAGGTCCGAACACAAATGGTTCGCAATTCTTTATCAATGTAGCTGCGAATAATTTCTTAGACGGCAAGCATACTGTTTTTGGCAAGGTTGTCTCCGGCATGGAGGTAGTGAATAAAATAGCTAACGTTAAAACCACTACCGACGATCGGCCTGTCGACTCGGTCGTTATAAATAGCATTACGTTGAAGTAAAAATATTTGGGTGCTATAATGGCGCCAATGAAAGATATTATCTATGTTTTGGACTTCGGTTCGCAATATTCGCATTTGATTACAAGGCGGATCCGGGAACTCGGCGTTTTCGCAGAGCTCGTGCCGCCTAGCATTAGTTTAGCAAAGCTCACAAATTCAAAGGGCATCATACTCTCCGGTGGACCTCAGAATTTGTCAGATTCTGACGCTTTGCGTGTAGATAAAAAAATATACACACTCGGCATACCAATCTTGGGTATCTGTTATGGTATGCAGCTTACTGCCTTTGAGCTCGGGGGAAAAGTCCAGACAGGGAAGCATCGGGAATATGGTTCCACGGAAGTAAAAATCAAAAAATCCGCCAAAATTCTACAAGGCTTGAAAGAGAAGCAGATTGTTTGGATGTCGCACGGAGATCAGGTTACCAAAATGCCAAAAGGTTTCGTGGCTACAGCCGGATCGAAAAATTGTCCGATTGCCGGCATGGAAAACGCCAAGAAAAAAATATACTGCATCCAATTTCACCCCGAAGTGGTGCATACAAAAAATGGCACAAAAATCTTGGATAATTTTCTAAAGATTTGTAAAGCCAAGCGTACTTGGTCCATGAGGGATTTTATTTCAAAATCAATTAGTAAGATTAAAAAAGATGTCGGTAAAGAAAAAGTTATTTGTGCTCTCTCCGGCGGGGTGGACTCTTCCGTGGCCGCCACCATGGTGCACCGCGCTATCGGCAAAAACCTTACTTGTATTTATGTGGATACCGGCCTGATGCGCGCCAATGAAACGAAAAAGCTGAAAAAAATATTTGCAAATCATTTAAGAATGAATCTTAAAATAATTTACGCAGAGAAAGAATTTCTCAATAGATTAAAGGGGGTGACTGATCCGGAGAAAAAAAGAAAAGCTGTCGGCGGACTTTTTATAAAAATTTTCGAGAGGGAAGCACGTAAACTCAAAAATGTAAAATGTCTCGTGCAAGGGACTCTTTACACCGATGCGGTAACTTCCGGCATAAGTATCGGCGGCAAACACACTGCCGTTATAAAATCACACCATAATGTCGGGGGATTGCCTTCGAAAATGAATCTCAAACTGGTGGAGCCCTTGCGAGAGCTTTATAAAGACGAAGTCCGGCAGATAGGGCGAATGCTCCGATTGCATAAATCAATTACCGAAAGGCAGCCTTTCCCGGGCCCCGGCTTGGCAGTAAGAATTTTGGGAGAAGTGACAAAAGATAGGCTTGATACCCTACGGCTTGCCGATGCTATCGTGTGTGAGGAGATAGAAAAAAGCGGCGAGAAAC
>Ga0209541_10013582_pt1 | contig 12416 bp, 7 predicted proteins | sample RifCSPlowO2_01_FD_184027 | JGI IMG/M metagenome (GOLD analysis project Ga0209541, IMG submission 184027) | Groundwater microbial communities from Rifle, Colorado - Rifle CSP2_plank lowO2_0.1 (SPAdes) (version 2) | ecosystem: Environmental > Aquatic > Deep subsurface > Groundwater | place: Rifle...
TTTATCTCTTTGTCGTCGGTGGAAGCTTATACTAAATCAACTCTAAAGAAAACAAAAAAAAGTGAGTGATTTTGTACATCACTGAAAAATCGAATTGTGCCGCCATTACAATGGTTTGTGTTTATCTCTCCCATATTTTTTCTTTCCCCATCAACTCTTCAACGGTTAGTCCCCTTCTTTTTGCTATCTCAATAGAAACAGCGAGATTATTTCCCGTATCTTCTAAGTCTTCAAGCATTAAAAAATACCATGGTTCTTTAGGAAATTTTACCCCCACCCATGATTCGGCGCCAAACTTTTGTGAGAAAATCCTTAATTGTTGCACCTCTTCCTTGGTAAGATACTTTTTGTAATCTTTAGTTACTTTACATTCTACGGCAATTCTTCGTATGGCGTTCCCAGCAAGGATATCCGGGGAAGGATATGGCGAAGAACCGCTTCCAGCGGCTCTTATGGCACTCCACCCCGATTCATTAAAAAGCTTAATAAGCTCCCTTTCGCCTTTTGTGCCTTTAGCTTTGGTGTTCATGCTCATTTCTCCCGGTAAAAATCAGGGTTTAAAATAGACACTAACGCCGTTATAATGGCTGCTTTGATGTACTCCTTACGAGTCATCTTCCCCTGGGTTAAAAGTCCAATTGTCCCTTCCTCTCGGCCAATTCGTTCTCGTTCGGTAAGGCCAATAGCCTTTGTTGCTTGGTCTAGATCCATTTCTTCATGAATGATGAGACTTATCATTTTCGGCGGAATCTCAAATGCTGAACTTAGACCAATAGCATAATCATTTCCAGTATACACGACGCAAACAGTGATGTTAACATACCTATTATTTTCAGGCAAAGGCATAATACCAGCTTCTAACCCAATACTATACCGGCAGCCTTCTTTAAATGCTGCCGTAGCTCTATTTCTTGCCCCTGCTATAGTTTCTTCTAATGAACATGGCTGCACAGAAACGCTTGAGGGAACATCTAAGCTAACTACTTCTAAGTTCTTAAATTGATCAAACTCTGAGAAGACCTCTGTCACAGCTTCGATTTTCACTTTGTTTTGTGACCCAACGTTGATGATCATTGTCTCCTCACTTTTCAGTAGAATAATTCCTTCTTTATATTCGTATTTTCATAAAATCTTCTGCTACTATTAATTCTGAAAAATACTGCTGCGCTTCTTCCTTTATTTCTGAAGAAGTTTTGTATCTTTGGCTAAGGTGAGTTATGACTACTTTCTTGGCATTATTACTTGCAGCAATCAACGCGGCTTGCTTTACAGTAAGATGTTTTGATTTAAGAGCATGTTCCCTTAATTCATCTAGTAGAGTGCCCTCAATAATTAAAAGATCAGTTTCCTGTGCTAGTAAATCTACCCCTTGGCACTCTATAGTATCAGTGACATAACTTATATTTCTTCCTTTTACTACGGATGAAAGATCGTTTGGATTAACTTTTCTTCCATTGACAATAACACTTTTTCCCATTTGAATCTTGCCGAGAATAGGCCCTTCTTTTAGTCCTAATTTTGTTGCTTTTGCGACGTTAATACGCCTTTTGTCTTTTTCATGAAAACGGAAACCAATACAAGGGGTAGAGTGTTTTAGAGAGTGCGCATATAACGAGAATTCATCATTTTCAAAGAAAATTCCGTTTTTTATTTCATGTACTTCATGTTCAATAATATCCTTCGCGGCAAATCCTTGCAAAAGATGTTGTAAAAAATTTTTGCTTCCAACAGGCCCATAAATAAATAATTTTTTTGCATACTGGTCTGCCCCCATTGAACTTAATAATCCAGGAATACCGAAGACATGGTCACCATGCCAATGGCTAATACAAAGGCGAGTTATTTTCGCGGGTTTAATTCCGACAATTCTCATTTGTCTCTGAATACCTTCTCCACAATCAAAAAGAATATTTTCTTGGTGATATGAAAGTAATACCCCTGCATGATTTCGTGTTTTCGTTGGTTGCATACAACCTGTTCCTAAAAAGGTAATTTCAATCATAAGTGTTGTATTAATTCTTTCAGGTTATTAATTTTTGGGTTGTAGCTGCGGGTATTCTTACGATCGATAAGGATCCCCCTGATCGCCATCTTCTCTGCGGCACTCATATCACTTTCAATACTATCGCCAACAAAAATACAGTCTTCAGGCCGTAATTCTGTCTGCTGCAAAAAAAACTTCATGAATTTCACATCCGTTTTAAGAAGGGAAAGCTGGTAAGAAAAAAACATCCTTGTAAAATAAGGCGCAAGTTTAAACCTATCCATAACTTTTGGTACGGAAAAACAATCGGTGTTAGAGACTAAGAACAGAAGGTATTTCTGCTTTAGTTGTTGCAGAACTTCTTCTACATCGGGGTAAGGTTTTGCCAACATCCACGAGGTATTCCATACTCCGATTAATCTTTCAATCTGGTCCTCAGAACTCTCTATCCTAAATTCTCGGCATACTTGTTTGAAACCATCTTTAAGCGTCGGAAATTCTTTGGTCATGAAAACCTTCTCCATACGCACTACATACTCGGAAAATGGCGCTTCTATTAGTAAAATATTCTTTACTTGTTTTAGCGGACTCCACGTGCCGGTTTCCACTAATGTCCCCCAAAAATCAAATATAATGGCTTTTACCATTTATCAACATCCTGCCAAGAAAGTTCCGTTTATTTATAATTTCTTATTTATATTTCTAACGTAAGATTCTTACCATCGATCAACCCAATTGCGTCTAATCTGAAACTCTCAGCTCAAATCAAAATCAACCCCTAAATATTTATAATCTCTCCTATTTTCTCTCCGTTTATGACTCCTGAAGAAAAGTTAGAACTCATTAAACAGGTTGGTGAGGAAATCGTTTCTGAAGAAGAACTTCTTGAACTTCTCAAAACGAAGAAAAATCTTATCGCTTATGATGGGTTTGAACCTTCGGGAAAAATCCACATTGCCCAAGGTCTTCTTCGTGCTATAAACGTTAATAAAATGACCAAAGCAGGAGTTAAATTTAAGATGTGGGTTGCCGATTGGCATGCTTGGGCGAATAATAAAATGGGTGGCGATTTGGAGAAAATTCAAACCATCGGAAAGTATTTCATTGAAGTATGGAAATCCTGTGGAATGGATTTAAAGAATGTTGAGTTTGTCTGGGCTAGCGAAGCTATGGGTAAGAAGGAATATTGGAAAATTGTCATGCAAATTGCTCGCCATACTACTCTCAACCGTATCTTACGAACAACTCAGATTATGGGGCGGTCGGAATCTGATACTCTACAGGCATCTCAAATATTTTATCCCTGTATGCAAGCAGCCGATATATTTTATTTGAAAGCTGACATCTGCCAATTAGGCATGGATCAACGAAAAGTTAATGTTTTGGCGAGGGAGTTAGGACCTAAATTAGGATACTGGAAGCCAGTGATCGTTAGTCATCATATGCTTATGGGCTTAACAGAACCAGTTTCTAAGGAAAAAGACACTAAAGAAAGGGCTATTGAATTAAAAATGTCTAAGTCGAGACCAGAGACAGCTATTTTCATGACTGATTCTGAAGAAGAAATTAAAACTAAATTTAAAAAAGCTTATTGTCCTGAAAAACAAGTTCAAGACAATCCTGTATTAGAATATTGTAAATATATTCTCTTTGAGAAAGTACCTCTTTTTAAGATTGAACGGCCTCAAAAATATGGGGGGAGCATAACCTTCCTTTCTTACCATCAATTAGAAGAAGCTTTCCTCACAGGTGGCGTTCACCCCATGGACCTTAAAAACGCCACGGCCTTTTATATTAACCAGTTCTTGGAACCGGTTCGAGAACATTTTAAGAAGACTTCTTCTGCCAAAGAACTAAAAAAATTGGTTGAGAGTTACGAAATTACGCGTTAATCACTTTCCTTCTAAAACCACCATGGTGTACTTTTTAAAATACCGCTGTGCTGCTTTTTGTACATCCAGGCAGGTAACTTTACGTATCTTTATTAAAAAGTCTTCCATTAATTTAAAATCACCTACTTGCTCCCAAAACAAGAGTTGATCCGCTACTTTCTGTGCGTCTTCAAGTTCTAGAAGATAACTTCCCTCTACGAAATCTTTCGCCTCCTGTAAGTCTTTTTCAGAGATAGTTTGCAATTTTTGCAGTTCTTTTAAGATTAGTTTCCGCACTAAATAAATATTCTTTTTATCTATGCTGGCATATACGGCAAAATAACCAAAACTCACTTCTCCAATATTTTGTGTTCCAACATCATAAGCTAATCCTCGCTTGCTCCTGATTTCTGTAAACATTCTTCCGCTTTGACCTCTTCCTAAAATTCCGTTAATAATTTCAAAAACACAGGAATCATAATGGGAACGCGGAATAGTTTTAAAACCAAGAACGGTGTAGGTATTGGCGATTTTTCTCTTTTCTTTTGCTAATGCAATCTTGGTAGATTTTTGTTCTATAATTTTGAATTTCTTCGGTGAGATTCCTTTTTTCATCTTAAAGCGTTCTTCAATTGGTTTTCTCCATTTAGAAACATCACCGACAACGGAAATACTTATATTATTGGGGACGTAATATTTGTTAAAATAATCGACAATTTTCTCTCGTGTTATGGCCCGTATTACTTCTTTATTGCCGTAAGTAGGATAACGGCAAGGGTGTTTTATGAAAAGATTTCGTTGCAGGAAAAGCCACTGGTAAAAACGCGGCTCGTCATTAATCATATCAATTTCTTTTAGAATAATTTTTTTTTCCCTGGCAATATGCTCAACATTAAATAAAGAATTTTGCAAAATATCGGCAAGAATGGTTACCGCCTTACGATAATATTTCTTAAGAACTTTAATATAGAAACAAGTGCGTTCATTTGTAGTATAGGCGTTAAAATCTCCCCCAATACTCTCTATTTCATTTGATATCGCAAGATTTGTTGGACGTGAAGTCGTTCCTTCAAAAAGGAGGTGTTCGAGGAAATGTGATATTCCTTGCTCAGCAATGGTCTCATCATTACTACCAACATTAACAAGTACTTCAATCACTACAATATTCCCTGGTTTATGTTCGCGAATGATCTTTAGCCCATTTGCTAAGACGACTTTTTGCATCCTAAGAGTATTTATGGTCTGATTTATAAGGATTTTGAAAGAGAAGAAAGAAGAGAAGTGGTGACAGTGGCCGTTTAGTCTTTACTAACAAAAAGATTATAATCCAAGAAGTTCTTCTATATATTCTATGATGAAAAGAGGCTTATTATATCTACTTATAATAGCGTTTTTTGTCTTTTTTATTCGTTCTACTGTCGCTCAAACAGGCTGTTTCCTTTATGAAGGAAGCCCTTTCTATTGTCAAGAAATATCCCCTGTTCAGGCTGATCAGGAATGTAGCTTTTCTGACGATTGCCTACTTTCCAGAGTTTTTCTGGAAAACCAGCGTTGTGAAATGCAGGCTTCTTGCGAAAAAATTCTCTGCAAAAGTTCCTGCCAAAAGGAATTCATTGCCCGCTGTGTCGCTGGCGGAGTTCCTGTCGGGAAAGAGCAAGAATGGTGTTCACCAGGCTGTTGCCAAATTCCCGGAAGCAATTGCGAGTTTAAAGGAAATAAATGGTTGTGTGAAATCAGCGTTTTGAATAGTGGAAAAAGTACCTTTCAGTTTACTCCCATGAACCAGGAGCAATGTTTTACTCATTGCCAAACCCCAGCACCTTTGACGACTGTAGAACAAGTTGTGAAAGCGTCTTCTATAATTTCTTCCCCTCCTCTAGTTATCAATCAGTCTTCTCGCAATGGATCTAGAACATTAGAAACAAGAGCGTTAAAAAATAATAATTCAGAATCGCCTTTTCTCATTTTTCTCTTAATATTTATCGCTCTTTTTCTCATTTTTCTCTTTTATGTTTTGTTACGGAAGCTGGATTTAAAAAATAAAAGAAGATTTCATTTCACAGTAAGACGGGAGTTTCCTTTTCCCAGAATTTTTTCTCCTTTTTCTTCTAATCCGGAAGTTCAACAGCATCTCCGAAAGATACGGGAACAACATGATCATAAATCAAAGGAAAATCAACGAGAATATCTCTTAGCAAAGTTTGGGAAGGACACAAACTTAAAATATCGGGTTGAAAGTGAAGAGTTCCGGCGCTTGAGGCACTTAGTAAAATATTATGGAAAGCAGCAAAAATCATTAACAAAGGAGGAAAAGAACCTCTTTAGGCGTCTTGAAGAGGTGATCCATCCTCAACAATCTCCTTCGCTGGGAAGCAATGGGAAGGAAATGAAAGTGCAGAAAACCACTGCAGAAGAACGGAGAAAAATTTTCTCTCGTTTGGAGCAACTAAGCTCCCAAAAATAGTGTCTCTTATTCTCGGAAGCTTTATAAACGTTAAGAATTTTATTTATACCCAGAGTATGAAACGACAAAAAAGAGGTTTTTTAGTAGAGGTAGTTTTATTTCTCTTAGTTTTAAGTGCTTTGGTTAGCGGTCAAACAATTAGTGGCAGAGGATGTTATACTTTCTTAGAATCAAATCTTTATTGCCAGCAACTAGAAGCAGGAGAAGTGCAAGCTGATTGTCGTTCTTTCCCAAATTGTGATGCTTCTCAAGAATTTGTTCCTGGCTCTGATTGTTCTGATGTTCCGGAGTGTGAAATGATTACTTGTAATGTCGATTGTCAGGAATATCCTTTCGGAAAATGTCAGCAGTTGGGTCTGGATCAAGGTGGTCCGGCAGGGCAGCCAGTAAGTGATGCCGAGTATAATCTTTGGTGCAGTGAAGGCTGTTGTACTTTTCCTTTATCGATAACGGGAAATACGTTCTGCCAGTTTCGCTTAAATAACTATGCTTGTGCGTTACGTGCGCAACAATCCGGAGTGCAAAATCCTACTTTTGTTACAGGAGTGTCAGTTGAACAATGTTTAAATACAATTTGCAACGCAGGAGTACAGTTTGGAACAGTACAAGGTGTTATTAAGAGTTCTGAGGGGGGTCATCTCGCCAGTGCCACCATAACACTCGAAGGAAAAGGAATGGAAACAGTTTCTCAAGCGGATGGGCGATATTTTTTTCCCCAGCTCACTCCAGGTACGTATCAATTTCGTGTTACCGTTCTTCAGCATTTACCTGCCAGCGTTACAATTTCTCTTAATCCTGGAGAGCAAAAAGAACTAAACTTTACATTGCAGATGATAACTGGTACGGGGCAAATTTCAGGAGCAGTTTCAACTTCGGGCCGAAATCTCGAAGGCGTTACTGTTTCTTGGGAAGGGATTACTCGAGGACAGACCCTTACGAATGCAAATGGACAGTTTACAATCCGTGATTTACCCCCTGGTGAATATGTTTTTAAAGCTAGTAAAATTGGTTATGTGCAAAAAGAGCAGCGTCGCAACATTGTGGCAGGCGATGCGATTTCAAATTTTGATTTTAGTCTTACCCCGGTAGCTTTTCAAGGAGTTCAAGGGGCTGTTTATATGGATTCAAACATGAATCAGCGTTTTGATGAAAGTATTGACCAACCTCTTCCAGCCTCCAGCATCTACATTGATGCACGATTTCGGGGCTTTTCAAAACATCCAGATGGATCTTTTTCTATAGCCCTAGATAAGGGAGGAGATCATATGATCAAAGCTGTTTATGGAACGTACACTTCTGAAGAACTACCTTTTGTGGTTGTACAAGGGCAAAGTGCAGGCCCTTATGTCCTCTTTTTAACAGAGCTTAAAGGCGAATGTTCAGAATCCGGCACAGAGAAGAACGTAGAGCAATTTTCTCTTCTTCATGTTCCTGGAAAGGAGGTGATGCGTCTAGAATGGCGAAAACCATGTTTAGAAGTTTTAGGATATGAAATTGTCAAGAAGAAAAATGGTATCTTGGAAATGTCTTTTTCTGCGTCACACACTCAAAATACCTTTTTTGACGACCGGGTAAATTGGGGCGAGTCTTATAGCTATGAAATCGTTGCTTTTTACGATAACAATAGGCGATCGCCAGTACCTACAGTCCAAACCATGACCTTAGGCGATGCTCGTTGCGAAAAATATTATCATGATGATACGGGATGGGAATCTTTTTGCCTTACAGAAGATCGCAAGAAAGTTTTTACATGCAGTGATCAAAATCAGTTACAAGCGAGAGACTGTTCTGCGCTTGATACAACTGGCAGTGCGCATTTTTGCGCAAGAACAAGTCCACGCGCTGCTGATTGTAAGGATAGTGGTATTTGTTCACAGCTCGATGCCGAACCTTTCGGGCTGTACCATACGAAAGATGGGTGTTATGGAACGAGTGCGCCTGAGAGGGGAAAGGCTGTAAATTTTTGTTACTTTGACGCAACACGTACGATTGTAGATGCCTGCAGCAGTTGTGCAACAATAAAAAACTGCTTTGAGTATCAGAGTAAAGAAGCCTGTGAAATAAACAGTTGTTTAGGAACCTCTTGTTTGTGGATAGACAGTGCTGGCAATAGTCAAGATGTTCCTCTGGTTGACTATAGTGTTTTATTTCCCGGCTTGCAAATTCCACAAACAGTTACAAGAGAAACAGGAACTGGGTATTGCGTAGAAGAAGAATATGAGAAAGACGACATGTGCGCGTTATGTAGTCCAAATGGAGAATTGTTTGAAAATTATTATTGCACTGCCCAAGTGTGTGCAAACCTAGGGCGATGTTTCTCTAATCCTACTTCTGAGGGATTGCCTTTGAGTTTCTGCCAAGCCTGCGGAGCTATGCCCACACGTGAAAATAATTGTTATGCCTACAATACCGAATTAGAATGTACCAGTGGGCGGCCCATCAGTATGGAAAAAAGCGTTCTTACCTTATCTTTAGATCAATGTGAGTGGGGAAGGTGTGCCTGGGACAATCCCGACGGGATGGGCAGTTGTTTTAAAGATGGAGATGCCAATGGAAAAGATGATTGTGCTGATGCGGCATTTAGCGATGCACAAAAAGCGGCTTGCCGTATTGATAACAGCGCCCCACAAACAACACTGGTAACAGAAGATATCCCCGTGATCTCAACTGCATCAGAGAAAGTTAAATTCCGTGGAAATGATGCTGCACATGAAGATAAAAAGCAGCAGAGCGCGTTGCGGACTTTATACTATTGTTTACTGAGCAGTGAAGCACCAGAAGAGTGTACACCGGAGAGTTTCATAGAATTTCCATTTCCAGGGAAAACAAGTGATGAAATGATTGAACTTAATCTTCTTGCTTCCCCTTTTCTTCAAGGAAAGCAAATCCCTGGCGAAACTTATACCGTGCGCTTCTATTCTAAGGATTTCTTTTATAATCAAGAAAAAGTGCAAACAGCTTCTATATTTATTGATAATGCTCCTCCTTCTTTTTCAATAAAAAACACAACACAAATAGTTACTGATATGGTAGACTTCACGGTTTTCTTAGATGAAGTCAACGAGCCCATGAGCTGCAATTTTGCCATGAAACCAATTTTGCCTGCTGGCGATTCCCAAGTGAAGCAAGCAACACGTGAACAGCTCGAGAAAAAAGTTACTTTTAGTGGATTGAAAGGGGTAATTTATGATCTTAACGTCACCTGCCGTGATGATCATAATAATATAAACTCGCAACGGCAGCGTTTTACATTCGACTTAGAACAAGATATCGAAATTATCTCCCCGCCATTTTATGGAGCAGTTAAAGAAACAAATGTGATTTTTGAAATAAAGACAAAAGTAGGGGCAAGCTGTGAGTTATACACAACAGCGGATAATCAGCGCGTCGCAGTTTTTGAGATTCTCACAGAAGATGGTAAAACACATCGCACCACCCCTATTCCAGGTTTTATTGAACGTGAGTATGCTGGCGAGTATAAAGTACTTTGTAATGAATTACTCAGCAATGAGCCATTTGAAGATTTTTTCCATTTTCGTGTTGACTTCACTCCTCCTGAGACACAAATCGTATTGAAGGAAGGTTCCCGCGAAGTTAAACCTACTGCTTATGGCTGGAAAGAGTTCTTTATTAAGGGAGTAACAGTTGATCTTGTTTGCAAGAAAGAAGGGTTTGATTGTGATAAAGCTTTTTATTGTCTAGGAGAAGGATGTGAAGTGGTTTCAAAGAATGACAATTATAAAGAATTTACCGAAGTACTCCACTTTAATACGTCAACGGCGATTTGCTATTTTTCTACCGACGTTGCGAAGAATAAAGTCTATAATCCGTTTTGCGGAATGATCAAAATAGAAGGGTATGGTGTCCAGCTAGAGGAACCATTGAGGCATTATTTTAATGAAGAGCAGTGGGGAGTCAGTGCTACGCCCATTTTTGAGTTGGAATTTTCTACAAGGATTCCTACAACCGAATGCCGGTTTGACTTTACGGAAAAATTCGACTATGCTTCTTTGCCAAAACATAAAATTCTCAGACCACAGGGAGCAAATGTTTACCGACTAGAAGAATTCCCCGCAAGCGTCTTCACAGTCTATCCTCAAGATGGAGGGGTAAAAGAAATTTATGTTCGTTGTGAAAGCGGGGGGGAAATAGGCCCAATGCAAAAAATTAATCTTGAATATGATCCCACGCCGCCTGAAATTGATGAGGCGGCAGCTGAACCAAAAATTGTCGTTGAAGGAATTAATACTCAACTCTTTGTTAAAACTGATGATAAAACTCTTTGTCGTTACAGTGATAATTCTGAAGGGATAGGAAGCAGGGAATATAATTCTATGGAGAGACCTTTCCCTGATGAGCAGAAACGAGTTCTTCATCGTGCTCATGAAGAGATATTTACAATTAGTTTTGTCGGCGCTAAAAAAGAATATAAATTAAATGTACAATGCAAAAATGCCGCGGGAAATTTATCTGAAGTTAAAGAAATAGTCTTTACTGTCGATTATTCGCAGGTAGGAAATATCGTCTCCATTTCTCCTCAAGGAGGGTTATTTAAAGAAACAAAAATCCCTTTCTCAGTGCAAACAACTCACAAGGCTTTCTGTGAGTATCGCATCAATGACACTTTTATTCCTTTTAGCCAAGGGGCTGACACGAGAAGTCACTCTACTCTCTTTCAGGCTCTTTTGGAAAAAGAGTACAAAATTCCTCTACGCTGCACACTTGCAGACAGAAAAGCAGAAAGCGAGATTCGCTTTACAGTAGATAGAACAGCTCCAGTTATTACCCGCGTTGATGATGGAAATTATACCTGCGGCGGCGATTTTATTTCGGTCTTTGTCACTCACCCTAACGAAAGTTCTATTGCTTCCTATCGCTATGAGTTATATGAGATAGGAGAAGATAAATCACGCTTAGTTATAGCTTTACCTTCAACTCGAAATACAACGATAGCTGGCTCGGGCAGTTCTAGTGGTCGCTCCGGTTCTTCTGCCACTTCTTCAAGTATTTTCACATCAACGCTAAGAGGGTCTTCAGTAAGTCCTAAAGGGACGCTTATAACGAGCCAAATTGTTGATGCTACTCAGCCGTTAAAAATTCTTACTTCTACATTAAAAGAGAATTATACTTATAAGGTGAAAGTTTTGGCTCAAGATAATGCTGGTAATACGGGGCAATTTGCTGAAAGTGATGGGGTGACGGTTGTTTCGAAGAACTTTACTGCCTGTACGCAGCAACAGGATCGCCCAGCAGGTGGTCCGGTGGTTGAATTCAGCATCGACGACGCTTCTTGTACTTCTCTTTCAGTACAATTGGAATGCAAAGATAGTATCGGATGCAAAGATATTAAAATAGGTCAGCATGGAACGTCTACCATTTGTAATGCCACGACACCATATACCAGTTCTCCTCTAACCTTTACGAAAACAAGTTTCCTTTGTTATCGTGTAGAAAATAACGCTGGGAAAAATGGGACTCAAATAAAAAAAATCACCTTTCCTGATGCTGATGGAGATGGAGTTACAGATCGCTGTGATAAATGTACGGCCACAGCGGCCGGAAAACGCACTGATGAAGAAGGTTGTGCTACGGGAGACGCTCCTCCTGACAAGCCAAAACAGGATACTGATACGGATGGACTTCCTGATTATTGGGAGCGTATTTATAATTCCATTGTTTGCGCTTTAAATGAAGGCTCGGCTGATTCTGATCAGGATGGCGTTTCTGACAATGAAGAAGATTATGATAATGATAAAGCAACAAATTATCAGGAGTATCAGTCACGGACGGATCCTTGTTCAGCAGAAGAAACGCCTCGTAAAAAACCTATAGAAGATGAAAAACTAAAAAGAGGGATTGAATTTCCAGAAATCCCCGGTGATGGGGGAAAATCTCCCCTGTTGGCTTGGATTCTTTTGGGATTGGGAATTTTACTTGTTTTTGGCGGAAGTGGTTATTTGATTTATTATTATAAGCAAACTCCCACAGCGCAACAAACACGTTCTGGCCAACCCATTTCCTCTCGACTTTTAAGTTCACCTCAACAAACAGCGTCAACATCTTCAGGAACTTCTTTTGTTGAAACGTGGCGTCAGAA
>Ga0209541_10013583_pt1 | contig 12415 bp, 23 predicted proteins | sample RifCSPlowO2_01_FD_184027 | JGI IMG/M metagenome (GOLD analysis project Ga0209541, IMG submission 184027) | Groundwater microbial communities from Rifle, Colorado - Rifle CSP2_plank lowO2_0.1 (SPAdes) (version 2) | ecosystem: Environmental > Aquatic > Deep subsurface > Groundwater | place...
CAATAGCTGCAGGTTTGTTAGCAGGTTTAGTAGTTGCTTTATTTGAAACTGCATTACGCTGGATTGAAGAAGGTAAATAAAAATGGAAAAGCGAATCGAGTTAGCAAAATCGTGGTTTCAATTAGCAATAGTGCTTGCAACGCTGGCTGGAATGACTATTGTCGCTGCAGGAGTTTTTTGGACTCCTTTTAATGAATATGCGGATATGCTTGTAAAAACAAAAGATATCTGTTCTGTATTCATCGCACAAAATGCAATAAATTACACTTTTGGAGATTGTTTATTAGATTTTTCAGAACCTCAATTGAACTCTCTTCAAAATAGTTCAGAAATATCTATGTTTCTCATTCTTTTAGCAGTATTGCTTGCAATCAACTCATTATTTTTTTGGTTTCAAGGATACTGGAAAATGAAAATAGAGGAATATTCCCTTCGGAAATTTGTTTTAGTAATGATATCATTTGACATTTTAGTATTTATATTCTCTTATTTCAAAATCTTTTAAAGGTTGTAAATTAATCCCCCCCTCTCCTTTAAAATGCCCGAATTTAGGCTGCTCTTGAGAATATTTCCTTATGCCCAAAATCAAAACCCCAAGCTCTCATTCCTTTTCATCTCCCCTTCAAAATTCCCAGAAAAGCAAAACTTCTTCCACCCCTCTCAAAACATGCTGGGGGATTCTTGACGGATTAAACCTTTCGAAAGCGGGGGCATGAGCGAAAGGTTTATATACCTCTGGTGTATAATTATACAATAAAGGTGTATAATTATGCTGACAATAAATGAGAAAAAGGTTTTGAGAATGCTTTTTGCAGCATTTGAAGATTACTCAATTAATCAGGTTGCGAGAAGATGCGAGCTGGCCCCAAATGGGGCATTAAAAATGCTTAAAAAATTTGAAAAAGAGGGCATATTAAAAGCGAATAAAGTTGCAAATATTAAGTCATACAGCCTAAATTTTGAAAATGAAAAGACAAAGAGCATTCTTGAATTGGTATTGATCCCAGAGCTTAAGGGGAGGCTGAAATTCAGGCTTGAAGACTTAGGGCAATTAAAAAATACGACAGATGCATGCATCTTATTTGGCTCCTATGCTGATTTGAAAAAAGAGCCAAATGATATGGATATATTGGTAATGCTTAACAAGAAGAATTTTAAAGCTTACAAAGAGCAAAGCACGGCAGTGTTCAAGACAATTCCAATTAAGGTTCATGATATTCTGCAGACTGAAGAAGATTTCAAGGAAAATCTTAGAAAAAAAGACAAAACCATCATTGAAATACTTAAAACAGGAATAATCTTGTGGGGCTATAAAAAAATAATTGATTTAATTGAAAATGAGCATCAAAGGCAAGCTTAAAGAGTGCTTAAAAGAAGGAGAGAAAGGAGAAAGGCATAAGGGATTGAAGAAAATAGGCATCTCGCAAGAGATTATTAAAGGTCATATTAAAAAAGCAATACACAACTTTAATGCAATGGATATCTTTCATAAAGCTGGTTTTTCTGACTGGAGCGCTTCTGCTTCTTTTTATTGCCTTTATCATTGCTTGCTTGCGCTAATTGCAAAGAAAGGATTTGAATCAAGGAATCAAAGTTGCACCTTTGCATTAGTTGAAGATATGATAAACAAAAAAGAGGTATCCATAACAAAAGAAGAACTGAAGGATATATTTGACAAAGATGTAATGGATGATATAGAAAACAGCAATAAAATTCTAGACATCAGGGAAAACATGCAGTATTCTATTAAAACAACACTGGAAGAAAAAGAATTTGCTGTTTTGAGGGAAAGGACAAAGGTTTTATTTGATAAGCTAAGAATAGAATCTGAAAAATGAAAAGCAGAGATTCTGGAAACTCAATAAATCCCTTCTGAAATAAACTCTCTTTTCTTCTCCCCCCTCTCCTTTAAAATGCCCGAATTTAGGCTGCTCTTGAGGATATTGCCCCTTGTTCTAATCTCGGATGGATTGCTCATACCCTCTTGCCAGAAGACTTAGATTTTAGTTAAAATATCTTTTCTTATCCACAACCAAATTAATAATCCTTCGTTAGGCACCCACTTTGAACAAACATCATTAGGCATTACATTTATATGTTGCTTAAAACTTTCTGGATTATGGCAATGCCAGAAAGCATTTCCAACAAACTTGCATGTTTCACAGCATATTGGAAACTTAATCCCATTATACTCTCTTTTAAGGTATTTTTCCCAAGTTTTTATTGTGCCTCTTGAAATTTTATCTAACTTTCTGACTTCTCCATATCTTGCAGTAATTTCTATTATATTACCTTTTGTTTGTTTTTTCATGTTATAGTTTATTTTTGCATTTCTTAAATGTTTCTATACTCAAAAATAAATTATTCTATACCCTATGTATAGAAACCTTTATAAATCTCCTTTTTGTCTATCTTTTATGAAAAGGATGGAGGTGGGTTCTTATGGTAATTAGAAAAACAGCAGAGCAAATAAAAGATGAAATCTTAGCTAGTCTGAAAGAAGAGCCTCTGTCTATTGAACAGCTTAGAAAGAAAGTGGAATCTAACTGGTCAACAACAAACAACTACCTCGAAGAACTAAAAAAAGAAGGCAAAGTTAAAGAAATAATTTCTGCAGATAAAGCCAAAATTTATCAAAGAATATTTGGAGATACTTATTTTGATATTCCTATAACGGACTTAGAGCGAAAAAAGTTTAGAACTTTATTTAGCATGGTTATAAAAAGGTACAAAGAAAGCAATCAAATCCCGAATAAAACCCAATTAGCAAAAGCCGCAGTAAGGGTGATTAATTCTTCAGAGAGCGGTTTATCTGAACTTCCGACAGCATGGTATCTTTATGGGATGATTCCTTTAATGATTGTAGATCCTTCACAAGATTACCAAGAAGAAATTATACTTGAACATAAACAAAAGATAAATAATATTATTGAAATATTTATTAAAAGCAATTGTGATAAAAAAACAAAGCAAATCCAAAAAGAGCAACACATAGAGTATGATGACAAGCTTTATCAATTAGCTGATAATTTTTTAGAGCTTACTGAAGATAATTCGTGGAATAGGGACAGGATATTTGAGGTTCTCAATGAATTTTTTATTGTTTGCCCTATAAACTGGGAATTTAAAGAGGTTTTTAACCTTACTGAACGATTCATCTCAACTGTAAGAAAACTTTCATATTTTGACAAGTTGGAAAATCATAGAACTAAAATTCTTCTAACCTTTGATGCATTATGGAAATTCATAGCAACCTGCAAATTTTATGAGACTATCTCGCTTAAACGCAGGTTCTCTAACAAAAGTGTTTTGGATTTATATTTGGGAGGCGCAATTTCATTTAGAAAAGTGTGCGCTGAAGAATCATTGTCAGATTTGTATTCAATATACTTAAGTAAATTAGATAATAGAAAACTAGACTTATCATCAGATGCTGCAAAGGTAAAAGAGATAATGCAGGGCTGGACAGGAGAAGATTAGCATGGATAAAGAGAATTTTATAGATACCAATGTTATAGTTCATTACGCAAATTATCAGGAAAATAAGAGTATAGATATCCTAAACAAATGTTATTCTTATCTTGTTAACAAGCGGGGTAAATTTATTGTTTGTTATATGGTTATTAAAGAGCTATACACTGTTATGAGCCAGCTTTCAATAATCCATAAAGAAGTCTTAATGAAAGTGAAAGATAATAATCATTCTATGAAAGATAATAAAAATTTGTCAGAGAAAGATCTTGCCTTTGCAGAAAAGATTTATTCAACTTATAAACAAACAGAAGTAAAAAAGCTTAATGAGATCCTTTACTCTGAAAGAGAAATATTTGAAATATCAATCGAGAGATTTTTAAAAACTCACGTTGATGAGAAAGTTATTCCTATTGAACAAATTCAAACAGATTTGGTCAATAAACTTCATGACATAATATCAAATCATGCGGATTGTAAAATACTGGCTAGTGCTTTACAATTACAAAAAATCAGAGAGCCTTTTCTATTTGTTACAGCAGATGGAAAAGATTTAGCCCCAAATCACTATGACTTTCTAAAAGATCATTTTAAAATAAACTATCCAAAAGAAGGGTATCTCTTTCCGGAATTGCTTAATCTTATGTTCACAAAATAATAATTTATATATCCTGCCCCCTCCTTAATCATCTTCTTATAATCCACAACTCTACTCTAACAAAATATATATGTCAAGAACCCTGCGCTAATGTCAGAAATGCTGTTGATATTTTGCATTTCCGACATAAAACAAGCAGGGTTCACAAAGAGCATTTTTGAAGTCTGAAAACGGGAATACTGATTTTCAGGAAGTATGCAAAAACTGCAGGGATATGGCAAGTTAGAAAATAATTGAGAATAATTCAAAATTCCTGAGAAAAGCAAATCTTCTTCCAACCTCCTCCAATTTTGCTTCGGATTTCACATTAACAAATTAGGGTCGATTTTCAAAACTCTTAAGATAAATTCTTTAATTTCCTTATTTTTATGGGGATTTAAGCTTATATGCTCCTCTCCTGTTGAAATCTTAATTAAAATCCAGCCCGCATTATTTAGTTCTTTTAAAGATTTTTTTGATTCTTTTACTGCTATTTTACTCACTAAATGAAAAAGATTTTTAATTGGAGTGTGCTTGCCTCCCCAAATTCCTTTTCTATAAAGCTTGAATAATAGCTGTGCTTTTAATAGCTCGTCTTCCATTTTTCAACTCTTTTTGGCATTAAACCTTTTTAAGCAATAAGAACAGCATTTATATATTTTTCTATTTTAGTGATTATTATATCTTTTTTGTAAATTAAATACAAAAAACGAAAGATTTAAAAACCCTTATTTCTATGTAAGATTTAAGAAACTAAAGGAGAATAAAATGGCAGAACAAAAATCGTTTTTCTTGCAGTATTTAGGAGAAAATCCTAAGATAAGGGTATTTGATTTTTTAATAGACAATCTTGCTTTTGATTTTTCTCTGCCACAGATAGCTAAGGGAAGCAGTGTGGCATACACTACTTTAATAGAAATAACGCCCAGATTGCTAAAGCAAGGAATTATTGCAGAAACGAGAAAGATTGGAAAAAGCAAGCTGTTCAAGATAAATTTAGACAGCCCTATTGTAAAAGCCTTGATTGCTATTGACTTGAAGTTGTCAGAAGCTGCTGTTCAAAAAGGGATTGAAGCATAAGATCAAAAAAACCATTGCTCCAAATTTCACAGCTTTCAAGAGATGCTTTGAGAAAATAGGATATGCACAAAATCCCTTTCAAAAGGAAACACATATATTTAAAAATATCAAAAAGATTAAATAAAAATGGCAAAGAGATGCATATACTGCAAGGCAGAGATTGATGATAACAGTGTTATTGATTTTTGCGAGAGATGCGGGCATGGCGTATGGGGCAAGAAGATGTTTGACACTATTGTAAATAATATGACTCAGGCAAGAGAGACAGGGAATTTAAACCAGGGCTCTGTGGGCGAGATAGAGATTAGCAAGGAAACAAAGAAAAATAGAGGATTCTGATAGAACAGGGAGATTTTAAAGGCTTTTCAAAAAGGCATTTGCAGGCGTTAGAAAAGCTTTTTAAAGATGTTAAATTATCAAATAGAGCACTAAGAAAGCAGGAGTTTGACAGCAAATTGGATGAGGAAAAGAGAAGCAGGCTGAAAAATGTCGAGTTAAGCGGCTTTCAGCTTGAGGATGTGGAAAAGGAGATGCTACTTGGCATCATATCCAAGGCGCTTGAAAAGGCAGAAAAAACATGCGAGATAGAATATGCGAAGATAAGCATGAAGAAGTCGGTTCATGGCAAGACATTCCTGCATGAGATTAAATGCAGCATGAAAACCAGAATAGGGGCTTTCAATGCAAAGGAGAGCCATTACAACATGTTCAGGGCGGTTGCAGGCTGCCTTGAGAAGATAACGAATGAAATAGGGCATAAAACAAGAATTGCAAGGCAGGAAAGATAAAAAATGTTAAAGAGAAAAAGCGAGAGAGAGAAGGGCAAGATAAGACTGAGCCAGTACTTTCAGAAGTTTAAAGAGGGTGAAAACGTGGCTGTAAAGAGAGAAACCTCTATTAAAGCAAAATTCCCAAGAAGGCTGCAGGGCAGGACTGGCATAATAACAGGCGAGAGGGGAAATTCATATATAGTCAGCATAATGGACTTCAACCAGAAGAAAAGCTTTATAATAGAGCCAATACATTTAAAAAAAATAAAATCTGAGTAAAAACAGGCAGGAATCTTAAAAACAAGAAAATGATAAAAAATGTAATACCTTTGAGCTTGGCAGAAGTCAGGGAGAGCATAAAGGGCGTGGAAGATGAAAAGAAGGAGCTGAAGGCCTTTTTAAAAAAGTTTGCAAAGCTTGATGCAAAGGAAGCGTCAGAGCTGCGAAAAGAGCTTGAAGGAACAGGCATTATAAAGCTAAAGCCGGAAAATATTGTAAAAATCATTGATTTTCTGCCAGAGGACGCGTCAGACATAAACAAAATATTCATTGATACAAGCTTGGATGAAAATGAGAGTGCTAAAATTATTGAGATTGTCAAGAAATACAGGTAAGGAAAATGGGAGAGAAAGAAGAATACGCAATTATCCTGGATTACCTGCCAAACGGTTATCCATTAGAGGGGAAGATGATGCCGATAGCGCAGGCTATAGGGGAGAAAAATTTCTCGCTTTTGCAGCTTGTTCCGAGAAGGGGAATTTCTTTGCAGCTAAAGGAGAAGGTTTATATAGGCGAGGGTAAGAGAGACAAGATATATTACATTTTTGGCAGACTGCCCCGCGAAAAGCTTACAGAGACTGCAAAATCCCAGATAGAGGAGTTTGTTGAAAAAGTCGTCAAGGACGATGAAAAGAAGTTTGTTGATTTTTTCAATAAGGCAGACGCGATAAATACAAGGCTTCACCAGCTTGAACTGCTTCCGGGATTCGGCAAAAAGCACATGAATGAGGTGCTGAGCGAAAGAAAGGAAAAGGAATTTTCTTCGTTTGAGGACATAAAAAAAAGGCTGCCTCACCTACCTGACGCCAGAAAGGCAGTTGAAAAAAGAATTATCCAGGAGCTGACAGAGATGGAAAGGCATAATTTGTTTGTAGAATAAAGGTAAAATGGAAGAAGAACATAAGAGCACAGAAAAGCAAGAGACAACAGAAAGAAAGGGAATCAGGGCAATTGTAAGAATGCTCTCAACAGACATACCTGGAAACATGAGCCTTTATTCAGGATTAACAAGGATAAAGGGCATTTCATGGGGACTGTCAAATGCTGTGTGCTATACCCTGAAAATTGAAAGAGACAAGAAGATTGGCGCATTAAGCGAGGATGAGGTTCAGAGAATAAGTGATTTTATAAAAAATCCAAAGCTGCCGAGCTTCATGCTTAACAGGAGAAAGGACATTGAGGCAGGCACTGAAAGACACATTATAGGCGCTGACCTGGACTTAACCAAGGAGTTTGACATAAAGAGGCTGAAGAAAATTAAGAGCTACAAAGGGCTGAGGCATTCTGCAGGGCAGCCTGTAAGGGGGCAGAGAACAAGAAGCCATTTCAGGAAGAACAGGACGGGCGGAATTATGAAAATGAAAAAGCTAAAGAAGATCCAGGAGGCAAAGAAATAAAATGTTAAGGAAGAGAAAGAGATATTCAAGGCCTAGAAAACTGCATGAAATTGCAAGGGTTGAGGAAGAAAACCGCATTCTAAAGTCATATGGTCTGAAAAACAAAAAAGAGGTCTGGAAGGCAGACGCGAGGATAAGCAAGATAAGAGATCAGGCAAAGGCATTGATAACAAAAAGCCCTGAAGAGCAGGAAAGATTCATTGGTAAGCTTAAAAAACTTGGATTAAGGGTTGAGAAACTGCAGGATGTTCTTGCATTGGGCAAGGAGAGCATACTTGACAGAAGGCTGCAGACAATGCTTGTAAGAAAGAATATAGCCAAGTCTCCAAGTTCAGCAAGGCAGCTGATAGTGCATAAGCATGTCCTGATTGGGGAGAATGCAGTTAATATTCCATCATACAATGTCAGCCTGGACGAGGAAAAAGAGATAAGCTTAAAATCAAAAAACAGAAAAGTAAAGGAAAAGAGCGAGAATGCTGATAAAGCCGAAAGCGCAGGAGCGGAGAATGGCAGAGAATAAAGAAACAATACAGAAGGAAGAAGTCGCAAGAGAAAGCAAGAGGGATGCTGTTGAACATGAGGGCATTGTGCACATATACACCTCTTTCAACAACACAATCGTGCACATAACAGACATGGCGGGCAATACTATCTCAAGGTTTTCCGGCGGAATGATTACAAAGCAGGACAGGTTAAAAGCCAATCCAACAGTAGCGATGTTTGTTGCAAAAAGGGCAGCAGAAAAGGCAAAAGAGATTGGCATGACTTCGCTGTATGTCAAGGTAAAGGCGCAGACAGGAAGCATTGCGCCGGGGCCGGGGGCGCATGCAGCGATAAGAAGCCTGTCAAGAGAGGGCATAAAGGTAATAAGCATTAGCGATGTGACAAATGTGCCAAGGGGCGGGCCAAAGGCAAAGGGCGGCAGAAGAGGCAGAAGAGTATAAATATCAAAAAAACAATGTGCCACCACATCTCAAAAATCTATGATTTTTGATGACTGTCAAAGTTCTTTGAACTTTGAAGCCTTAAAAGGTGTGGTTTGCAAGGGCACTTGTTTCCGCGAAAATCAAGGATTTTCGGGGCCCTAAAAATCCCAGAAGGATTTTTTTGGTTAGGATGCTCAAGAACACAACTCCATCCCAAAGGATGGAGTTTTATCAAGTGTTCTTGACATAAATTTAAAAATCAAGAAAAATTAAGATATAAAATGGCAGTTATAAAGAAAACAAAGGAAAAGATAATTTTTTCAGCAGAAACAAGCGAGGGCATGGCAAATGCAATAAGAAGGAGCGCGAATGAGATTCCTATCCTTGCAATAGATGAGATAGAATTTCTTAAGAATGATTCTGCCCTTTATGATGAGATAATTGCGCACAGGCTCGGGCTGGTTCCACTGAAAAATGAAAAGCTTGCAGATGGCGAAAAATGCTCCTGCAAGGGCAAGGGGTGTGGAAAGTGCACTGTGCAGCTTAAGCTTTCTGCTGTCGGCCCGTGCACTGTTTACTCAAAGAGCTTAAAGGGCGCAGAGGTTGTCTATGACAAGATGCCAATTGTGATGCTTACCGAGGGAAAAGAGCTTGAACTGGTTGCAAAGGCGAGGCTTGGTAGGGGAGTAGAGCATGCAAAATTCTCTCCAGGATTAGTTTATTACAGAAACAAGGCGCAAATTGAGATAGGCAAGGATTGTGATTTGTGCGAGGATTGCGTTAAGGCATGCCCCCTGAAGATTATCAAAAAAGACAAAAAGATTATTGCCAGTGAAGAAGACAGATATTTATGCGATTCCTGCGAGGCATGCGTTGAGGCATGCAAGAAAAAGCACGACAGGGGGCATATAAACATCAGCCCTTCTGGCGAGATTGTGTTCTTCATAGAGTCTTTCGGCCAAATAGATGCGAAGGACATTCTTGAGGGTGCAATAGAAACACTGAACAAGAATCTTGAACAGGTTAACAAAGAGCTTAAATAAGAAGAATTCTAATTACAGCGACAGGTTTTAAAACCCCTTGCATTTTAAGGTATTTACTCGCTCAGAGACAAGTAATAAGATAAATATATAAATTAAAATTCTCTTGTTTCTTCACTCGCGGGAGTGCCGGAGCGGCCAAACGGGTTAGCTTAAGGAGCTAATGGCTCAGTGCCTGCGAAGGTTCGATTCCTTCCCCCCGCATCTTTATGTTCCGCAGCGAGGAGCACCACAACATCAGTGAGGATGCCCACAGCAAGAGAACATAAAGATTATCTTGTTGGAAGAGGAGCTGCGCAACAAGAGCAAATCAAACAAACAAAAACCTTTATAAAGCATTAAAGCGAAGAACCTTTAACCTGCGAGTTAAAAGCGCATAGCGGGAGTTGCATATTTCTAACTCCTATAACCTGCACGCATTATCAAAAATGAAATCAAAAACACAGATTGAAAGGCAGCTGAAGAGAAAGACAAATTCAGAATTAGTCAGGACTATTATTCTTGCAAAAAAGCATGATGCATGGCTTCCTGTTGCAGGCATGCTCTCAACGCCGAGAAGAAGGCATGCTGCATTAAACCTGGGTGAGATAGGTAAAAAAGCAAAAGAGGGGGACATTATTGTTGTGCCGGGAAAGGTGCTTTCTGGCGGAGAGCTGGCAAAAAAGATTAAAATATGTGCATTTTCATTCTCTAAAGAGGCGCTGAAGAAAATAAAGGAGGGTAAAGGCGAGGCAGTAACAATAATGGAAGAGATTGAGAAAAACAGCTCTGGAAAGGGGATTAAAATCATAAATGAACAAAATGGCATCTGAAAAAGAAAATGAAATGGAATTAGTCATAGACGCAACAAATGCTATAGCCGGCAGGCTTGCCGCATATGCTGCGAAACAGGCGCTTAATGGCAGGAGTGTTATAATTTTAAATTCGGCAGGCGCTGTGATTACGGGAGAAAGGCAGAGCATTGGCAGGAGATATCTTCAGAAAAGAAGAAGGCATGGCATAAGCTTAAAGGGGCCTATATTCCCAACATCTGCTGAAAGAATTTTAAAAAGGACTATAAGGGGAATGCTATCTCACAGGCAGGAAAGGGGAAAGGCAGCATTAAAAAGAATAGTTTGCTATAATACAATTCCTGAAAAGTTCAATGGCGCCAAAAAGAGCTCTTTTGATGCCGGCAGGATAGGAAAGCATATTAAGCTTGGAGAGCTGGCTTTAATGATGAAAGGAAGGTGGGAGAAATAAGGCAAAATGGCAGAGGCAAAAAAATCAAAGAAGGCTGAAATAAAGGCTGTAAAATACGGGGACATAATTGTCGCAAGCGGAAAGAAAAAGACAGCAATAGCCAGGGCGTCAATAAAGCCGGGAACCGGCATGGTTACAATAAACAAAAGCCCATACAAAAATTTAAGCTATCTTAGAATGCTTATGATAGAAGAGCCCATAATGCTTACTAAAGAGGTTCTGGGCAGCTTTAATTTTGACATTGCTGTAAATGTCAGGAGCGGCGGCATTGAAAGCCAGATAGAAGCATCAAGGCTTGCCATTGCCAAGGCGCTTGTCCAGTTCACCAAGTCAGATGCCCTCAGAAAGGCGTTTCTTGATTATGACAGGAATATGCTTATTGCAGATACGAGAAGAAAAGAGATGAGAAAGCCAAGTTCCGGCAAGGCGAGAAAGAAGAGGCAGAAGTCATACAGATAAGGGCATAATTTAGGGTTTTGAGGATTATTATTTCTTCGCAAGATTTTGCCTTTCTGCATTAATAAGCCTATGATATTCATCTATATCTGATTGAATGTGATATCGCTCAAACTCTTTTATCTCAAAATTGTTTCCATAACTTCGGAATATGTAGGATATTGCTTCTTTCTTTGTTGAAAATGAATGATTCTTTCCCCGCGTATACTCTCTGACACAATGCGGGGCATGCTTATCAGCATCGCTTGCACTGCGGCTTACAACCAGCTGAACCTTGGATGATGCAGCCCTTGCTTCCAGTGTTTTCTTTTTGAATGGAATAAATCTTAAAAAGTCAAATCCCATATGCCTCTAAAGAATATGTTCTTTAAATAAGTTTTGTTCAACTTCTTGCCATGGCTATGCCAAAAATGATACTCTTTTTTCATGCTGTGACAGCCTTTCTAAGGTATAGCATGAAAAAAGCTCATGCGCTATGATGTCTGCAAGCTTTAAAACAGGGGGCTGCTTAAATTTCTTTGAGTTTTCCTTGCCTGAAATCTTTCTTTCATAGGGGTTTCTATCCTGCTTGAAATATTTTATAAATCCCTGAACATAAACCTTAAGATTCAATGGAATGCCTTTGATTATTCTGTCTTTGTCATCTCGTGTAACAACTCCGTCTATGTACACCTCCAGCCTTTCGGGACTGCAGAATCTTGATTTCAAGACAGGCAGGATTAAACTATTTGCCACAATTGGAAGATTATTGTGCCTTTTTGGATAAATATCGTTGCAGTTCAAAAGGAGAAACCTGTAGTCCCTTCTTGCATCCTTTAGCATCTCATTCTTCCAGGCATAATCTTTGCTGCTGTTAAACACGCGGCATTCCCGGTCATCTTTTATTGTTGAGAAGACAGCGACGCATACCTCCGGGTGCTCATTGCCATTATGGTGATTGGACTCGTCTAAGCCAACATACAAAACCTCTTTTGGCATGCCAAAAGATGGAAGATATTGTTTTTAAGGATTTGTGAAGTGAAGAATATAAACTGCATAAAATCAGATAAGTTTTAGAATCAGTTTAAAAACCTTTTCTCAATAATTGTTGAAATTGGCATGCCTGTCTCTTGCTTTA
>Ga0209541_10013591_pt1 | contig 12408 bp, 14 predicted proteins | sample RifCSPlowO2_01_FD_184027 | JGI IMG/M metagenome (GOLD analysis project Ga0209541, IMG submission 184027) | Groundwater microbial communities from Rifle, Colorado - Rifle CSP2_plank lowO2_0.1 (SPAdes) (version 2) | ecosystem: Environmental > Aquatic > Deep subsurface > Groundwater | place...
GAAAAATACTGATAAAAGAAGATGAGAGGATTACAAGAGGCCATTCTATAACATTTCCCAAATTGCGACTAAAAGATATTGCGGTAATGGCTAGAAAAAAGACAGATAAAAGAAAAAATAGTTGACTTAATGTTTCTTCTGAAGAAAAACTGATTTTGAGATTGGAAGCGGATGATATCGTTTTTCTTCTAAAAATACGCGACACAAGTATGCCAAAACCCGCAATGACACCCAGTGCGATAATTATTGCTATGATTATTAGAATTTCAATATTCATATCTTTAATAAATATCTCTTGGAACCGCTTTCTTGTAAAAAATAATTCCAAAAACAAAAGTAACGATTGTGGCGGTTAGCAACACAACAGAAGAAGTAAACAAAAACCTGTCTTCCGCGAAGTTATTAAAAATATCAAAAGGATGGCCGACAATCGCCACAAACCCCACGGGAACAGCAAAATAAAAAATAGCAAAAGAATCTAACGCCAGCCCTAGTGCAAGTAAGCCGAACATCCACAAAATAAAAGCGTCCGGCCAATTAGCCCTTATGTTAAACATTTGACCTATCAGGAAAATTCCGGCGCCGTAGATGATTGAACCCAATAAAATCAGGGCTTCTCCGGTTTTTACCCGATGATATTTTTCCTTCAAAATCCACCCTCCGTAATAACTAGACAGCATAGAGCATAAAATAATCAGGATTTTATAAAACTTGCCAATCTCCTGCCAATTAGCCGCGACAAACGAAAAAATACCTGCCCCAACAAGAATGGCGCCGATAACAGCCATAATAGTTGTAATCCTTTTTTTAGAGTCTTCTTTTTTGTATTCTGTAACCAACAAAGAAAAACCTTCGTTAATGGAATTAATTGTTTGCCCTTCAGCAATCAAGTCCTTATAAATATCCTCCTTGGATTTACCGATTGCTAAATTTTCTCTTATATAATCAATTGTTTTTTGCTCAACCATACCAATCTTTTTAAAAGATTCTTTAATTTTAACACAACAAAAACAAACCGCAACAAATTGAATTTTTATTTAAAAAACCCATTGGGCAAACATCGGGGCTGTGGTATATTGTTAAAAAATATGCCCGAGCAGGAAATAAAAGGAAAAACAGAAAACAAACGCTTGGTGTTGGCCGTTTTAGTTCTTTTTTCTTTGCTTGTTTTGATTTTGGCCGGCCAATCGTTTTCCGCAAAAGCTAAAAAACAGAAAACAGAAACTTCTTTTAATTACGCTCCGACGGCCGCCGCCACAACAACCGAACCGGCCGTTTCCGCCCTTTCCTATCTCGGCGCTTATCTGGGAGAAGATGGGAAAACAATGATTCTGGCCGAGAAAAATTCGGAAGATTTACTGCCAATGGCCAGTCTCACCAAACTGATGACTGCCGTCGTGGCTTACAAAAATTATAATTTAGAGGACGAAATAACGATGGGGCCGAAAGTGAACGATTGGCCGGACAGTTCCAAAAGATTTATCCCCGGAACAATTTTTAAAACAAGCGAGTTGCTCCGCGCTTTGCTGATAGAGTCAAACAACGACGCCGCTATGACGCTGGCCGGCAAAATTGGGCTAGATAATTTTTTATCCGCAATGAATAATGAAGCCAAAGAACTTGGCATCATTACAACTTATTATGATAATCCGGTAGGACTTGATCCGACTTCCCAAAAAGAAATCATAAACTATTCCACCGCCGAAGAATTGCTCATTTTGACCCGAGAAATAATAAACAATTATCCGGAAATTTTGGAAATAACTTCTCTCCCTCAATACGACATCAATACGGCTTCCGGCGGTTACAACCACACGGCCATAAGCACCGATAAATTTCTTTCCGATGAAAACGAAAAACTTTTGTGCCAAGGCGAACCTCTTAAAATTCTGGGAGGTAAAACCGGCTCCACCGACTTGTCCAAGAAAAATCTGCTTCTAGTAACTGAACCGCCAAACAAAATCGGGCATCTGGTAACCATCGTTCTGTCCGCCGACGACAACTTTGAAGAAACAAGAAATCTTGTAAATTGGATTTGCGAATCTTACGACTGGCTGGAGCCAGAAGTAAATCAATAATTTTTTTGTAAAAAAATATGATTAAAAATCAGACAAAAGCGAGGAGCGCGTGGAAAATTTTATTCAAGCATTTAAAAGATTATAAACCGTCAATAATTTTGTTGGCCGTTTTGGGGACAATTTCTGCTATTGCCAACGGAACCGCGCCATACATTGTCGGCTCATTTCTTGATGCGCTCATAGATATTTCTAAAACAATTTCTTTCGGCGAGACCGCAATCGCCGCATGGCTCGCTTTGCTGTTATTTTGGATTTTCGCTCAGCTTGCCGCCAATATTACAGATTGGATTATTGATCGAAAAGGCCGCTCTCTGCGCATTGCGATGCAACTGGGTTATCAAAGCAAAGCCTTTGTCCATCTTCTTTTTGTCCCGCTTGCATTTCATAAAGACGAAAAAATCGGCGAGTTATCCGACCATCTTTCAAAAACAAGCTGGCAGATCGCGTCAATCGCAGAAAATATTTTTGTTAATTTGGCGCCCCCGATTTTGAGCATGATAGTCGGGCTTACGGTAACTTTTTTAATTAACCCGCTTTTTGCGTTTGCGCTTGTGTCAGGCGTAGTCGTTTATATTCTGGTTTTAATAAAACTTATTGCGCCGACAACAAATCTTCTTGAAGAAGGACATTCCGCGTGGACAAACGCCTACGCTGATGCGTTTCAAGCCGTTATGAATATCCAATCGGTTAAACATATGTCAACCGAAGAATACGAGAAAGAGAAAATTGAAAAAGGTTTTTTGGGTTATGCGACAAAGCTTTGGAACAAACTTCAATTTCTTTGGAGCGGTATAAATTTCTATCAAAGAATGATTGTTTTGGTAACACAGGCGGTAATATTTTTCCTTTCCGTTTATTTCATTCAACGGGGAGAATTGAGTATTGGCGAATTGGTTGCTCTTAACGGATACGCCGCTTTGCTCTTTGGACCATTTGTGGTGCTGGGTAATAATTGGCAAACGCTTCAAAACGGCCTCGTAAGCGTTAAACAAGCGGAAGAAAAAATATTTGCGGCAGAACAAGAAAATTATCACCCCAAAGACGCTTTTGCTCCATCGCAAATTAAGGGAGCGGTGCAATTCAAAAATGTTTCTTTCTCCTACGCCAGAACAACGACCGTGCTTGATGGTCTGAACTTCAAGGTTGAGCCGGGGGAGCGCGTTGCTTTTGTCGGCAAATCAGGCGTTGGCAAAAGTACGACAATTGACCTTATTTCCGGTTATTATTTTCCGACAAAAGGCGAAGTATTGGTTGATGGGCATGATACCAGAGAATTTGATTTAATCGCGCTTCGCGGCGGCATTGCCATTGTCCCTCAAGAGCCGTCGCTTTTTAACGACACAATAATGATGAATATTAAATACGGAAAACTGAAAGCGACAGATTCGGAAGTTATAGAGGCGGCAAAGAAAGCGCGCGCTCATGAATTCATTGAAGAATTGCCGGAAAAATACAACCAGCTTGTCGGCGAACGCGGTATCAAGTTGTCAGTCGGACAAAAACAAAGAATCGCCATCGCGAGGGCGATATTAAGAAATCCGGCGATCTTAATTCTTGACGAGCCGACAAGCGCTCTTGACGCGGAAACGGAAAAACAGATAGCGGAGTCCTTTGACGAACTTATGAAAGGCCGAACGACTTTTATCATCGCTCACCGGCTTAGCACCGTCCGGAAAGCCGACCGCATTTTTGTTTTTGAAAAAGGCCGAATTGCGGAAGAAGGAAAACACGAAGACTTGGCAAAACTGGAAGGCGGTTTTTACAAACGGCTTCATGATTATCAAATAGGGTTGAGTTAAAATATTCCTTAATTTTTTTGAATGGAAACTATTTTACCATCGTCCAAATGAATCACTCTTCCCGCCATTTTGGCGTATTGATCTTTGCGAAGCTCCAAGTATTCGCTTCTCACCCCGCCCGCCCTATGCTCGCGCAAATCCCCGCCGTTTTTAGGAAACATTATAAAACGGCGGGGATTGCTCCCTTGAATCAAAGCGAATATCCCGACTCGGAATCTTTTACGATTTTTTCAATGACCGCTTTTGATTGCTCTAAAATCTTGCCATGCGGATAATCGTTTTGCGCGTAATTACAAAATTTGAAAAGTGACTTTTTCAAATTTTGAATAAGTGAAATATACTTTTCTACCGATTCGGGAATAATATACGCACTTGTAAAATCTGTGTGTTTAAATTCCTGATCTATATGAGCGGCAACTTTATGTCGCAATGACATCGGTAAAATATTTTTGAACGATTCCGGAATAGAAGCTATTTCTGCCTCAAATTCATCAATATTTACACTCGGAAAATCAGACCTATGTTGCTTCAAGTAATTTTTGATTGACAACTCATCTGATGAATTTGAAAGCAACAAACTATGTAGTGCAATAATTCCTTTGGAAAAATTTAGATTGTGGTAGAAAGGCAAAAAATCACTTCCGCGCCCCGGAATCGTCGGGATTGATTTACAAACATCAAAACAGATTTCACTTATCAATATCTGATTTACAATCTCGTATTCAATATCGCGTATGCTTCTTTGTAAACTTCTACTCATTTTGAGTTGTTTTTTCTTTCCTTGCCCAGAGCTTATTCCCGGCATAGAAAAAAGCTACGCAAAAAATAAGAGCGCCCCAAAATATGACGGTATTGGCCGAAGAAGGGTCCCCTTCAAACGCAAACCATTTTCTTAACTCAGTTTTTATCAAAATCACTAGAGATGCCAATGACAAAAGATAAAAAAGGATTGAAAAAGATTTCTTGATCATAAAATTTAGTTCTCAACTTTTTTAACTTCTTGCTCCTTACCTTTCTTAAATAATAAGAAAAGGACAAAGATTAAAAGTGGTATACCGATTATCGCCCGTGCAACAGAAACAGGGACCCCGTACATTTCAGTTGCGGCACTAACCTCTGGAACTCCACTGATCGCGTCTAACCCGTTCATAACAATATAATCGGAAAAAGCTCTTAACTCTGCCATCATGCCGGCTTGAATATAAGTCAATATGTTCAGTACAAAAATTAAAATAAAAAATGCAATCTGAAAAACTTTTGTATTGGCTGTTGGCTTAATGTCGAGAAATCTCTTTGTGTGCCACGTTGCCATTACATAAGAAAAAATAACACCGATAGCCATTGCTATAAAAAAGTTCATTCCGCCAAACAATACAGAAAGTCCAAAATTTAGTGCGAAAGCAATGACGGCAATAAGTAAAAGTCCCAGAAAGAAGTTTTTACGTCCAATCGGCAAGACGGGTGTAAAGGGAGGTCTAGAAATTATTTCTTTCAATCCTTCTTTTTTGTGTTCCATAAATAAGTGAATAAAAGTTATTTAATAAAATAGTTCAAATCCTTATCGTATAATTTAGCGAAATTCTGCAATTCCAAAATATCCAACCTCTGTTCGCCAACCTCAACGCGGGACACATACGATTGCGTACGCTTCAATTTTTTAGCGACATCTATCTGCCGTAAACCTGCTTCAAGGCGAGCTTCCCGCAGTTTTCCGACAAAATCGCCATATTCTTTTGTTCGTATTGTGTCTACCATAATACTATCAGCGTATATGCTGGATTGCAATACCTAAACTTTGCATATTGCCATAAACTGTATTTATGATAGCGGCAGCAAAACCAAAAATTTCCTTTCCATTTTTTGTCGGCTCTGCGCATCTTGCTAAACTCAAAACACCATCAAGGCTTCGCCTTGATGGTGTTTTGACGCAAATTCTGAAATGCGGTGAGGGAGGGATTCAGCTCCGCATAAAATTTTGCCGCCGCAAAATTTTTGCTAGCCGCGCCTCGCAGTTTCGCCTGCTGGCGAAACATCGCTCCGGCGTTCGAATCCCTCACGCAAAGCAAGCAGTTGCTTTGCCCCTCACCGAATAAAAAATCAGCCGACAAGCGGCGGATTTTTAAATTCGGTGAGGGAGGGATTCGAACCCTCGATACGGAAATTAACCCGTATAACAGGTTAGCAACCTGCCGCCTTCAGCCGCTCGGCCACCTCACCAATACTTATTTCTAATCAACCATAAAATCAACCTCAAGATAACACAAAAAACTTTAATTTACAAAACACAAAATTACTACCTATTTGGGGCGATAGTAAAAATAGGTAGTAATTTTTATTCATTATGCGGGTATTGATTATTCTGTTTTTATAAGTAAAATATGAAATATATGAAAAACAAAATAATTTTATGGGCGATTATTACGGTTGCCGTTATCGGTTCAATTTTTGGCATCATTAAGTTGGCCTCAAAATCTCAAACTCCCGACTCGAATAACTTGGCTATTACCGTTTCCGCCGTCAATGACAACGAAAATATAAAGGGCGACAAAGAAGCTGCGACAACTCTGATAGAATACAGCGACTTCCAGTGCCCCGCCTGCGGTTCTTATTATCCGATTGTCAAAAAAGTAACCGAAGATTTGGGCGCAAAAGTAAGATTCGCTTACCGGCACTTTCCCCTCCCCCAACACAAAAACGCCAAATTGGCGGCCACTGTCGCCGAAGCCGCCGGAAAGCAAGGCAAGTTTTGGGAGATGCACGATTTGATTTTCCAAAACCAATCCGACTGGTCGGAAGAGAAAAACGTGGCGATTCTTTTCGCCAAATACGCCCAGGACATCGGCCTTGATCTGGCCCGATTTCAAACCGACATCGCTTCCGACGATATAAAAGCCAAAATAGAAAATGATTACAAAAGCGGAGTCAAAGCCGGAGTCAACTCCACCCCGTCTTTTTTCTTAAACGGCAAAAAAATGGATAATCCCCGCAATTATGACGAATTCAAAAATGCTATTGAACAAACTCTTGGACAGTCCGACTAAAAAAACGATTCTTATCGGCCTGTTTTCTTTCCTCGGCCTTATTGACGCTTCTTACTTAGCGGCCAAACATTACGCCGGGACAATTCCCCCTTGCGCCATCGTCAAGGGATGCGAAGCGGTCACCACCAGCCAATACGCGACAATCGGAGGAGTGTCGGTGGCGCTTCTCGGAGCGATTTATTATCTTGCCGTTCTTGTCATTTCCATCGCTATCATAGATACCAAAAACGACCGACTTAAAAAGTTTTTGGCCGGATTTTCCGTCATCGGACTATTGGCTTCAATCTGGTTTATCTCTTTGCAACTGTTCGTGCTAAAAGCTTTGTGCCTTTACTGTCTTGTCTCGGCGTTCTCTTCCACCGCTATTTTCCTAACGGCGTTTTTTCTCAAAAAAGACATTGTCGCTCGTTGATTGCAAAACTGCGTTTAGTGTGATATAGTGTGGAAAGTTAGTTATTTTAAATAAAAAACAGCCGAATTGTCGGCTTTTCAATAATTTTATTTTATAAGGGAGTTTTTATGCCTGCAGTTGAGTCAAGAAAAAAGAAGGCGCCGAAAATTTATTGCAGAAAAAGCGGATTATTTTGTTCTTATACACAGAGTTGCAAATGGTTGAAAAATGGGAATAATTTTCCCGTCGGAGGTTGCAAAAATCAGAATAAAAACCTGATTGCGACACAGATTGACGAGGATATCGCCTATGGCTTATCTGACCAATAGTCAATTTATTTTTAAGAACCCTTTTATGCCTCGCGCTTTGCGCGAGGCTGTTTTTTTACATATAATTAAACTATGGATTTAATCAGGCAACTGGACATTTCAACTCTAAACTTAGTGGAGCAAATACGAAACCCGTTTTTGACGCTATTTTTCAAAGCGATTACTTTTTCGGGAGAGTGGTATTTTGTTTTGGGTGTTTTGGTTTTAATTTCCCTGTTTTTTATAATTACAAAAACATCAAGGTTTAACCTTGCGGCAAGGTTAAACCTTGATGTTTTTGTTCTCTGGGCTACAACCATCGGCGGACTTGGTACCGCTTTTGTCCTTAAAGAATTATTCCACCGGATCCGTCCCGTCAGCGCTCTTGTCGCCGAAACATCCTCGTCTTTTCCCAGCGCGCATAGCGTAATTTCCGTTGCTTTTTACGCCTTTGTTTTTTATCTGCTGGCCAGAAACACCAAGTGTTGTTTTTCAAAATATTTATTAATTTCGGGGGTGTTTATCGCCCCTATTCTTTTGGGCTTTAGCCGGCTCTATTTGGGCGTTCATTATTTGAGCGATGTTTTGGCCGGATACGCCATAGGAGATGTTTGGTTTTTAATCGGAGTTTATGGAATTAAATTCATCAATAGAAAAAGAATTTCGGCTTAGCCCTAGACAAAAAACGGCGCTGGGAAAACTCGGCCTTAAAACAATCAAAGACCTGCTTTTTTATTTTCCTTCCCGTTACGAAAATTTTTCGGAAAGAAAAAACATCATCAATTTAACGGAGGGCGACAAAACAACCGTCTTCGGCGAAGTTCTTGAAGCCAGCCTCGGCAAAACATGGAGAAAAAAAATGGCTGTTTCCGAGATAAGCCTTGGCGACAATACCGGGATAATCAAAGCCGTCTGGTTCCACCAGCCATATATGGCAAAAATTATAAATGTCGGCGACAAGGTAGCTCTGACCGGGAAAATTTCCAGAAAAAAATCCGGCCTTTTCATAATCAATCCTGATTTTGAAAAGATAAGCCAGTACGAAGCCTTGGGCGAGGGCTCTATGATTTTGCCCGTTTATCCGGAAACATCGGGCATCACTTCGCGTTGGTTGAGATTCGCCGTCCAAAAAATTTTGAACTCGCTGGAAGAAAATATTGTTGACCCGATTCCGGAAGAAATATTGAAAAAATACCACCTGCCGTCGTTAAAGTCTTCTTTGATATTTATTCACAAACCCCAAAAAATTAAAGATGCCGAAGCGGCCAGAAAAAGGCTGGCCTTTGAAGAAATATTTTTCATTCAGATGGCTCGGCTTTGCCAGCGCAAAGAAAGGGAAAAACATCATTCCTTGAAAATAAATTTTGACCAAGAAGAGCTGGAAAAGTTTTTATCTTCCTTCCCTTTCAAGCTGACCAATGCTCAAAAAAACGCCGTTTCCGCCGTCTCGGGCGATATGCGAAAAAACTCCCCGATGTCCCGCCTGCTGGAAGGCGATGTCGGCTCGGGCAAAACGGCCGTAGCCATAGCGGCCGCTTATTTGGCGATATCCGCCGGCTATCAAGTCGCTTATATGGCGCCTACGGAAATTCTGGCCGGACAACATTTTCAATCGTTTATTGAATATTTTTCCGAGTTGAGATTGACGCCCAAAATAGGGCTGATCACCTCTTCCGGCTGTCAAAAATTCCCTTCCAAGGTCAACCCGAGCGAAGCGACAAAAATTTCCAAAGCCCAGCTTTTAAAATGGACGGCTGGCGGAGAAATCCCCATTCTTATAGGGACTCATTCCTTGATTCAAGACAGCGTTAAGTTTAAAAATCTGGCGCTGGTGATAATAGATGAACAACACCGTTTCGGCACCAGGCAAAGAGCATCTTTAGCGATAAATAAATCGGAAAACGCGCCCCACCTGCTCTCAATGACGGCCACGCCGATTCCCAGAACACTGGCCTTGACCATTTACGGCGACTTGGACTTGTCTCTCTTGGACGAACTGCCAGCGGGCAGAAAGTCGCCCATCACAAAAATAATAAATCCAGAAGAACGAGAAACGGCTTACTCTATGATAAGAGAAGAAATAAACAAAGGCCGGCAAGCTTATATTATCTGCCCGAGGATAGATTTACCCGCCGATGAGGCGGGCGAGCCAAACTATGAAAAACTAAATTTCATTCTTGCCAAGTCGGTCAAAGAAGAATCCAAGAGGCTGAAAAAAGAAATTTTTCCGGAATGGGAGATAGGAATTCTGCACGGCAAAATGACCCCCTTTGAAAAAGATGGAGTTTTGTCCGATTTTAAAGAAAATAAAATCCAAATTCTTGTCGCCACTTCGGTGGTGGAAGTGGGTATCAATATACCCAACGCCACTATTATCATAATTGAAGGAGCGGAAAGATTCGGTTTGGCTCAACTTCATCAATTAAGAGGGCGGGTTATCAGAAGCTTTTATCAGCCTTACTGTTTTATTTTTGCGGAATCACGTTCTCAAAAAACAATAGAAAGATTAAAGGCTCTCACCACCGCCAAAAACGGCTTTGAGCTGGCGGAATATGATTTGAAGATACGGGGCGCGGGCGAACTTGGCGGCGGCAAGCAGTGGGGAATATCCGATATCGGCATGGAAGCGTTAAGGAATATAAAAATGGTGGAAGCGGCCCGAACCGAATCTCAAAAAATTATCGCCGAAAGCCCCTACCTAGAAAAATACCCCCCGCTCGCTCAAGCGCTAAAAAACAGAGTCAAACAAATTCATTTTGAATAAAGTTTTATTGGTTTTTTTTATTTGGGCGCACTAGGATTCGAACCTAGGACCGCAGAGGTATATCTGATATAAAAACAGCGTTCGGAATGTAAGAAAATAAATGCGCGTGCTAGGACTCGAACCTAGAACCGCAGAGGTATAAGCTCTGTGCTCTACCATTGAGCTACACGCGCGCATTCATTTTCTCAATTCCTCTCTTGTTTTTATAAGCTCTGTGCTCTACTTCACCCCGCCGGGCGGGGCAAGCTGAGCTATGCGCCCGCGCGCTAGATTACTTCCAGTTTCTTCGGCTTTATTCCGCGCTTGGAAATTATAGCATTAAATTCCTCGTTTTCAATCGTTTCTTTTTCTATAAGCGTGTTGGCTATATCGCTTAAAAGTTCCTTGTGTTTAAGCAAAGCATCTTTGGCCGCCTCTTGGGAAGCGGTTATTACTTTGGTTATTTCAGCGTCTATTTCTTTGGCCACCGCTTCCGAATAGTTTTTTTCCGCCATAAAATCTTTGCCCAGAAATATCGGCTCGCTTCGGCCTCCCCAAGCCATCGGGCCGATTGTTTCCGACATTCCATATTTCATCACCAGCGCCCGGGCGATTTCCATAGCGTGTCTCAAGTCGTCGGAAGCTCCAGTGGTAATGTCGCCAAAAATCATTTTTTCCGCCAAATAACCGCCCAAAGCCACGGAAATTTCGTCCAAGAAATGGGCTTTGGAGTAAAGATGCCTTTCTTCCAAAGGAAGCTTCAAGGTGTATCCGGCCGCTCGGCCTCTGGAAACAACAGAAACTTTATGCACCGGATCGGCGTGCTTTAGAACGGAAGAAACCAAAGCATGGCCGGCTTCGTGGTAAGAAGCGATTTTCTTTTCTTCAACCGTCAACAAATGGCTCTTTCTTTCCGGACCGAGCAAAACTTTCTCAATAGACCTGATCAAATCAAACTGGCTGACTTTCTTTCTTTCTTCTCTCGCCGCCAATATCGCCGCTTCATTCATTAAGTTCTGCAAATCGGCGCCGGAAAATCCGGGCGTCCTCTCGGCAATCAAGTCCAAAACTACATCTTCCGCCAATGGTTTGCCTTTGGTGTGGATATTCAATATGTCTTTCCTGCCCTTGATGTCCGGCAAATCCAAAAACACTCGCCGGTCAAATCTTCCCGGCCGGAGCAAAGCCGGATCAAGCACGTCCGGCCTGTTGGTTGCCGCTATGACGATGACTTTTTCGTGCGGTTCAAAGCCGTCCATTTCCACCAGAATTTGATTGAGAGTCTGCTCCCTTTCGTCGTTGCCCCCGCCCAATCCCGTTCCCCTGTGCCGGCCGACAGCATCTATCTCGTCAATGAAAATAATGGCCGGAGCGGCGGTTTTGGCGACCTTAAATAAATCTCGGACGCGGCTGGCGCCGATGCCGACAAAAAGCTCCACGAATTCCGAACCAGAAACGTGGAAAAACGGGACATTGCTTTCTCCCGCCACCGCTCGGGCCAACAAAGTCTTGCCGCTTCCCGGCGGCCCCATCAGCAAAACTCCTTTGGGGATTCTGGCCCCGATGTCCAAAAACTTTTTCGGATTTCTAAGAAATTCCACTATTTCCTGCAGTTCTTCTTTCACTTCATGCGCGCCGGCCACGTCTTTGAAAGTGACTTTTTCTTTTTTGTCGTCCGGCTCAATGACTCTGGCTTGAGTCTTGCCGAAGGTGAGAGATTGAAAGTTTGATTTTTTCACCTGTCTGGCCGCCAGCCAGAAAAATAAGACGATGATAATAATCGGCAAGGCCAGAGGCAGAACGGCGCCGAGCCAAACGGAAGAGCCCGACGGGCTTTTTATGTCAATGCTCACTTTGGCCAGTTGTTCGGCTGAAACGCCGTAGTTCATCAAGGTGTCGGTCAAAGACGCTTCCGCTTCTTTTTTAGATTGGGCGATTTTGCCGTCGGTAAAAACAATTTCCAAAGTATCCCCTTTCACGCCGATGGATTTGATGTTGCCGCCGTTTATTTCGGAAACTATTTGAGAGATGGGGATTTCGTTTTTGAC
>Ga0209541_10013593_pt1 | contig 12407 bp, 13 predicted proteins | sample RifCSPlowO2_01_FD_184027 | JGI IMG/M metagenome (GOLD analysis project Ga0209541, IMG submission 184027) | Groundwater microbial communities from Rifle, Colorado - Rifle CSP2_plank lowO2_0.1 (SPAdes) (version 2) | ecosystem: Environmental > Aquatic > Deep subsurface > Groundwater | place...
AAGGTGCAGTTCTAAATCTGGATGAACACAAGATAAGAGAGGCATTAGTTAACGTGATTGATAACGCCATTAAATACAATAAGCTTAAAGGTAACTTAACCGTTACGGGCATGAGAGCGGTTCATCCGGTAGAGAAAGGTAAGCAGATATACAAAATAGTTGTAGAAGATACAGGTATAGGTTTGACCCCAGAAGAGTTAAGTAAACTTTTTGAGCAATACTTTGAGCGTGGTGAAGAAGCCGAAAAACTCTATACAACGGGCCGTGGCATCGGCATGGCTGTCACTAAAAACATTATCCAGTCTCATGGCGGTAAAATTTACGCCGAATCAAAGGGGAGGGGTAAGGGTTCTAAATTTACCATTGAGTTGCCGGTTGACTAAGTCTTGTGAAAAAGAAATTAAGCAAAAATGAATTTAAAGAGCTTAAGAAGAGAGCGCTAAAAATAAACGCCGAACTTAAGAAACTTTCCCCGGAAGCAAAGATTGCCTTAAAGTTTTCTAATAACTGGGAGCTCTATGTAGCGGTGGTCCTTTCGGCGCAGTGCACCGACAAAAAGGTGAATGAGGTGACAGAAAAACTCTTTAAGAAATATAAAAAGTTTGAAGATTATCTAAAGGCCGACCCTAAGGAGTTTGAGAAGGATATTTATCAAACTGGTTTCTATCATAACAAGACGAAAAATATTCTGACCGGCGCTGAATTTCTAAAAGAGCATTTTAACGGGCAGCTGCCCAAAACAATGCCGGAGATGTTGACCATTCCCGGCATAGGGAGGAAAACGGCTAATGTCATTTTGGGGAATGCTTATGGCGTGGTGGAAGGTATAGCCGTGGATACTCATGTGATGAGACTTTCCAAAAAGCTGGGGTTAACTGATGAGACCGACCCGGTGAAAATCGAAAGGGACCTGATGGCCATAATCCCTAAGAAGGAATGGTTTGCCCTTACTTACAGGCTAATAGACTACGGCAGGGAATATTGTGTCGCGAGGCCGCATGCCAATCAGAATTGTCCCTTATATAAATATGAATCTAAATATTAAATTGGGGTTTAAAGAAAAAGTTTTTGCGGTGGTTAAGAAAATACCTAGGGGTAAGACTTTGACTTACAAGGCTGTCGCCATAAAAGCCGGCAGACCCGGGGCCGCGCGAGCGGTGGGGAGCGTTCTAAAAACTAATTTTAATAAGGCAATTCCCTGTCACCGTGTAATCAGGAGCGATGGGCAGATGGGAGGCTATAACAGGGGAGGCATTGAAGCTAAACAGATTATCCTGAAAAAGGAGGGAGCTATTCACTAAGCCTTAGTTAATAAATAGAGTAACCGCTCCAACGGGCGCAACAAACCCAGGCACCTGTTCTGGTTTAAGGTAGATGAAATTTTTAGCTTTTTGTTCTTCGGGTTTCCAGGTGTCGGTTAGAAACATAAAAGTTTGAGCGGCGGTTGGGAAACCTCGGACATCAGTGCCGCCAGCTGTTACTATAATTATTTTAGGCGTGCTTAAGGGAAGCTTATTCGCTTCATTCGCCATATCCGCATAATTTTGGGCAAACGCTCCCGGGACATTAGGGTTTTGCCCCCAAATAATGAAATAACTCACGTAAGCTTCTACTACCAAGAATATAGCCACCAATATCACTCCCAAGTCTGTGGTTTTTATAGAGATGTGCTTGACGAGGTATTCGTAGAATCCAGCTAAGCCTATAGCTCCAAAGAGAATGACGGGAGGAATCATAATAATAGCTCTCAGGGCATGAGGGATGCCTTCGTTAGAAATGACTACCGGCAAAAAGCCGCACAAAAAAGCTGAAAAGATTATAAGAGGTTCTGCTTTAGGACGATGCCTGGAAAATAAGGAGGAGATTGAGATAGCAAAGCCCAGCAGGAACATCAGGCCTACTATGGGGTAGAGTTGAGGGGCTCCAGAAATATTGTGTCTCCAGTTGCCGTCTCCCTGCAGGTTAAACATAGTGAGAGTTTTCAAGACATTCTCACTCAGGTCTTGAAGAGGTGTTTGGGAGCTGAAGACAGATACTTGAGTGGTCCGGCCTAAAAAATCTGCCGGGTTTTGGAGGAAGTAAAGTCCGAGCGGGGCAAAAACTATAATAGAACAGGCGATGTAAATAAAAGCACGGGTAAAGAATTGTTTTAGCCGAGCTTCCAGCCAAGCCCGGCGCATATAAATAATCAGGATGACCCCCATAAGAAGCGGAGTGGTCCGGTAGGAGATGTAAGAATAAATACCAAGGCCGTAGATGGCGCCTCCAGCGAATGACCAGATTAGCCGGGAGTTTTCCTTTAAGGCCTTGAGCATAAAGTAAACCGACCAAGTCAGAAAAAAAGGCGCCATGATGGCCCGGAAGCCTATGCGGGAGAAATTAATATGCCAGAAAGTGACAGCGAGGAGAAAGGCGGCGGCTAAGGCTATGAATTCATTTTTATCCAAGCCGAACATTTTTTGTGACCTGCCATTAGAGTTAGAGAAGAAAGCGTCTCCCAGTTTCATTTCCCGGGTCATAAAGTAAATACCAAGGACTGTCAGAATACCGAAGATAGCGCTGGGTAAGCGAAGAGCCCAAGGCTTATTGCCTAAAGCGGCGATAAACCCCGCCTGGATATTCATAAATAAACCTTCACGTCCGTTATTTTCCGGATAAAAAACTTTGAAGTTACCGGTACTGATAGCTTCCAGAGCATTGTTGCCATTCATAGCCTCATCGGGATAAAGACCGGGAGGAGTGGCGGTTAGATTGGAAAGTCTGAGCGCGGCAGCTATAATTAAAACAAGTACAAGAAAATAATACTCCCTCTTCATATATAAACATTCTACAATGCAATCATATCTTACTCCACCCACAATTTCTTTTATCGCTATTTCTATTTTAGGGATGATCATGGCGATGCCTATCACGAGCGCCATACGGCATTATTTCTTTATTAGAAGAAGATTTACTTTAATGGAAATACCCATGTCTTATTTTTCCGAGGAAGAGGGTAAACTCCTGGATCTTTTCAGAGTATTACCTACTCCTTTTGTCTTTGAAATGGCCGTGCATCAGTTAGGTAAAGAAGCTCATTGTTATGTAGGTGTGCCAGAAAGAATGACTGAAGAGTTCCACGACTTAACGGGCGCTAAAAAAGCCAATGAATTTCATGTCTATAAATCCGGTGGGTCGCACCTGGGCTTCTATCTCAAGGGGGAGCTTAATAAGTTCAATCCTAACGAGGTGGATTTTTCTAAGGTGAGCGAGATAGGAGAAGGAGCCTTACTGCAGTTTCTGGTGACTGGAGGCGGTTGGGCTAAGAAATGGGCCAATATGCGAGTCCTAATCTCCGCCCCGACTCCTTACCAGGCCCAGGAAGTAGCCGATACGCTAAATCCTTCGCTGAAGTCGCTAAAAGCGTCGCCTGTAGGCAGGGGCATGAGAGAATTTGTTCACCGGCTGACTTTTAGGGAATTTGACGCGAGAGAAGCTGTAGTTTGGAGAAAACTCTAAATTACAGGCAGTTCCGTCAGAAGCCGGGTGTGTTTATTCGCCCCGTTAGAGACAAATCTCTAACTGGGCGGGTCGGCAGATATCTTTGATATCTTACTTCTAACGGGGTAGAATAAGTCCGGGCGGTAGGACGAGCACTCACTTAACAACAAATTATGGAGGTCACCACTACCGCCCTTTTAATAAATGGATTTTGAAACTGGCGTTAAGCTCAAAAATTTAGGAAGTTTCAAAATCGGAGGAGAAGCCAGATTCTTCAAAAGAGCAATAACTTTGGAGAATCTTATTAATACCGTGGAAGACGCCAAGAAAAGGCGTCTTCCTTTTTTTATTTTAGGAGGAGGCACGAATATTCTCTTCAGCGATGCCGGTTATGAAGGCTTGGTTTTGAAGCCGGATTTTATAAATCTGAGTGTGGTAGGTAATAAGATTACCGCCGGCGCGGGAGTGAGTATGGCCGACCTTGTTAATTTATCAATAGAAAATAATCTTTCCGGATTGGAATGGGCTGGAGGTTTGCCGGGAACTTTTGGCGGAGCTCTGCGCGGGAACGCCGGAGCTTTTGGAGGAGAATTAAAAGATTCAGTGGAAAGAGTCTTAAGTTTTAACACTCAAAAGATGAAATTAACCGAAAGGCGCCGCGAGGAATGTGATTTCGGTTACCGGATAAGTGTCTTTAAGCGAGACGGCAACGAAATCATTGTGGAAGCAACCCTAGCGCTTACTCCTGGGTCGGGCAGCGAAATAAAAGAACAGGTGGAAAGTAAGATTAGCTATAGAAAGCAGAAACACCCCCTGGATCACTTTAATATCGGCAGTGTCTTTAAGAACGTAGCTCTAGCCAACTATCCTCACTTGGGGCATTCTGATTTCAAAGCCCCTATCAAGCAAGACCCTTTCCCGGTAGTGCCGACAGCTTATTTACTATCGGAAGCAAAATTGCGGGGAGTCGCTTGCGGCGGAGCGATGATATCTCCCCAGCATCCTAATTTTATCGTAAATGTTTTGGATGCCAGCGCGGCAGACGTTAAGAATCTTATTGAACTCGCTAAATCCGAGGTTAAAGAAAAGTTTGGCGTGGAGTTGGAAGAGGAGATTTTAATTTTTTAACGAAAAAAAGTTATCCACAGTGTTTTTAAAATTCAATTTGTTCTATACTACTAATGTAGTTTGAAAATAAAATTGGTTTGAAAGTCGACAGACCAAAACCAAATATCATAAAAACAATGGCCAAGAAAAAAGCTAAGAAAGCTAAGAAGACCACCAAGAAGGCTTCTAAGAAAAAAGCTAAGAAGACTTCCAAGAGAAAGAGATAAGCTCATGCCTGCGCAGGCAGGCTTTCTCGAAAAAGCGCAAAGTCCCCACGGAGCAATCCGGCGGGGACTTTGCTTTTGGGGCTTGGGGTTAATATAATGGTAGATATGAAAGTTATTATTAAAGCCACCGACATAGATTTAACCCCAGCCTTAAAAGCCTATATAGAAGAGAAGTTTAATGATTTAGACAGGCCGTTAGGGAGCCTCCGGCACGACTCTATACAAGCTAGAGTGGAGGTAGGCAGGTCAACGAGGCACCACATACATGGAGATGTCTTCCACGTTGACGCTAATCTGGACTTGCCCCATGAAGTGCTTCGGGCCGAAGAAGATACGGATGATGCTTACGCCGCTATAGATGCCGTTAAGGATAAGCTCAAGCGTGAGATTGAGAAGTATAAAGAAAAACATATTTAATAAATAAATGTTCCCTGAGTTTTTAAAGAACCTATTCGGTTCTTATAGTAGTCCTCGCCCTCCGCAGATTGATGAAATAAACGCCTTAGAGGCTGGGATTAAGGAACTGCCCGATGACGAACTTAAAAAGGAAAGTTTGGCCATCAAAGAATATATTACGAAAGATGGAGAGTTGGATAAGTACCTTCCTAAAGCTTTCGCTTTAGTCCGGGAAGCGGCGAGGCGAACACTCGGACAGAGGCATTACGATGTCCAGTTATGGGGAGGCATAGTTCTACACCGCGGTGAGATAGCGGAGATGTCTACCGGTGAAGGGAAAACACTTTCTTCTACCGCCCCGATTTATCTTAATGCTCTTATCGGTAAGGGAGTCCATATTATTACAGTTAATGAGTATCTGGCTAAAAGAGATGCCGTTTGGATGGGTCAGGTTTATGATTTTTTAGGTCTCAAAGTAGCCTGCTTGGTTCACGAAGGGGCTTTCCTTTATGATCCAGCCTTCAAGATTCCCCAGGATGGAGAAGCTCTAATAGACAAAGAAAGGGATACTACCGGAAGTTTCTTGGTACAGACCGATTTCCTGAGGCCCATTACGAGGCGCGAAGCCTATACGGCCGATATAACTTATGGGACTAACCACGAATTCGGTTTTGATTATTTAAGAGACAATCTAGCTCAGGACATAACCGGGCAAGTCCAAAGAGGTTTAAACTACGCCATCATAGACGAAGTAGACTCTATTTTAATAGACGAAGCCCGCACGCCTCTTATCATTTCCATGGCGGACAGGGAATCGTCTGAGTTTTATAAAACTTTTACGAGAGCGGCCGGCAGGCTTCAGGAAGGAGAGGATTATGTGACTGACGAGAAATTAAAGTCGGTAAGCATAACTGATGAAGGTATCAATAAAGTTGAGATGCTTATTGGCGTTAAAAATATCTACAGCATGGAGAACTTGCGCTTAGTCCACTATCTGGAGGCGTGTCTTAAAGCTAAGGCGCTTTTCTTGCGTGACAGGGATTATGTGGTGAGAGACGGAGAAGTCGTTATTGTAGACCAGTTTACAGGAAGATTAATGGTAGGCAGGCGTTGGTCAGTTGGGATACATCAAGCCGTGGAAGCCAAAGAAGGAGTTAAGATTCAGGACGAGACTAAGACTCTGGCTCAAATTACTATTCAGAATTATTTTCGTCTTTATAAAAAGATTTCCGGTATGACGGGGACTGCCCAGACTTCAGCTGAAGAGTTCCACAAAGTTTATGGTTTAGAAGTAGTTACTGTTCCGACTAACAGGCCTAATGTCAGGAAAGATGTGTCGGATGGCATTTATAAGGATTTGGATGCTAAATATAAAGCTATAGCTCGTGAAGTTAAGAAAAAGAATGAGTCGGGTCAGCCGGTCTTAATAGGTACTGTTTCTATAGAGAAAAACGAAATTCTTTCCAATTATCTTAAAGCTGAGGGCGTGTCCCACGAAGTGCTTAATGCTAAAAACCACGAGAGAGAAGGTCAGATTATCGCCCAAGCGGGCAGGGAGGGAGCCGTGACTGTTGCCACTAACATGGCTGGCCGTGGCGTGGACATCATCTTGGGTGGTAATCCGCCGGTTCCGGAACAAGCGGAGAAAGTAAAAAACGCCGGCGGACTTCATGTTATCGGCACAGAACGTCATGAAGCGAGACGTATAGACAACCAGCTCCGAGGTCGCAGCGGACGTCAGGGAGATCCTGGTTCTTCTCAATTCTTTTTGTCTTTGGAGGATGATCTCTTGAGGATCTTTGGCGGAGACAGGATTAAGAACATGATGGAGAGATTTGATTTACCCGCCGATGTGCCGATAGAAAATAAGTTGGTTTCCCGTTCTGTCTCTCAAGCGCAGGGTAAGATTGAAGGTTTCAATTTTGATATGCGTAAACATTTATTGGATTACGACGATATCTTGAATAAACAGCGCTTAAATTTTTACGCCAAACGGCAGAGAGTTTTGAATGCCATAGATAAAGACGATCTAATTTCATTCTTGGGGGAGGTGATGCTGAATTATTTGGATAAGATAGCCAAGTCAGAGTTGTCTCACGAAGAAATGGAGAAAGCTTTGAAAGAAGGGGGGCTCGCGGCGAAGAGCCTAGAAGAGGCTAGGGAAGAGATTGGTAAGAGGCTGCGTAGCCACGAAAATTTGAATGCCGTGAGAATTCAGGCCTTGAGTGTCTTGGATTTCTTCTGGATGAATCACTTAGAAGACATTGAGGCTCTGGTAGAGTCTGTCAGGCTCCGGGCTTATGGACAGAAGGACCCGCTGGTTGAATACCGCAGGGAAGGCAGGATTCTCTTCGATACTATGAACGCGACTTTTGAATCGTGGGCCTTTATAAATGTTTTTAAGCTGGAGAAGTTGCCTCAAGTGGAGACATCTACACGGGCAATTCAGCCCCAAAAAGTTGAGTTTAAAGACGTGGGACGCAATGACGCCTGTCCTTGCGGGAGTGGCAAAAAATATAAGAAATGTCACGGTAAATAGTTAAAGTAGTAATTTAAAATTAAAATACCACCCTAATTATAGAGTGGTATTTTTGTGCCCTTAGGCACTGTAATTGATAATTATGCGATAGCGACGCCTGCCCTTCGAAGATCCTTCAGGCATTGCTCCGTTTTACGGGAGTACTTGCCGGCTTTGGTGCTTAAGCGCTGCATCTGTCTCGCGGCGAAGTAAGCAATCCGAGGATTGTACTCCTTGTCGAAGATGTAGAGCTCAAGAGCCTGCCTGTAGAGAGTGAAATACGTGCCGAAATCGGCATGATTATCCTTCGACAGTTTGGCATAAGCCAGGCCAACGAGCTGCTTGCGCAGGTTACGTTGGGCGGGGAAGAACTTAAGGTGCGCTGACACCTCGAGGATCTCATGAGCCGAAGCTATGAAACCTCCGCTAATAATGCTCCTTGCACGCTCCAGAAGATTGTGCAAAGTAAGACATTTCTTGAACATAATAATCGAAGCTTCTCGTTACTATCCGAGACGCTTTAAATTAAACTATTAATGAACGATTAACCCGGTGAATTTTCGACTTATTCAGAGGGATTTGGCAATGTTACCATAATTAGGCCTTAGTGTCAACTTAATGACTGCGAAAACTAAAAACTCGCAAGCGTGGGCCTGCGAGTTTCGTGAAGCGCGGTTAGGCTACTTCTTAGCCGTGTTAAGAATCTCTCTTACGCGGCTATCTTCTTCCGATAGACCACTTAGCCCGTTGGGGTCAACGAGTTGCAGTGTCATGCCTTGGAGAACCCGGTAGTCGTGGATCTGGCGCTTTCTACGGCGTCCGATGGACTTCTCAAAAATATGAGCGCCTAGCCACATGAGCCGGCGACCCAGACCTTTGCAGAACCCCTCATTAAAGAGGAGATGTCCGGTCTTACCCGAGAATGGGATGTCCTTCATCTTAGAGATGAGGAGCATCTGTATTTTGTCTCTGTCTGTCGTCGGAAGATTCAAAGAATCTTTCCAGACTGCGAGCCAGAGACTGACGTCCTTGACCTTACGGCTACTGAGGCTCTGAATGGTCCGCTCAGACCTAATGACAATGCATTTGGTCTGTCGGCATACAAAGCGATCAGTGCGACTCATAGCGCGAACGGGAGACGGTCTCTTGGTTTTTGTCATACGATTTACGTTAATTAGCTTATTAAAGAACCTAATAGCCTACGACTGCGGACCCCATACGGATGTCCGTTTCTTACGTCTTGACCCTTGGGGGAGAACCCAAGTTTTTGAAATATACCACATAATTCGTCATTTGTCAAAGCGAATAAATGAGATTCAGCTTATGATGAATTGAAAAGAGAGCCTGTTAGAGCTCTCTTTTACGTCACACGCGGCTTGGCGCGGGAATTAAGTGGGTAAACCCAGTGAGGGTTAACCGATGCCAGGCATATTATTAAGCCTGTCTTCGACTTCCGAGAGAAGGCTTCGAAAGCCATTTCTCAGATACACAGCTTTTCTCCCATATCCTTGGTACTGCCTTATAGAGGCATCGTGGTACATCTTACCGAGATAATCCGAGTCAAAGTGACTTATGGAAGTCTTTTCAAACTCTTCGATGACCACGTGGATCATCGGCCATTTGTATTTGACGGGAAATCTGGAATTATTACTCACGATATTAAGGATAAGTTGGCTCCAGAGAAGAGGATTCTTGCGAAAAACTATCTCGTTGTGAATCGTCTGCCGAAGCTCAAACCACCTGCTGCGGATGGCTTTCTGCGATGTAGCCATACAATGTGGCAATTAATCTTTTGGACTAACTGCGATTAATTATTAAATAACTATCATCCTTATTCAGGATATTTAGACTATACAACAAAAAAGGCGAAATGTCAAAGGAAGAATCATGGTTGACAATATGGCTATTTCATTGTATTAATGGGGTTCAGGTCGCACATTAACAGCTTAATTTAATTCCCGTCCGAATATATAAGGATAGGAACAGTAATATGGAGCATTCACTGAAGAAGTGGCAGCTAAATTCCAAGATTAATAGTGAACGTATGTCGGGTTTCGGGAAGCCAATGTTATGGATTAACCTTCTAAAAGAGATTTTCCGTGACAATTTCTTGCCCGAGCGGGACAAGGTAGAAGTCGCAATCTTCGTCGTTTCTTCGTTCTGCGGAGAGAAGTCGTTGGAGCTTCGGGAGTCGTATCTTCTCAAGCTCGGTAAGTTCGCGGCTCGTAGCGCCCGCGCCTGTTACCGTCAGGATGATTATGCCTACCGTGCCTTTGAGGCTTTAGCTAACGCCGCCGCCATCCAGCTTTTTAAGAAGATGACGACGGACAGGCAAATGACCTGCGAAGTTTTGGCTAGTCCAATGCCGGAGTTTACTCGTAGTCTACGGAGACGGATGGGCGCCACTTGGCCACCTTTACCGGTCGACGTGCCCTAAAACAAAAGCGGAGCTTGTATAGGCTCCGCTTTTTAGTTGCCGGCGATATGAAATTGTAGGCTTTCGTTATGTTTCTAATATATAATTTAAACGCATGAAACCACGATCTAGAAAAAATATTCATCCGGTTCTTTCCGACGTGAAGCATCTTAGAGATGTAAAAGTAAGGGAGTTTTTAAAAAATGAAGAAGTGAAGTCATTCGCTCCGGAGCATGGAATTATTGGCAAAGAGTTTATTGTCCAAGAAAGTAAACTGCGTTTTCTTAAAAAGTCACTATTATGGTCAACATTGGGCTTGTTTTTAATTGGCATCTTTTTTGGCTGGTATCTTTGGGATTTGAAAGATAGGTCGCTAGTGGCCGCTTACGCTATCTACGACAATCTTAGATCTGCCGGTGCGCAGCTCTCCAGTTTTGAGCCGGAAGCTGCAGGTAAGTCTATAGATCAGGCTCAGGCGGCAGCCGATAGTCTTTATAACAGAGCGAATATTTTTTCTTTCGTGCCGATTTTAAGCCAGATTCCTGAGACTATCTCTAAAGTAGTTAAGCTGACTGCCACCGTTGGAGATATTAATGAGACTCTTAAACAACTTAAATCCTCCGGATTAGGAATAGTCTTGTCGGACAATGGAGATGTACTGGAACTTTTGAAGCGCTTAAGAGATGATATTTCAACCGTAAGTAATCTGGCTGGTGATGTGCGCAATGTAGTCTCGGGAGCGGGGGGGATTTCAGCCGAGAACTTAGCTCAGTATGTTGATTTTAACCTTAAAGCCAATAAGGCCACCGAGGGTCTGGATGCTTTAATAAATATGTTGAGTCAGCCGGAAGATGTACATCTTTTGGCTGTTTTTGAAAACCCTTCTGAGATTAGACCGGGCGGGGGGTTTATCGGAAGTTACGCCGATATCACTGTCAACAAGGGGCACGTTAAAGATATTAATGTTGATGATATCTATCTTCCCGACAAGTTCTTGGATTTAAATATCGTTCCGCCTAAACAATTGCAGGGTATGACCGGAACTTGGGGAGCAAGAGATGCCAACTGGTTCTTTAGTTTCCCTGATTCGGCTAAAAAAATTATACAGTTTATAGAAGAATCTTCGGTTTATGAGGACCCAGGCATTAAATTCCAGGGAGTGATAGCAATGAACGTAAAAGTGGTGCAGGATATTTTGCAGGTTACCGGCCCTATAGAATTACCAGAATATAAACTGACTCTCAACGATAAGAATTTTTTGGAAGAGGTGCAGTATCAAGTGGAAGCCGGCCGGGGCAAGATTTCGGGCCAAAATTCCAAAAAGATTTTAAAATTTATTTTGCCCAAGCTGATAGAGAAATTAAGCTCTTTAAGCGACTCCGATAAGAGACTTTTAGGAGAAGACATAAACTACAGGCTTAATAATAAAGATATTAAGTTTTATTTTAAAGACCAAAAACTCCAAAACGTGGTGGAGTTGCTTGGTTTCAGCAGTGAATCGTATGACATGGCTTCCAATTGGAGCGGCGATTATCTGGCTGTGGTGAATGCGAATGTGGCGGGAGGCAAGACAGATGCTTTTATGAACCAACAGGTGCAGCTGGCGAGTAAAATTGATGAACGGGGTTTTATTACAGATAATCTTAAAATCGCAAGAACCCATAACGGGCAAAACCAAAAACAAAGCTGGTACCGGGTTGCTAATATCAACTTCCTTAAAGTTTTTACTTTACCTGGGTCCAGGTTGACAGCTCTAGCCGGGAATACACTCAAAGCCGTGGTGCCTTTGGTGAATTATAAGTCGGTTAAATACCTGACTGACCCTGATCTGGCGGCGGTGGAAAGCACCGAGCAACGGTTAAAAGAATTTAATGCTTATTCTTACGAAGAAGACGGTAAGACTGTTTTTGGGACGTGGTTCAATATTGCCGCCGGGAAATCTAAGGAGTTGAATTGGACTTACCAGAGCGCGAGAAGAGTGGATTTAACGCCTGGGGCTAAGTTTCAGTTTGTCTTAGATAAACAATCCGGAGTGGATTACAGCTTTGATTACATCGTAGAAGCCCCCAATGGCTACAAGTGGGCTGAGACAGATGACTTTATTTATCATTACAAAACCGATAACATACCCTCACGACTGACTATAGACCTGACGCTACAGAAGTCTTAGGGTCGAGTAACAATGGAGAAAATAAGAAACTTTGTAATAACCGCCCATATTGATCACGGTAAATCCACCTTGGCAGATAGAATGCTGGAAGTG
>Ga0209541_10013595_pt1 | contig 12406 bp, 11 predicted proteins | sample RifCSPlowO2_01_FD_184027 | JGI IMG/M metagenome (GOLD analysis project Ga0209541, IMG submission 184027) | Groundwater microbial communities from Rifle, Colorado - Rifle CSP2_plank lowO2_0.1 (SPAdes) (version 2) | ecosystem: Environmental > Aquatic > Deep subsurface > Groundwater | place...
CGCCGCGAAACTTTTATTTAGCGACTATTATAAATAAAAGACCGTGCTTTCGCGGCTCCGCCAATTCCTTCACGACAAGCTCAGGCAAGCGGGACTGGCCCCTCCGCCACTTTCTTTTCTCCGAAACCCAAGCGAGCGGATTGGCTTGGAGGTTTTTGTATAATCACATTACAAAAACCCAATCCCGAGCGAGCGACAAGTGGAGGCTGCCGCCGGAGTAGCCGGAACGGGTTGAGGGAGAAGAAAGTGGCGGAGGGGCGTACGAGGCCTTTCGAGAGAGTTTCTTGGGAGTGCGTGGAAGAGGGAAACCAAACCCCGGGGTTCCAAGTTGTATATACTGATCCCATAAAGTTTTGAAAACGTCCCGATGTACATCGGGACGTTTTTTAGTTCGTAAACAGAATGGCAACAACTCCGGCAATAGCAATAGCCGCCCCCAGCGCTTTCCTCAAAATGTGCGTTTCTTTGAAAAACAACCAGCCCCAGAAGACGCCGAACAGAACGCCAATTCGCTTAATCGCTATTGTGTAGGACGCGAAACCGGCAAGTAGCGCAGAGTTATGCAGAATGCCCCCGAGCGCCATCAACGCCCCCAGCAACAGCAAAATAAAAATTTTAGGAACGGCAAATCGGTGATTGTTATTGATTGCAAGCGAATAAGAAGTTTTGATAATCAGTGCGCGTCGCGTCGCAAATAAATAAATCGCGCAGCCCGCCGCCGTTATCGCCATAGTTGCCGCGGGAGCAAAAAATTGGTCGGAATAGATGGCGGCCAATTTATCAAAATTAACCGAAATAGACCAAATAAACGCCACCGCCAGACCCAATAAATTGCCTTTGGCAAAGTTAGGAACTGGCGTGTGTTCGTGATTGGTTCTGGTTATTACCCAAAGGCCCAGCACGGTCAGCAGAACGCCGAAGATTCCAATTGGCGACGGCATTTCTCCCAAAACAATAGGCGAGGCAATCAGCAAAAAAACCGGCGTCATTAAGATCATTGAGTAGACCGAGGAAAACTCACCCAACTCGTAGGCCTTGAGCATCATGGGAAGGGCGAGAGTGTTTAAAATTCCTGTTACCAAAACCGCTACCCAAAATCGCTCATCAATTTGCGGGACTCCGATAATAAAATAGGACACCACGAAAAGGATTAACGCGGCGGTTGCGGTGGAAACAAAAGCAATGGTGATTTTGGAATAGCGGCTCAAAAAAATCGCCCATTTTTGGACCACCTGCGACCAGGAATTGGCGATAGCCGCCCCCAACGCCAGCAAAAACCAAACAAGCATACTTATTACCTAACGTATTTTTTTACCAAATCAGCGATAAAATCCTCCGTCACGTGCATTGCCTCGTAAGTGGCGCCGCCGAGATGCGGAACAATCAACAGATTATCGTGTGTCTTCGCGTATTTGACGAGAGGATTGTTTTTGAGGTGTTTGCCGCCCACTTCATCCCGCATAACATCCAAAGCGGCTCCGGCAATCCATTTATTTTCCAGCGCTTTCAACAAAGCTTTCTCGTCAATGATTTCACCGCGCGCGGTATTTATTAAATAAGCGGTTGATTTCATCATTTTTAAATGTTTTTCTTGGACCAGATTGTGGGTGTCCGGCTCCAGAGAGACGTGCACGCTCACAATGTCAGATTCCCGGAAAAGTTTTTCCATCAGCACCTTCTCAATGCTTTGACGCGTCAAAGTGCCGGCGTCTATGTTGGGGTCAGTTCCCAAGATTCGCATGCCAAGCGCTTTTCCGTATTTGGCAACAATCTTCCCGAGCCGGCCGCAGCCCAAAAGCCCCAAAGTTTTATGGATGAATTGGTGGCCGCGCCAGGCGTCGCGATTCCAATTTCCTTTTTTCACGTCATCAAAAGCCCAGGGTAATTTTCTCACCAACGCCGTCATCAAAGCCAAAGTCTCCTCGGCGGTTGACGGGACGTCTTTCAAAAAACTTGTATGTCCCTTCAGAGAAATCACTTTTATTTTTCTTTTCTTCGCTTCCTTCAAATCAATATGGTTCAAACCGGTGGTAGGCGTCGCGATGACCTTTAAATTCGGCATTTTGTCCATCCAAGAAGAATCAATTTTGTAAGCTAAGCGAAGCACCAAAACATTAGCGTCTTTGCGCGGCGAAGCGGAAAGATAAACCGGCCCCAGCGATTTATAGATGGCTAGCGCCTTTTCCGAATAATCTCTTGATTCTGTAATTTGAATGATCATATGTTAAAAGTTAAAACTAAAAAGTAAAAGGTTTGGTAAATAAATTTATTTCTTATTTTTAAGAGTTATTATACTGGATCCAAGAATCTTTGATAATTCATCCAACTCCCTCAAAAGAATACTTACCTTACCAGCATCTCCTCTCTTGCTATCGCTTAATAAGGTGAGCCAAAAACCTGATTCGTTGGCTGATTTTAAAGAGTGATGCAAAAAATTTATAAAGTCCTTTCTAGAGCTGGCAGCGCCCGCTTCCACATAGTTAGCACCGACGCTTGTACCGCTTCGTATAAGTTGATTTTTAATTACCAGTGACAAGGAGTCGTTTTTTGGCAAAGAATCTAAAAAATTAACCAAGTTAATAATAAAAGTATGGATTCTCTTTTGAAATTTTTCTCTAAAATTATTATTTTCCATAGATTTTACTTTTTAGTTTTCAGTTTTTAGTTTTTGCAAAATTCGCTCCGCCAGTTCCCAATCGTCGGGCGTATCTATGTCAACGCTGTATTTGGCGTCCATGATGCAGGCGCGCACGTCATCGCCAAAGAAAGCGGCGGGCCCTTCGTCCCGGAAAAGATTGTCCGTCTTGTAAAGATATAGAGTTCCGTTGCTGAAGTAGCACGGCAAAAGGTCTTGACGGCGCATAGTTCTTTTCTTAACCGGATTGCCATTGAAAAGAGTAAGCTTACCGTCCTCGTTCATAGTCATTGCTTTGTGAGGGCTGAAATGCCCGGGTATTTCCGAAACTCCCAAAACCGAATCAGCTCCGGTTTTTAAAATTATGTCTACGGCTTGGCGAATATGCTCCGGCTGACGGAACGGAGAGGTCGGCTGGAGAGTCATGCAGTAGTCCGGGGAATAGCCCTCATTGTCTTTAAGCCACTGGACCGCGTGGCGCAAAACCGGCAAATGCTGGACGGCGTCACCTGCCAGTTCGGCTGGGCGCATAAACGGCGCTTCGCAGCCATATTTTTTTGCCACTTCAGCGATTTTTAAATCATCGGTGGTGAGAATAATGCGGTCAAAAACGCCGGATTTTTGCGCAGCCTCAATGGAATATGCAATCAGTGGCTTCCCACCCAAAAGTTTGATATTTTTTCCGGGAACTCCCTTAGACCCACCCCGGGCCGTAATAATGCCGAGTATTTTATATTGTTTGGGCATAATTTATTTAATCAGATATTTAAGCGGCGCATCGCCTCTTCGGCCGCATCCCAATCCGATGGCACATCAATATCGCTGGCATATTTCTGGTCAATAATGCAAGGCACGGTATTTTCTCCGTAAAAATTGGGGTTGGCCTCATTGAACAAAAGATCCGTTTTGAAAAGATAAATTATACCATTGCTCCAATAATTTTTGGGACGATCCTGCCGGCGCGGCACTCTTTTGTAAATCGGACTGCCGTTAATTAATTTTAACAACCCCTTGTCATTAATAATCATATTATTGGAACAATTAAAGTGATCGGGAACTTCCGATACGGACACCGCCGAATCAGCCCCCGTTTTCAAAATCAATTCCACGGCTTCCTTAATGTGGAACGGCTGGCGCAGAGGCGAAGTCGGCTGAAGAATCATCGTATAGTCAGGATAATAGTTTTCTTTTTCCTTCAGCCAGGAAACCGCGTGCCGCATTACTTCCAGATGAGTGGCTTTGTCTCCAGCCAGTTCTTCGGTCTTTGGCCGCATAAGCGGCACTTCACAGCCATATTTTTTCGCGACTTCGGCAATCTGCGTGTCGTCCGTAGACAAAATCAACCGGTCTAAAACGCCGGATTTTTTGGCCGCTTCAATCGTGTAGGCAATGAGCGGCTTGCCCAACAGCGGTTTTATATTTTTCCCGGGGATTCCCTTGGAACCGCCGCGGGCTGTTATAACTCCTAAAATTTTCATTGAATTATTTTCTCTAAAAAATCAACGCTTCGTTTATATGATAGGCCATCTGTATATCCAACGTAATCTTTAACTATCTTGTCGCGCCGGTCGCTGTCCAATTTGGGGTCTGCCAAATAGGCATTTATCAACTTGGGCAAGTCCTCATCGGTTTTTGCCAGACGCACTGCTCCGCTGTCGTATATCGGCTTATAGTGGCTAAATTCGTACGCCAACGCAAACCGGTCTATGAAACCTATGTTGATTATTGGCTTATCAAAAACGCAGGCTTCAATGGTGATAGTGGAAGCATAGTTTATATTCAGGTCGGTGTATTTCAATGAGTATTTGAGATTAAGCAAATCCTGGTAATTCATTTCCACGTTACCGTCAATTTCTTGTCCGGCTTTTTCTATGTACAAATCCGGCACTTTGTAAAATTCTTCATAATTCTTATAAAGATCCAGCGGGTGGGTGCGAATAAATAAATTGACGTAGGGTATCTGCTTTGTTCTTCGTAAATTAATAAGATCGTGAATATATTTTTTCTGAAAAGGGTAGGCCTTGGTGACGGTTGTGTGAAAAAGCGTCGGGTATTCCGGACGCAGGCCCTTGGAGCGCAAAAATTCTTCGCGTGTCGGTTCGTTTTTATCCGGAACAAAATAAGGGTCAAAACGCGGCGTGCCGGAAACAAATATTCTGTCGGCGGCATATTTATGAATATCAATCGCCTCTTTTTTCATTACGTTATTCCAGGCAATTAAATAATCGGTTTTCCGCATATGTTTGGCGTTCATGGTTAAATTGTCCCATGTAAAATTCACCGCTACCGTCGGTATGCCATGCCTTTTGGCCCAGATGATAAACGGCGCTTCCCACGGATTGAAGCCCGGCGTCGCGGTTACTACCAGCGCCGGATGATATTCTTGCAACAGCTGTTCAAATTTCCGCGATTTTGGCAATAAAATATTTTCCAGTCGGCTGAAAAAGTTGGCGGTAAATAACCACGAAAACGGGCGGCCAAAAAACCTTAAAATTCGGCGGTTCCAATTGTCTCGGTAATTGGGACGCCTGTACCAATACTTGATGGAGGCCAGATAATCAAACTCGTTAACCAACGAAATTCTCAAAAATTTAAAAAGGCTCCAAAACCTCGGATGTTCCAGCGGATACTTTATATAGGTAATGTCCGGCGACTGCGGATATTTATATTTTTCGGCCGTTTCCGAATCAATTGACGGCGTGAAGACCACTACCTTGAATTTTGAAAGTAGATAGTCAATATATTTTGTCCGCAAGAGATCGGATGTAAAAACATGGTGCGGAATAGCCAAAAAAACGGTTTGTTTCATAAAATTAGACCTCGTGAAATTCTTTCTGGACCCGCGGACTTACCTTGGCCAAAGTGTCGGCAATAACCAGGCCGGTATTGCCGTTGCCAAACAGCTTGTCGGACGGATAGCGGCCGTGTTTGATTTGGCGCTGAATCGCTTCCTGTATTGCGCCGGCTTCAATTTCCGCGTCTTTTACGTTTTTCCCGCGATCCCGATTTTGCTGGCGAGAACCGACAACCACTGCCGGCGTCCCGAAGTAAGCGCCCTCCCTTATAAAACTGGAAGAGTTGCCGATGGCGCAAGCGGCATTGGCCAGGGCGCGATAAAAATCGTTTGGCTGTAGATGTTTGGTAAAAAAGACATTTGATAACTTGTTGGAATCACGCCATTGTCTGACAATTTTCCCAACCTCGTCTGAACCGGCATCAATATTTGAACCGAGCAATAATGTCGGCAGACCCAAGGCGTCAACGGCCCCCAAAACCTCGCGCGCCATTTGAGCATTACTTTCCTTGCTTTCGGTGGCAACCGGATGGAGCAGTACCAACAAAAACGGTTTGTCGGCGTCCAGTCCGGGCGCAAAATCTTTTGGCAATTTCAAATCAAGCTGCTTAATCGTGTCTATGGGCGGCGAACCGACGGTAAAAACAAGCTTCGGGTCTTCTCCCATCTGCAGAACTCGCCTGCGGCTCGCTTCGGTGGCCGTAAAATGCACGTGGGAAAGTTTCGTGATGGCGTGGCGAACGCTTTCATCAAGCGTGCCGCTGATGTCGCCACCCTCGTTGTGGGCAATGGGAATATTCAGATAAGACGCGGCCAGAGCCACTGCCATCATTTCAAATCTGTCGGCGTTCACAAAAACCACGTCGGGCTTGAGCCGTTTCAATTCGTCCACGATGCCCATAATTCCCAGACCCACCGACTTGGCCATCGTTTCCGACGTTCCCCCGTCCAGAAATAGCGACACCCGGGAGTTTATCGCATAACCGTCATTTAAAATCCCGCGCGCCAAAAAATCATTTTTCAAAATTGTTCCCGGCTTGAAAAAATCAATAATTGACAACAGTCGCGCCCGGAAATACCACGGCAATGCCGATATCCACGAATGCGGCCGGCTGTTTTTGATGTTGGTCAGAAAATGGTCATAGGCCGCCGGAATGCCAACCATTAATTGCAGTTCCAATTCGGGATGTTTTTTGACGGCTTCCAATACAGACCGCAAACGCCCGTAATGGGCGCGATTGAATAGCGGAATTAAGACTTTTTTACGCATGCGTATATTATAACCTCGGAAAGCTCAGCATAGTTTTCAGATCGGCGGTGTCGTAACGGGGAATCAATAGCGGTTCATCGCTCGCCGCCACCCCCCGCTTTTCTATAGTAAAGGCATAACGATAGCCAGCTTCTTTGAGGATTTTTAGCGCCGTGTCGCTGTATCGGCCGTGCGGATATGAAAAAATTGTCGGCGCCGTCTTCAAAATGCCGGATAAAATTTCCTTGTTTAGTTCAATGTCCTTTTTTAACGTTTCTTCACCGACCACATTCATCGCGTAGTGGTTGTGAGAATGGCCGCCGATTATCATGCCTTGTTTTTTTAGATCCGCGATTTCTTCAGAGCTCATAAAAAGTTCTTCGCTGATACTTTTTTCATTTAACCCCAAGTTTTTGAAAACATAACGAAGAAACCGCCCCTTTATGTCTTCTGGTAAAAAAATCATCGTTTCCTTAAAGTTGGCGTTGCAAATATCCTCATGCATCCGCTTGTCGGTCAATCGGCGATCTTTCGGTATTTGATACGCGGATTCCAAATCCGGATAAAATTCTTTAATAAATTTGTTGAATGTATCACACATCTCGGCCGCCGAAAGACGCGACAAAAGAACGTGAATTTTCTGGGCCGTTGGCAAATGCCCTTCAAGAGTGGCGGTGATGGGAAAAAAGGCAGCCGCTACTTTATATTTTTTCAAAATCGGCAGGACATTTTGATACTGGTCTTTAAGGCCGTCATCAAACGTTACGGCGGCAAGCATCTCGCCATTGCCCGCTTTGGCCACTTCAAAAACTTCGGACGGTGAAACGACGCGATAATTTTGCGAAAGAAAATTAATCTGCCTATTAAAATCTTCTACTGAACAAGGAAAAATACCGGAAAACCGCGGGGACGGATTTTCTACATAGTGATAATTTACTATTATCTGCCGCTCCATTTGATATTTGAACTCGTATTGAAATTAGTTTGTCACAAAAAAACGACCCTCACAATGAGAGTCGTCTTGGTGTATGCGTTAATGAACTGTCGTAACAGGCCTCCAGTACCTTCATTACTGCCGCGCCTTCGGCAAAGCCGGTTTCAACCTTCTTGCCCTTCAAAATTGCGTCGGAAAATTCCTGCAATTCTTCCCGAACAGTGTCAACGGAAATGACAGTCAGCTTTTCCTTGCGTGTGGGCATCTTGTCGGTATCCCTTCCCAAACGCAGGAAAATTCTGTCCCTGTCTATATAAATCACTCCCTCGGTGCCCGAAATGACGCAACGCTTCTCGCTCGGCACGTTGTAATTTACGTGAAGCGAAACGGCCACGTTGTTGTCCAAACTCATCAAGGTCGCGCTGCAATCGGGCGCCGTCGTTCTGCCCGATACATTCCGGATTGTGGCGCAAACCGATCGCACCGGCCCAAACAGATAATGAATCGTATCAATCGCGTGGCTTCCCAAGGTAATCAGCGGCCCTTCGCGGGTCCGTTTCTTGTCGCACCGCCAATTGCCCGGGTCTATGTTGTAGACGCCGCCGTGGGAGAAATTGAAACTCACATCCACCACGGATCCGATTGCCTTCTTGTCCAGCAGTTCCTTCGCTTTGCGAAACACCGCCTCGCGCCGCTGATTGTGGCCGACCATAAACACTTTCCGTTTCCGGTAGGCCAGAAACACCTGTTCCAAGGCCAAAGCCTCTTCACAAACGGCCGTCATCGGTTTCTCCACGAAAACGTGGTGTCTACCGAGGAGAAGCAGAGGTTCCAACAAACCGACATGCTGGTCATGCGGCGTCGCAATGATAACAGCTTCCAAATTCGGGTCGTTCAAGATGCAATGTATGTCTGACGTTCCCAAAGGTCCGTACTGCGCCGATTTCTCCTGGTTAGGATGATAAATATACCTGACCAGAAATTCCGGCATTTTCTCCAGATAGGAGAAAAGTTTCTTCCCAAAATTTCCAAAACCGGCAAGGCAAACTTCAATTTTCTTGTCTGTCATTTTGCATCTCGCTTAACACCTGGAACAATTATTGCAAGGATGGCAGACGCTCCTTCTGCCGCTCATATGAGCAATCCGCAGCTGCATCATCTTCGGGCCATTCCAAATGTCGTAAATGGATTCGGTACGAGCATTACCCAGCCGGAGATGACTCAAATAGTCGTCTTCGCACGGATTGACCGTACCATCAGCCCAGACATAGAGATGGCCGAAAAGCTGGCTACAAGTTTTGCTTGGCGCAATATTCAGCGGTACACCGTCCGGACCGTACTGATAGATACTGCCGGATTGTTCGGGAGTGGCGTTGCGCGCAGAAAATTCGTCAACCAGCGGCGACCAGAACGCGCGCGCCTTCTCGGCATCTTGGTCATCTCGGAAGGTGACCATATTGACTCGGGTGCGAATGGGCGAATCGGGAAACTCCTCGCGGCGAATGCGATTGAACATCCTGATGTTGCTGACAATCTTGTCAAAATCGGCACCAATCCGGATTTTCTCAAAAGTTTCCTTGTCCGCCGCGTCCACCGAAAACACAATAGTCAGGAAAGAGCCCAGCGAGAGCCATTCCCGAACTTTCGCTTCGGTCAAAGTCATCGCGTTGGTGTTGAACTTGATATCCAAAATTCCCTTATCATGGCAGTAACGCAGCATATCGGAAAACCGGGAATTAAGCGTCGGCTCTCCTCGACCGGCAAACACCACGGCGCAACAACCGCGCGCGGCCGCTTCATCAGCCACTTTGGTAAACAGGTCCCATGGCATCGTTTTGACTCGCGCGCTGTTAATTTCCCCTTGCATCTTCGGGTCGGACTGGTAGCACATAATGCAACGCAAATTGCACACCATCGTTGACTCCAAGTGCAAAACCGGCACGAAATCAAACAATGCGAGCCTGTTCGCCAAAGTCTTAAACTTGTAGCGATAAATCAGATAACGCATAGCGTTCTTGGGATTAATCCGCAAGTGACGCAGGGCGATACCCACCTCGCTGACCGCCAAGCAAAAACCCTGGGTGTTTTGACCAGCCTCATCGGCGGTAGTGAAATCGTAACTTTGCAAATAAGACATCACATTCAGAAGAATGTGGGCGTCCTCTTTTCGGCCGTTCTCCAATTCTTGCTTGATTGCCGCAATAATTTCGTTGACAGAATCCGGAGTTACGCTTGTAACGTACGGATTGACAAGCCCCTTGACGCCCTTGTGCTCCTTAACCCACTGGGTAATTTCCCGAGCGCGCTGGTCATGCTCAACAAGCGCCTGTTCGCGGCGCTTTTTCAAACTATCCTTGTCATCGCTGCTCATCCATATTCTCCTAACAAAGAACCGTCCAGAGTGTACAACACATTACAAAAGCCGTAAAGTCACATTTTAAAAAAAGAGGGAATTCGTAAAAAACGAATTCCCTCAAAAGGACAATTGAACCGATTTTAGACCTGCGCGAGCGCATCCGCAATCTTGCGAAGTGCCAGACCGCGCTCTGTCGGCCTCGGATACAGTTCGTGCTGGCGCGCTCGCATCGTGATGAACCCGGTAATCGTAAGAAGTCTTTGAATCGCTTCGGCAAGTTTGCGAACGTCTGCCATGACAAATTCCGAAACGCCATCCTCAACCGCCTCAAGCGCTCTGCTACCTACCGCTTTTTCATAACGGCGAAACAGCACTTCAAGGCCAAGGCTTATCACTGGAACACCCCGATACGCCCCCGCGACCCACGCAGAGCTATCAAACTGCACTATGATATCGGCGCCTGCCACCAAATCGTGGATTGGAAAAACGTCTTTACCTACGATTCTTGCAGGAACAGGACTTAAAGAAACAAGTTCTTCATAAAGTTTCATCTCTTTTTTCGTCTCGGCATCCACTGCGTACGGCGTCCGATCTCCGGGATGTGTTGCCAGAACAAGCTGGAGCCGCGGGCCATCCTTTTTCATAACGAACCCGTTGGCATCTACAAGGAACGAGATAGCTTCCATTAAAACCGTCCAAAGGGCCATGTTTCCGGCCGCAAACTTACCACACGGCGCAATTACCAGCCTGTCTCCTGGTACGACGCCGAGTTTTGCGCGAACCTCTTCTCGCGTGAATCGCGGGAAGGCCATCTCCTCGCGAAGCGGATTGCCCGTGCAAAAAAGCTTGGCGTTCGGGAAAACCTCGCGAGCCCCATCGGCGTCTCTATGCGTAACGCCAAGATAGAAAGCAGCGCTTGAGGCAAGCTCCTCAAACCAAGCGCCAGGCCGCGCTCGCGCCCAACAACGGAGCATGTCCCCGTAGAAGCCATAAGGCACTCCGGCGTTTCGTGCCGCTTTGCCGGCAACAATTTCGGGCCGCGCAAGTTCCGCAGAAGACGACATCCCCAGGACAACAACATTCGCGCGAGACGCCGCAAGCGCAATTTCCTCCATCGTCTTGGCTAACGGCTTCCCGTTGCCGATGATGAGGTCAACACCAAACCCGCGCTCTTTTAAAACCGGCCCCAAAAGATTGAAACAATCCGAGGGAGCAACGTCTCTCGCAACAAGAACCGCTCTTTTGTCCACCGCGCACCTCCATTTTTAAAGTACTGAGCAGTATTCTAACACTGCCGCGAGCGTAACACGCCGAACAATCCTAGTCAAATGACAAAATATGGCCCGCAATCCGGCTTCCGGATTTGCCGTCCAGTTTCCAGCATTGATCCGAAACAAGTTTTTTTCTTGCCTCGCGATCAATGGCTGGATTAGCCAAATATTTGTTAATCCAGAGGAGGAAATCCTCCTTGCTTTTGGGATACTGAATGGCGCCGCTCTTCACCACTTTTTTATAATGCTCCGTTTTGTAAAAAAATGTCGGCGATTTGGAGAGCGGCCCTCCCTTGATTTCAAAATCTATATTGATGACCGGTTTATCAAAAACCGCGGCGTCAACGCTGATGCTGGAAGCGTAACAAATGAAAAGATCGGCGTTGGCCAAAGTGTCGGTCAGGCCCTTGATGTCATCAAAGCTCATATCCCAATTTACTCCTCTCGCGCGCGAAAAACGCACGCCCGGCATCGCGTAGCGCAGCCACGGACGTTTTTCCAACTCCTCGTTTTCAATAAAATCATTGGGCTGAAAACGAGCAAAAAGTTGGGAATTGGGTATTGAGTTGTTAGTTGTTGAATCTTGAATCAAATCAATAATATCCCAGTCGGAATTGCTGAATGCCTTACCCATTGGGGCGTAAACAATAAGTTTTTTGTCGGGGTCCAGCTTATTTTTTTGGCAAAACTCCCCGCGCGAAATCGGTTTGTAATTGACGTGCCAGTCATAGTTGGGAATGCCGGACACGAAAATATCTTTTTCTTTCATATCGGCGTATCGCATCGCCTCCTCTTTGACGATTTCATTAAAAACAACGAGGGAGTCGGGCAATAAACGAAGGACGCGGCGCGCCGTCAGCTTGTCCCAAGAATTTATGAAGCCGATGCTCCGGACGCCCCGATGCTTCGCTTCCCTCAACAAATGAACCTCCTGTCCATCAAAAAGATGCGCCAAAAAAACGACGTCCGGTTTGTACTTTTCAAAATATGGCGCGAACCGATGATTACTCACCAATAAATAATCCAACGCCCGAACCAGTTTTCTAACCCACCGTCTGGCCAAAATTCTGTTGAGGAGCAAGTGCCAATAGTAACCGAGATGATTCCTATTATCTTCCAGATTCATTTTGCGCCGCAGGTCAGTGGTTGCCGTTCGCAAAAGAGTAA
>Ga0209541_10013596_pt1 | contig 12405 bp, 15 predicted proteins | sample RifCSPlowO2_01_FD_184027 | JGI IMG/M metagenome (GOLD analysis project Ga0209541, IMG submission 184027) | Groundwater microbial communities from Rifle, Colorado - Rifle CSP2_plank lowO2_0.1 (SPAdes) (version 2) | ecosystem: Environmental > Aquatic > Deep subsurface > Groundwater | place...
CATTTGAAGAACAATAAAATTCTTAACGATAACTACGGGACTCTTCTTGATCACAAGGGGTTGATTGAGACCAAATTGATTCATACAAACATTATGGCGCGATCTCTAAATAAAACAAGGGGGGGTCTAGGGCTTAATGATCCGGGCTAGTTCATCTTCCAAATTAAAGAATTCCGGCGTTCTTTTCTGGCGGGGACGCGATAGATTATTGGTAACAACCTTTTCGATTTTAGATGGTCGAGGGGTTAAAACTGCAATTCTATCAGCAAGCTGAACTGCTTCTTCAACGATATGACTAACCATAACAATGGTCATTTTTCTTTCCTGCCAGATAGTAAGCAGTTTTTTCCTAAGTTCTTCGGCTGTAAAAGAGTCCAGTTCAGAGAACGGTTCATCCATAAAAATTACCCTGGGATTCGTGGCTAAGGCCCTAGCGATTCCGGTTCTCTGCTTCATCCCGCCCGATAAATCTCTGGGGTAGACATGGCCGAATTTCTCCAGACCCATAATCTCAAGTTCTTTCTTTATTATTTTATGACGTTCAGCAATGTTAATATCCCTTGCCAATAAACCTATTTCAATATTTTCGGCTACGGTTAACCAAGGCAAAAGAGCAAACTCTTGAAAAACAAAACTCATGTCCCTCCAGCCTATGCTCGGAGCCAACTCAACTTTCCCCTTAAAATCCTTCTCTAGTCCGCTCATTATCCTAAGGATGGTCGACTTACCTGAACCGGATGGACCAAGGAACATAAAGAACTCTCCATTGTTAATAGCCAAATCTATGTCGGCCAATACCGATAAGTGATGATCTCTAGACTTGAACGACTTATTTATATTTTTAAGAGATATTATTGCATCCATTTGATATTGTTTAGAAATTTTTAGCCTTAATCTTCCAACTTGCCGTGGCTCCAATCGAGCAATGGCGTCCAAACTAATTTATTTATGCAAAAAATAAGTATCAAAAACCCTAGAATCCCCAAAAAAGTGATCTTCGGATTTGAAGCGTAAGTCTGAAAAAAATTGCCAAGTCCCAATTTCTCTTGAACCACAATCTCTGTCGCTATAAGCGCCTCCCAGCCTTCACCCAGCCCTATTAGTGAGCCCGTAATTAACCCGGGAACGCTAACGGGAAAAATAAACTTTTTAAAATAAATGGCGCCCGATATACCCGACATCTCCACTGCCTCCTGCCACCCTTGCTTTATAAGATGCAACGAGCTCAGAATCGAAAAAAGCATCGGCCAGATTACTGTAAGAACAAGAAAGAATACCACTGTAAAGTTAGATACTCCCCAAAAATAAACCGCCAAAGGAAGCGTAGCAAACGTCGGAAAACTTTGCAGGACGTCAAAAAGAGGCAGGGCTACGATTGATCTTTTGCCCTGAAAAAATGATACGGCTAAAATCCAGGCCAGAATAACTGATATAAAGTAGGCAATCAGCAGTCGGAGAAAAGATACAAAAAGATCACTAAACAAAACGCCCGTCGCCACTTCTGTAAGCTCTGCAAATATTAAAAGAAATGCAAAAGGAACAACAACAAAAAATATTGTTATCGCTAAATGTAATCTTGAACGGTAAATTTTCAGGTGACTTCTCGCTTTCTTCATCTAAGTAATCGCGTCATCACTTTCTGGATTCAACGACTTTAAGCATAGTCTCCTGCCAAGTATCCGGAGTATGGATAATTCTTTCGGCACCAAGAGCCCTTAGCTCACTCCTGGTTTTTGCCTTTTCAGAGATCGGCTGCCAATAACGCCTCTCGACTTCATCCCTCAACTCTTCTTTAGAAATTTCTCCTCCTCTTCCTGCTTCAGATTTTTTTACCGATAGTTCCTCTCTGATTGCATCCATATCTACCGCCTCCGGTAAATCAACTATAAATGCCGCATTGCCCTTATATTCATTCTCGACAATCAGAAAACCTCTATTATCAAAGAATACCACTACATATCCCTTCATACCGTTAGAACGATTAGCCGAAATAAACTTGGCATCTTTCAGAGATCGGAAAAATTTAAGTCGTTCTGGGTCGATTGGTTTTTCACTACCTCCGCTATCTCCATCAGCGGAATCTTCTCTCTCCACTCCCTTATCTTGAGCCGGAATGATATCCATATCAGTAAGATGAATAAAAGAAGGGCCAATCCTTTCAAGCAAGCTAACAATCTCATAGGAAATCTCTTCCTGGCTATATTTACTGGAAAGCTCTGGAGGTATCGGCTGAATATGCTTAATGGTTCCATTTCTATTCAGCAGCCAAGTATGGTGAGCATCTCTACCCGAATTAGTTTTACTGAATATCGTAACATTCATTGAGTCCTTACTCCTGTCTCCGGTTTTTCTATCCACGATAGGACACGCAAATGAAATCCAATTTATCTCGGGCAAACTACTCTTAAACGGGCCCTCCGGAATAGAATCGAAATCGTCCCTAACAGACTCCTCGAAAATTTCACCAACCTTTCTCTGGCCATGCTCCCGGACAGCTTGTCCAAGATCTTCAAAACTTTTAAAATTTTTAGACATAATTATCTTGAATTTAATTTATTTACTCTTATGATACCATATATTATACATCATCCCACTAAAACTTTCAAGTCGCCTCAGAATTATGATATATCATAATTTTTTGAAGGCTTTGGTGGATGGCCGAATTATTCTAATTCGGCCTTGATATCCCGCCGGGACTTTTCTCTTTCCTTGGTCCGACGGTACTTTCCGCCCTTGGCGGGCTGATGCACTCCGCCCGTCTTCTCGATCTTCGGAAGACGGATACGAAGATAGACTGGTTTTACTTTCTTCATAGCCATTCCTCCATTATAGCAAACTTGAAAGAACTATCGGGAGGGACGCCGTAGGTGCCGTGCGAACCGACTGGAGCCTTCTTTGTGGCGGCTCGGAACCCGGAACATGACGACAACTCTGCCACGACCACCCTCCCGCCAAAACCTTCAATCGCTCGGTGACGCCATGTTATTGTGTATCATAACATAGATCGGTAATAAAAACTCTGGTGGGAGCCCCGACTTGAAGTCGAGGCACGCAGATTCTGTTGCCAGGCTCTGTAAAGCCCCGTCAACCCGAAGCTGACAGTAATGGGTCCAACCCTAGTTGAAGAGGTTGGCGAACCATCGCGGTTCAAGGATCAGCACACCCTTTTCGGACATCGCCTCTTTCATGGTGGCGATTTCGTCTTTGAAGATGCGCTTTACCTCGTCGGCGTTCATTGATTCGACCTTGCGGTAAAATCCCTGAACAGCCACCGAGACTTTCGCTTTCTCCTGCAATGTAACCGCAGGAGCGACCCATGAAAAGAGCGGTTTGCTCTTCATGAGAAGGTTGGGAATCGGGGAGGTTGCCTACTTCCCCTACATCTCTCGTATACCGAGCGTTTTGTTCGATTTAAACTACCGACTCCCACCAAAATGCTCGTCTTTGAGAACCCTCCTCCGCATAAAGCTTCGGAAGGACTAGCGCTTTGGTGGGAAGCCGAGTTTTTACGCTCGGCTATAATGATGGAGGTGAAAGGCAAGGTCATAGCGAACGGTGAGCAACCATCCGCTTCAGGCTTGCAACCCCTTCTGTCTTGCTCAGGGACAGCAGACTGCCTACTCCGTCAACTGACGGATGGCGAGTCTGTTTTGCCACCCTTCCCCCCACCAAAACTATCACCTTAAACATTCTAACATTCTGCAGAATGTTAGAATGTTTTTAATTGAGAATTTGAGTGGGAGCCCGACCATTTCTGGTCGGGTTGCCGAACTGAGTCGGCTGATAGCGCTAGAAGTAGCGCTTGAAAGCTTGGCGGGCATCCTGCTGGCGCTGGACCCGTCGCTGCTCCATCTCGACTACCGTCTGCTGGTAGCGATAGAAGCGGAGACCGGCCTTGCGACCAAGAGCCACGCAACGACCACAGTGGATGTGGTCGGCCAGATCCTTGACCGAGGGCCAACGCCCATCACTCTGTTCGCTCAGAGTAAGCTTTCGAACTAACTCCTCGACGAACTCGAGGGAGTGTGACTCGCCCTGGACCTAGCGCGGTAGCTTCCGCGCTTCAGGTTGCTAGTCCATTTTGGTTCACCCACGGTGCTTTCACTGCACCGCTAACCCTTCGTGCCCCGGGACTGCCCGGAGAACTACGGGATTCTGGGTTCCGCACAACACTCGCTTGCTAAAGGCGAGAGTTTCCCATATGCAGTATCTGACCAGGCTATCGTCACACTCCACAGATTCAGCGGACTATTCTAGAAATAATCCACTCAAGCCATGGAATGTGAATCACCATTCCTCTTTCTAGGCCGGCATGTACGCTGTGACCCCTCCATGAAACTGCTATACAGGCCCAACGGGAATAGCTGTTTCACTTTTCATCACCGTCCATACATTCCGGTCTGGAAAGAGGCCCCCACTTGGGGTCTCCCCCTAGGGTCTGTTACCGAATAGCATTTCTACTACAATTTCCATATTAGGGCTACGGCTTTGTAAAAATTCCTCGACAGATAACATTGTTATATGCCTCATAATTTTTACTTCGCCTCGCCCGGAATCTGAAAATTTAGCTACGAAAGCCTATTCGGCAACAGACCCTTAGTTCAGAGCTAAAACTGATTGGATGGGAGCCGCGATTATTATCTAGACGGCTTGACCTCATACCGGAATCAGTTCCTGCCCAAACTTTACTTTCCGCTGTATTATACACAAATGGTATTTTTTGTCAAGACCCCCTGACAGATCCGAAGCTCTAAATTGCTAAGTAATGCCGTAAATAAAGGGTTTTTAGCCTATTTTATGTCACCCTAAGCTGACTAATTTTAACGATCAAAAATATTTTTACAAAATTATTTTTCTTTTTTCTAAAACCACTATCTGTCAACAAGGCTTGACAGATTTAGAGTAATATAATATAATGCTAGGTAGCAGTCGCGAGACTGCCCCTGTGACGATCCCGCCATGGGGATACTCTAGCAGAGGAGAACCTTCGGTGAGTTCATTCCAGAAACGACCAAGAAGCAAAAAACTCCTCCTGCGGAAAGAGAGGGGTGCAATGGGCGGTAGTCTTTAAGTAGAGAGACCGGAATAAGAATCCGGCAAGAGAGCAAGAATTGACTAAAACCGGCCGTAAGCCAAAGGCCTTATCGAGTAGCCCCGACCAAACAATGAGGATCGGGGCGTTTTTAATTCTGCCGACAAAAGGGTTTGATATTTAATCTCCCAGAGAACTCCAGAGTAGATTGAACAAAGCCCTGAAAGAGTCAGCTAGCTCTTTGTGCGTTATAATTACTCCGACAGCCTTACCTTCAAGGGCGCTTATAGCGATATTATCGCTATAAATAGTTACATCGGATTTGAAAGGAAATTTATCCGGCGAGACGTATTTTGCCTCCCGAAGCATTTGCTCATCATTTCTTTTTAGTATGGGTCCCCTCTTATCAGTATAGATGGTTCTGGCTTTTATTCCTCTCTGTACTCTCCGCGGAGCATAATTTTTAACATGGTCAGGAAAAACATTCAGAACTCCTTCGGTGGTCGTGAAACCGACAACTTCTTGGATTTTAGATTTTAACAATTCATCCTGCATCTTCATCAGACCTTCTTTCCCTTCAAAAAATCTAACCTGAGGCTTTTCACCCGAAACGTTAAAAAGCCCGGCTAATTCAGGTAATATCTTCTTTAGTTCTTCCTTCTTATCCTCAACAGCCTTTTTCTCGCGTTCAATTATAAATTCCAGCTGATCGGGAGATTCGGCTATAAAAAGCTGTTTCTTACCCTTCATTTGAGAACTTACAAGGCCTATCTTTTTTAGAGACTCGATCTGAACATAGGTCGTCGGCCGGTTAACCCCTGCCTTGGCTGAGATCTCAAGAACGGTCGCTGAGCCAAGCTCAAGCATAGCTAAGTAGACTTTGGCTTCGTTATCAGATAATCCCAAATTTGTAAGATTGGATAGCATAGTTTTTATATTATATCATAAATAATAGAAAAAGTAAAGCCCGCCCAGGAGGGCGGGCTTTACGCATTTTTGGTTATAAATTATTGAGATCAGCGTCAATGACTTTAAATTCCGAATCTACATCACCCAGATCAATATCATTAACCTCTTGACTCAGATTATCCCGACTAACGGTTTCGTTCCTATTAGAAATTGAATTTTCTAGCAACTGTTCCGTGTTAAACTTAGTTGTGCCTATAGCCCACCAAATAACGAACAGTCCGGCTATTACCAGAATAATAACGGCGACTAAAAGCCAGTGGCCTTTTCTATTGACCATCGTTTCAGCGATAGATTGATTAGAATCTTTAATTGGATTTAATCCTTCCATTAATAGAATGTGATTCGTGGTTACTAGCTCATAGTTATTAGTTTTCTACTAATCACCAGTCACTTACCCACGAGTAACTAAATTACGGGGTTGAAGTTTCGGTTGGACTGACAGTCGGACTGACGCTTACTGAAGGTGACGGAACGGGGGTGACAATTAATCCGGCAAGAGCTCGTGCCGCTTTATGAACCGCCTCCTTGGCTACTTTTACTTTCCCAAAAACGGTTTTCAAATCGGCGTGTAAAGCTTGACGAGCCTTGCCAACATCCGGCTTTAATGTCGCATCCGTATTTACTTCTACAAAGTATGTCTTGCCTGCTTGAACCTCGACAGCCGCCCGAGCTTCCCCGATAGCAGTTTGGGCAGTTTCAATTGCAGAATTAACATCCGAAACATCAACGCCTCGATTTGCTGCTTCATCGGTTCTACTCTGTATCCTAGCCAGAACATCCTCTAATTTTTCCAAGACGTTCAAGAAATGATTAGTCACCTTTTGATTGAGGGCGTCCATGGCTTTATCGACTCTTTCAACAACACTCTTCTTTCGCTCATCTTTGATTTTATGAAGATCCTGCTTAAGCTGTTCCCTCTTTGCTTCTATCTGATCCTTCAACACTTTCCGGGCATCTCTGATCTTGTCCTGAAACTCGCGCCTCAAGTTGCCCATTTCTTCTTTAGTTGTCCTCCTTATTTCCTTTATATCTCGCATCCCTTCTTTTCTCGCATCGCGGATATCGCGTACCTGTTCCCGGGTCGGAATTCTCGTCGGCGTAGGAGTCAGGGTGGGAGTTGGACTCTGGGCAAAAACTGAAAAAGCCATACCCAGGGTGACGATTGAAACAGCTGACGTTTTTAGTATATTCTTCATGTTATTATTCATTATACTTTAAGAATCGAGCTAATGACATAGAGAGTTGTTGACAACAATATGTGTTGCCACAATTGCTGCTGTTTCCGCTCTTAAAGTAAACTGACCCAGATTTATTATTTTCAGATTTGATCGTTGTGCCAGCTCCACTTCTTTAGCAGTCCATCCTCCCTCGGGACCGATCCAAACACCCAACACACAATTTACAATTTTCAATTCCTTCTCCGGACTGATCAAAAAATATATTAATTTGCCCGGGGTCCGCTACTTCAATAGCCTTTTCGAGATCGATCGGATCATGCAAGACTGGCACAATCCCTCTACCTGACTGCTCGGCCGCTTCTTTAATAATTTTTTGGAGTCGATCTTTTCTGAAACCGAGCTTAATGGTCCGCTCAGTAATAACGGGTACAATTTCTTTTATACCAATTTCTGTTGTTTTCTGAACAATCAGCTCAAAATTTTCCCGCTTCAACATCGAACAATATAAAATGACCTGTCGCTCCGGTTCGTTCCGGTTAGACTCGATTTCCTTCACTTCAACCTCAATGAAGTCCCTGCCATAACTTTTTATCACGGCCCTGCCTTCGTTCATTTGACCATCGCCTAATATAATCGTCTCTCCCAACTTAAGCTTAAGAACATTGCGAAATTGATTAAAAAGTTCCTCGTCTTTGAGTTTTAAATTACCGATTTTTAGATAAAAATCACCGATAAAACGATGCAGTTTCATAGTTTTAGTTTACAGCAGATACTAAAAATAAAAAAGCCGACAATTTTAGACGGCTTTACTGTTAACAAGGAAATCTGCAATCGCAAGTGCTCTTTTAAGATCCCTACTAGACAGGCCCCAATCTAATCGCACAATCTTGCCAAATACCGAGCCTGGTAGGTGCGGAGTAAAAGCTTCCACGTCAGAATCAAACCAACCTTTAGAAATAGCAACTTTCTCTGGATCTTGTAAATCTGGGCGACTTATAAATCCGCCTACAGTCAAACGATTCAAACTCTCATCGAGGTCAGGGCTAAATGGTTCCGGACCAGAACTTGAAAAAATAAACAGTTCTCTCGCCTCCTCAGCAGAACTCAAAACTCGTTGCAAGTTATGATTTCTAAATCGTAAATCTCTTCCCAGACTATGCCGTGCCCAAACAAGAGCAAAACCTAAAATATCATCTTGCATTACGCTTGTCATGTCCTGGTCGCCTTTTTAAGTCACGCGATTTGCAGTGAAAAAGTATCATTTTTTATCAATATTTGCAAGAGGTTCATAGAGGAGTATACTTAATTTATAATCTCGAGGGTAGAAAGTTGAGGGTAGAAGGTGGTATTGAATCATGTTCTACGCTCTTCGTTCTTCGCTCTATCACATGAACATGGCAAAACTCAAAACGTCAGCCTCGATGGGTCTCGGTGCGGGATTAGCCGTTGCCGCCATCGGAGCCGCTATAGGAAGTTATCTTCTAACCGGGCCCAGAACCGCAAAAACAAAAAGGGTTCTGAAAGGATGGATGTTAAAAGCTAAAGGAGAGTTGTTAGAGCAATTAGAAAAAGCTGGGGATGTCGGAGAAGAAATGTATAATCAAGCCGTTGACCAAATTACGGATAAGTACTCAAAAATGTCAGGAGTCGCTCAAGATGAAGTTGACGAAATGAAAAAGGAGCTGAAGAAACAATGGAAGCTCGTCGAGAAAGGATTAGCAAAAGCAAAGAATCTGCCTAAATAGCTTCCTCGTAATATAAATGTTACTAAACCATACTGACGCGAACGTGCTCTATCTCAACTTCACCCCAAATCAACGGCTCACATAGTGAGCCGTTGATCCTGCTTCGGCTAGGCAGAGGCCCGTTCGATCTCCGAACGTTCTGTAAATGACTCGGGGGCGGGCGATACAAAAATATAGAAGGATTAAAAAAAGCCGAGCTTAGCTCGGTGTTTAATCTGTCCTAATGATTCCGTCTTGATCAATAAAATAGGTCTCTACCTTCTGGTATTTAGGGTTAAGTGCTGAGATAGATTATATCGCAAAACAGTTTAATTGGCAAGGATAGTTGCCAAATTATTCTCGCCCACCTCTAGAAATCCTGAGTTCAAATCAAAATTAATTTTCTCTCCGTTTTTTTTGGTAATCACGATCATGCCCGATTCCAGCTGAGTTACCAGCGGCCGATGATTATCCAAAACGGTTATCTCTCCTGAAGTAGTCTTAATATTCAGCGAGCTGGCCTCGCCATCGAATTGAACGCCTTTTAGTGAGATGATACTTAAATGCATTTGAGCGTAGAAGGTAGAATGTAGTAAGCGGTTTATTTCTTAAGAAATTTTTGAAAACCACCTAACATACTACCTAGATCTTTAATAAGTTCCATGGCTTTCTCAAAGTCTTCTTTCTTTACATAATCTAGATTACTAGATATATGGAGCTGACTCTCAACCTCATTGAGGGATCTGGATGCTATCGAAATAAATCTTGAGAATTCTTTCTTAGAACCTCTCCCTGCGCCCTCTGCTATGTTAGAAGATATCGACACAACGGCTCTTCTAATCTGGGAAACGAGTCCATAGAATTCTTCTCTAGGAAAGTTCTTTGTGATCCTATATATGAAAGAGGCGAAGTCTATACTCTTCTTCCAAATATTTAAGTTTTCATAATTTTTAGCCATAGCTACGTTCTACCTACTACTTTCCACTTTCTAGATCCCCCTTCAGATAAAAGAAATCTTCGGGCTTATCATCATATTTGCCGTCGATGATCGCCTTAAAATCTTTGACCGTCTGTTCAACCGGAACAAATTTCCCTTCGCGACCGGTGAATTGTGCGGCAACTGAGAAAGGCTGCGATAAAAATTTCTGAATTCTTCGAGCTCGATTAACAACTAATCGATCCTCGTCAGAGAGTTCTTCTAGTCCCAATATGGCGATAATATCCTGGAGCTCTTTATATCTCTGCAAGATCTGCTGAACCTGTCTTGCAACTTGGTAGTGTTCTTCGCCAACTATCTTAGGGTCTAGGGCGCTCGAAGAAGACGATAAAGGATCAACGGCCGGATATATACCGATCTCTGTGAGGGCTCGAGACAATACAATTGTTGAATCCAAGTGCGCAAAAGTAGCAGCCGGAGCCGGATCAGTGATATCATCAGCGGGAACATAAATCGCTTGAACAGAAGTAATAGAGCCGTCTTTAGTTGAAGTAATACGCTCCTGCAAAGCTCCCATTTCTCCAGCTAATGTCGGCTGATAACCCACGGCTGAAGGCACGCGTCCAAGAAGAGTTGAAACCTCAGAACCGGCCTGAGAAAACCGAAAAATATTATCAATAAAAAGAAGGGTATCTTTTCTTTCCTCGTCACGGAAATATTCGGCCATGGTTAAACCTGTAAGAGCCACTCTCAAGCGCGAACCAGGAACTTCATTCATCTGACCAAATACGAGAGCGGTTTTATCAATAACGCCTGATTCTTTCATCTCATGATATAGATCGTTCCCCTCTCTAGTCCTTTCCCCAACTCCGGCAAAAACTGAAAATCCTCCGGAAACTTCGGCAACATTATGGATAAGCTCCATCAATAGAACTGTCTTTCCAACTCCCGCGCCTCCAAATAGTCCTATCTTTCCTCCTTTAATGAAAGGGGCTAGAAGATCGATGACCTTGATTCCGGTTGCGAAAATCTCCGTTTTAGTTGACTGCTGATCAAGCCTTGGCGCAGCCCGGTGGATGGGCCAGTATTTTTCAAATTTAGTCTCCTCTTTTGAATCAATACGCTCACCCAGTACGTTGAACAACTTGCCTAGAACTTGAGGTCCGACAGGTACGCTTATCGGCGCTCCAGTATCAGAAACCTCTTGGCCGCGATATAGCCCATCCGTTGAAGCAAGCGAAATCGCCCTGACTCTTCCCGGCTCAAGGTGTTTAGCGACTTCCAGGACTATATTTCTAGAACTTGATCCTGACTTATCGGCAGGCAAGTTAATTTTAAGTGCATTCAAAAGAGCCGGCATATTTTGGTCGTCAAACTCAATATCTACTACCGGTCCTGTAATTTGTACTATTCGGCCTTTATTTATTTGCATTAATTTAAAATGTAAAAATCAAAGTTTAAAATTACAATGTAAAATTAAAAATTTTAAGATTTTGAGTTGTCATTTTGTATTTTGATATTTAAATTTTGCATTAAAAACGTGATGAAAAGATTATACTCCAATCACTTCCCTGCCTGCATTAATTTCGATTAACTCCTTGGTTATATTTGCTTGTCGTGCCTTATTATATTCTAAATTTAATTTTCCGGAAAGGTCTTTGGCGTTATCTGAGGCTGTCTTCATCGCCACCATTCTTGCGGAATGTTCGGAGGCATTTGCTTCCAGAATCAGATGGTACATCTGCATTCTGACCAAGTGATCAACTAATCCTTCGATCAGCTCTTTCGGAGACGGCTCGAAAATATAATCAACCCCCCTGTTAGACACCGAGTGTTTAACACTTGTAGATTTCGTAGCACGTAATTCCGAGAAACGGCCGTGCTCTGGGATAAGCTCATTAATTGTCTGCTGAACTTTTTCCAGGTTAATTGGTAACACTTCTCTAGTTAGCACCTCCTGTTTAAGCGTAGTGCGGAAATGGGTCGAGATCGTAACTACCCGGTCAAAATCTTGTGCTATAAATCCGGAAATTATTTTATTGGATAGATTATGTGTCTCTCCCGGCTCTATAAAATCTCCGAATCCGGAAAACTCCTCAACCATTTTCAGTCTTTTTTTATTTGAATAAGCTATCGCCTTCTTACCGACGGCAATTACCAAAATATCCGTATTATTTTTCAAAAATTGATCTGCGACTCTAAGAACCTGGGAATTAAAAGAGCCGGCCAACCCTCGATCAGAAGTAACAATAACCAAGAGAGTATTCTTAACATCGCGCGATTCCATCAGCTTGGTATTAACCTCGCCATGCTTTGCCAGGACCGACAAAAGCTTAAGAGCTTTGAAGGCATAGGGCCTCGAACTCAAAGCCACCTCCTGGCTCTTTCTCATCTTCGTTGCCGCCACAACTTCCATCGCTTTCGTGATTTGTCCTATATTCTTAACGGCTTTTATTCGCGATTTGGTTTTTTGTAGGGATTCCATGATTTTAATGTAGAAAGCGGAAGGTGGAGAAGTAAATAGTAAGTAGTAAAATAAGAATTCTTAAACTACCCCCCCCCCCC
>Ga0209541_10013597_pt1 | contig 12405 bp, 12 predicted proteins | sample RifCSPlowO2_01_FD_184027 | JGI IMG/M metagenome (GOLD analysis project Ga0209541, IMG submission 184027) | Groundwater microbial communities from Rifle, Colorado - Rifle CSP2_plank lowO2_0.1 (SPAdes) (version 2) | ecosystem: Environmental > Aquatic > Deep subsurface > Groundwater | place...
CCCTTAGCCGCAACGCCCATTGATTTTGCGTACGCGATACACTCCGACCTCGGCAATAAAATGTCCGGAGCGCTCGTCAACGGAAAATTGGTCTCGCTTGACACCGCACTCCGCAACGGCGACATGGTTGAGATAATCACGAAGCCGTCCGCTCATCCTTCCCGCAAATGGCACGACATCGCAAAGACGAGCATGGCGAAAAAGCACATCCGCGCGGCGCTTGCGGCATTAGCCGAAAAAAAGAAGCCGTAAGCCCGAAGCAAGCCCGGTACGTTGCAATTCCTGCGCCATAGCAGCACATCGCCGCATTCTAACGTTTTGCAAAACGTTAGAACGTAATATTTAGATGCAACGATGTTAACCGACTTTTTCCCCAACTTGGGGGTTTCACCCCCCAAGAACCCAAGAAGTAGATTCTAGACTGTGAAATTCTTGATGGAATAGAGGTCGTCCTCCCTAACCTCTTCGCTTTGCGAAGAGTCGGGCGAGCCACCTTCGGTGGTTTTAGCCTGCGCGGGTTCCGGCGATTGGGCCTGCTTCGGCATCTCCTCTGCCGCGACCGGCGCGAGCGTGTTTGCATTTGAACTTGGGACAGTTTCAGGATTTGCAGCGTGACTTTCGGTTTGCGCAGGCTTCGCGGCTTGGTACTGGCGGGTGAAAACTTCGCGAATGTGAACAAGGTCATCAACGGAAAAGAAATCTATCAGGACTTTCCCCCCTTGGTCTTTCTTCTCAATCCGCACGCGGGTCCCGAGTTTCTCGGTAAGCTCTCGCTCAAGCAAAAGCAATTCCGGCGTTAGGTCGGCTTTGCGCGTGCGCTCGGTGGCAATGCGCCGCGCCACCTGTTCTGCATCCCGCACGGTAAGCTTTCTCTCCATAATTTCCTTAAAAAGTGTGTTCTGCATCTCTGGTCGGTCTACAAGCATGAGAAGTGGGCGGGTGTGTCCCTCGCTGATTTCCCCTGCCCCCAGCGCGTCTAACATTTCCTGCGGCAAAGTCAGGATGCGAAGCGTGTTGGAAACATATTCGCGGCTTTTGCCGACTCGCTTCCCCACCTCAACATGCTTGAGGCCGAATTCCGACACAAGGCGCTGAAAGGCCCTCGCGCGGTCTATGACATTTAAATCTTCGCGCTGCAGATTCTCTATGATGGCGAGCTCAAGTTTCATTCTGTCGCTGTCTTCGGATGTGCGTATAACGACCGGTACCTGCGATATTCCCGCGAGTTTCGCCGCGCGCAATCGGCGCTCTCCTGCGACCAATTCATACTCCACGAGAATCCCCTCCCCCGGGCGTTCTATTTCTTTGCGCGTTACCGTTAAGGGCTGGAGCACGCCGTACTGTCGGATTGATTCGGCAAGCGAGGCAAGCGCCATTTCCTCAAAGACTTTCCGCGGTTGAAATGGATTCGGCTTGATGCGGTCTACTTCAACCCAAAATATAGAATCATTGTAGTAGCCGGACATAAGTAAATTATACAGCATCTATAATCGCGTACACAGTATGCGCAAGTGTGATTAAGGTTTGTTTTTCATGCGAAATCGCCGTACACTGGCGACTATGCCCTAAACCGCGATGCGGTCGGGCGAGGCTGGAGTGGCGGAATCGGTAGACGCGATGGACTCAAAATCCATTGTTCGCAAGGACGTGAGAGTTCGAGTCTCTCCTCCAGCACTAACACGAACAGAACCAGACACAGTCTGGCGGGTTTCGTTTTCTATTGTCTAGTTCTCGGGAGTACCTGTTAACGCTTTCTTCTGGACACGAGCAAGCTCTTGTTCAATGTCATGTACATGAAGGCCAATGGCTGTCCTAAAAGAATCTACAGAAAAGCCTTTGTTCAATCTCTCGGCCCTGTTATACCAACCGATTAGCCTCCTTCCGGCAAGAGACTTAGGATCACTATCGGTGATTTTTGAAGAACTAATTGGCAATCCAATTCTCTCACGCATCAATTCTTCAAAACCTTGGGGTCCACTTTTGCACAGTGCAAGAAGAGCAATGTCATCGCTAGCTTTTAATTCATTTAAAAAGTTCAATTGAACATCCAATACTTTTTCCTCTTTGGATTTGACTCTTTCTGGTTCTTTGATTCCTTTTGTATCTTGAGACGGTTTGTGTTTTGCATCGTAGAGGGTGTGCAACGCAGCACCTCCTATACCAAGGGCCACAGCAGCGCCACCCACAACAGTAGTATCTTGCAGAAACTTCCTTTTAGCCGGTTTTTCTGGTCCTTCCATGTTTTTATCTGTATAAATTAATAAGATTAAACTAATTATATGTTGCCTCTAGTACCGCGCAACCTACCGACTGCGTAGAAAGTTGGCACTTATCCGTCCATTCCTGTACTGTAGAGCCCATGCAAAAGCGGCAAAAAGTGCTTGTAATCGTCGGCCCTACGGCATCCGGCAAAAGCGCTTTGGCGGTAGAGCTCGCGCGCAAATTCGGTGGCGAGATTATTTCCGCAGACTCACGCCAAGTATACAAAGGGCTTGATTTGGGAACGGGAAAGATCACAAAGCGTGAGATGTGTGGCATCCCCCATCACCTGCTCAATGAGATGTCATCTCATAGTGTCTTCACCGCGCATGATTTTGTTGGGCGAGCGTCTAAAGCCGTCGATGATATTACCCGCAGAGGCAAGCTGCCGATAATAGTCGGGGGTACGGGATTTTACATTGACGCTTTGGTCGGGCGCATTGTCCTCCCAAACGTAAAAGAAAATCCCAAGCTTCGTGCGCAACTGGAGAAGAAAACTGCGGAGCAATTATTCTTGATGTTACAAAAACGCGACCCTCGGCGCGCCAAAACAATTGACCGGCACAACAAACGCCGCCTTGTCCGCGCATTGGAAATCGCCGCGGCGCTCGGGCGCGTTCCCCAAAATATCGACCTACGAGGTCGATATGATGTTTTGTGGCTAGGCATTGCGCCGACAAAAACAGGGTTGGAGAAAAATATATCTATGCGCTTATTCGCGCGAATTAGCCGAGGTATGATCGGGGAGGCAAGAAAACTGCACGTTCGCGGACTTTCGTATAAAAGAATGGAATCCCTCGGCCTTGATTACAAATTTCTCGCGCTTCTTTTACAAAAGAAAATCTCGCGCGAGGAGTTTGACGAGGCGCTTGTGCGCGAGAGCATGCGTTATGCAAAGCGGCAAATGACCTACTGGAACCGTAACAGGGAAATTAAATGGTTCAGGCCATCACAAATGAAAGGCATAGAAAAACGCGCGCTGTCTTTCGTTGGTGCCGCGCAACCCTAAAGAAAGACTCTATGCTAGTGTTTTGCAAAACACTAGCATAGACACAAAAACGTAAGTTTAGAGCCCTTGAACACGGTTACAGCTTTCTGTGTTTCTTCTTCAGCTCCTGCAGAATATCACTTGCTAGAAAATAATAACCCTTCTTTTTCTTTGTTAGAAGCTCCGCGATTGTGTTTCCGGTTTCGCAGGCCTTCTTTGCTGTCGTCCAGAGAGAAAGCCCTTGCGCCAAATATCCCGCGCACAAACCTGCAAGCACATCCCCTGTTCCGGCTTTCTCCAAACCTCGGTTTGTGTTCCTCTGGCGGAATTTCTTTTTTGCTGAAAGAATTTCCGTCGGCATTCCCTTTTTGACAATTACATTCTTCGCGAGAAGTTTCTTAATGTCGTTGTTTTTCTCCAACAGTTTCCATTCGCCACTGTTCGGTGTCAGAATCGCATTTGAAATCTTGTTTCCGCGAAGCGCCTTAAGTGCATCTGCATCAATAATCTTTTTCCCTGGCCATTCACAAAGCGCGCGCAAGAGAGCGGCTGTCCCCGACCTTGTAGTAGCGCCGTTCCCTATCACGAGCACATCTGCCGTTTTGAGTTGACGCATAATTTCCGCCTTGTGCGAAAGCGCAAGATATTTTCCGCGCAATTTCCGCGTTATTAAATCCGGGGAAAGTGCGTTTAAGGCCCAAGCCACTTTCTCGGGAGCCATGACGATGACTGATTCTGCGCCCGAGCGCAGAGCCGCTATTCCGGCCAAATACACAGCCCCCGAATATTCCTCCGAGCCGCCGACGACAAGTACGCGACTCATACGAGCATTATACGCCCCTCATTGAATTGCGCATTTGGTCTAAAAATATTCTCGTATTCTTAAGAATACGAGAATATTTTTAGCAGGTCCGGTCTGCGGATAGTCTAGAGTCTAGAGTCTAGAGCTTTCCTTCCTTAATGAGCTCAATGGAAGATTTGCCTGTCTGAACCTTGAAAATGACCTCCTTGGGGTTTGCTATTGCATCCATAATTCTTTCAACCTGTTTTGTAGAAGTGTTGTGCGGAATCTTTTCAATCTCAAAATATTCAACCCTATCGGCCTCATCGTTCAGAATAATCTTTCCGCCGGTAACGTTGCAGATAAAAGCAAAAACAATATCGTTATTGACCGGCTTGGTATACACCCCGAGCAATTTAAAAATCTCAACTATTAGTCCTGTTTCTTCTTTGACCTCCCTTTTCAGGCCGTCCAACGGTGATTCACCCGCTTCCAAAGCACCACCGGGCAAGTTCCATAAATCATGGTCCCGCCTGTGGCAAAGCAACACACGGCCTTGCTCGTCAAAAATTATTCCGAATACGCCGATGGTGAATTGCGTTTTCATCCGTAAATAACAGCCCCGATTGCCACAGAAAAATTAATTATCATCCAGAGTGTATACGTAATTATTATCGGGCGCTCTTTGTGTACAAAACCGTAGATAATCCAGGGGATATCAAGAATCGCCCACCCAAGCCAGGAAATAACTGAAATACCCGCTACATCCTGCCCGACATAAACGAGGATAACTTGCGGCAGGGACATGACCGGACCGAGTATGCCGGCGGTATACACACAAAAATCAAGGGCTCTTTTTCCGAACGTACGCGCGGGGTACGGTTCAATATCTCCCGTCATCCGTTTGCGCAAGTGAAGGTGAAGCATCGCCTTACAGTATAAACTATAAACTCTGCGGGCTTTGCCACGCCGAGGGTTCGCTTCGACGAACCGAAAGCGGGCCCACTTGGAATCGAACCAAGGTCTTCGGTTTTGGAGACCGAAATTCTACCTCTGAACTATAGGCCCCAACACTAGTGAATAGGCACTAGTGACTAGGCAATAGTAAATCAATTCTCTTCTCTGTGCTAATGTCATTTAATGACCTTTGTTTATAGCCATCTTAAGAGTGTGGATAAGTTTGCTTGACGCCACCGCATGGTGTACAATCTGCAGTGAAAGTCACCTGCGCCTACCCTATGGGTAGTGTGCAGGTTTTCGTTTATAATTTTCCGATGGAAGCCGAACCTCCCAAAGATAGAGTATGTATATACATAGATGCGGCCAATTTTTATCATATAGTTTTGAAAATACTTTCGTTGGGAGAGTTGGATTTTGATTTTGACAAATTCGCGGAGTACTTGGCACGCGGTCGCAACATTTGCGATAAGCGTTATTACATCGGAACCGTTCGAGAAGAGGCGGGTAATGAATACAGTAGAGAGGCAATGTCTAGGCAGACCAAACAACTTGACTTACTAAAGAAATCGCACTGGGGAATAAATACAAGCAGACTTCGAAAACGCACCGAGACGATAAAGATTGATGGAAGAACCAGAGAATATTCTGCGTTGCGAGCCGCTGGATTCTCAACCATCACCATAGAGAGATATAGAGAGAAAGGTATAGATGTTAAATTGGCAACTGACCTCTTGGTTGGAGCGTTGGATGATAAATACGATGTTGCAATACTAGTAAGTTCCGACAGCGACCTCATCCCGGCAATTGATAGAGTCAGATATGTCCAAAAGAAAAAAATAGAGTATGTGGGGTTTTCTATTGAAAATTCTCTTGACCCCTTAAATCCAACGAAACCAACACCGTCTCTCATTGAAAAATCTGATATACAGAATATTATTCTCGAGGAAGACATTAGGAGATTCGTCAAGCCAAAACTTAACGGAATAGTAGTTAAAGAAAGTCTTAGAAACCGAGACGTCCTTAAGAAAATCCAGATAAATAATACTATTCGTCCTCCAAGTAACGGTCTAACCGTTCACGAAGTAACTGTCAGAATGGATCAGATTCCAGATTTGAAAAAAGAACTTAATGACGGCTGGTACATGCATTTCTGGGTGCCACAACATGAGAAGCTTCTTGTTTTATTCAGAAGAAAGCTTTTTACAATTAAAACAGGGGATGAAAAAACCCTGACTGAGTGTATAGCATACGCAGAATCAATCGGCATTCCTAAAGAGCATATAGATTTCTCAACCAAGTAAGGGTATGGAACTCCGTTCTCTGCACCGGCGACCGTATACGAAAACTGTTTGAGGAACCGCTTTCCACAGATCGCCGATGCAGAGAAAAAACCTCGCTTTTGTGCGAGGTTCTATCTGTTCTCTGGTCTATTTCTTCGCCTCCTTGTGCTTAGTATGCGCCCTGCACCATTTGCAATACTTCTTAAGCTCAATTTTGCGCGTGACAAGCTTGCGGTTTTTGCGCGACCAGTAGTTGATTCGGTTGCACTTTGAACAGGCAATTCTTATGAGTTGTTCCTGCGACATATGTTAGATTTTATTAACGAATGCAATGAGTTTAGAAAATCTTACACCCTGTTAAATCTTTTGCTACGCAAAAGGTCGCAAAGCGACATTTAACGGGGTCAGGGAAAATATATTCGTACACTCATTATTTTCCCAAGACACTTTAACACACTTTGTTCCAAGGGCCAAATTGAGCGCCCGGATTTACAAGCGTCCGCATAACGGTATCAATGACCAGCCATGCCCCTAGAATAATAATAAGGCCGATTAGTACGTTTCCGAAGAGGGTCTTCGCCTTGGTAACTCCGCCAGGGTTTGCTACGTTCGTGAGATATATCCCGCCAGCCCAAGCAAAAAGAATTGCAGAAAGAAAGACGGCGACGAAGATGCCGGTATTGAGGACGTTCTGCGCGACTTGAGCGATGTCGCATATCGTGCATGCAGTTTCTTTTGGAAGAGCACCAGTGCATGGAACAATTTGCCCGGGCATTACCGCGCTTGAAACGATTGCCGGTGCAGTCAAAAGGACGAGAAGCGCGAAAGAGGCGATGTGTATGCCTATTTGCCTGTATGCCATGCCAAATATTGTAGCATGGGAATTAAATTTCAAATGACAAAAAGGGACCCGAAAACCAAAGCCATGCATAGTGCGAAAACCCCCTCTTTTTTGGAAAGATATCCTATGAAGATTTTCTTTAAAATGATTCCTTTATACGGATAAAACGGATACACATCCCCATTTAAGGCATCTAGCATAAGGTGTACTATGTATGCTAAAGAAAACACCAGGCCAAAATTGAGATTTACCGCCGACAGTACAAGCGACACTAGAAACCAGCTTTGCACGCTGTGGAAAATGTTCTTCTGACTTCCCGTAGGATCTTTTGCAGTGAGACTCTCGTGAAGTATCGCCCGCGGTTTAAAGAGAATTCCACGCTGGTAATAGGAGAAAAAGTGACTACATCCATTACTAAAGAACCCGCAAGTGCGGCTGTATAATCCCCCGTCAGTTTCCCTATGATAAGTCCTGCGAGGATATGTGTCGGAAAAGTCATTTGGTGCGCCGGGCAGGATTCGAACCTGCGTAGCCCGAAGGCAATAGATCTACAGTCTATCGCGATTGACCGCTCCGCCACCGGCGCAATATTTCAACCTGTTGGATTCTATCAGCTTTAGCACGTCTCGTAAAAGCCTTTTGTCGGTGTAACGAATATGCAATACGCCATATGGCAGTTTCCTCGCCCCCGAATTCGGGTCCTGCTTTTTATATGAATGACGAAAGGACGATACAGAAACACCGAGTTTTCTAGCCCAAAACCGAGTGATTGCATTCAGGTCTTGATCCGAGTAGTGATATACAGAAAAATACAACCTTTTTTGATTAAGAGTGTACCGATTTTTCAAGAAGCGAAAAAACAATAACGCCATGTCGGGGTCGCTGTTTGCAAAATCAATGCCACTGGATGTATCTCTCTTGTACCCCTCTGCCCAATACAGCATTGCGCCTATTAATGACAAATTCTGAGTATGTGCAGAACGACTTTTACTAATCGTGAACGATAGTGGTTGTTTCTCAAATTGAATCCGATTACTTTCAGCTATTGTCCGCCGAACGATATCGTGCTTCCGCATGAAATACGTTACCGAGTCCAAAGAGACGCCAAAATGTCCGCCTATTTCACGCATGCTCCAACCCTTCTCGTTATACAATCGTCGCACTTCATGTATGCGAGTAGTTGGTATAGCTGACATTCAGCAATAATAGAACTCAATCGTATTTTAGTCAAAAGAAGTGATTCCCAGGAGAGTCCGTCTTGATTGACCGAGTGGTGTTTTGAGGCCTTCAAACACCAACTGCCGACTTGGCGCGAGCGCTTGCGCCACGTTTGCGAACTGCCCCTTTTCTCACGTCAAATGTAAATTCGTGCTTGGCCTCTTTTCCATCCCCCACCTCCTGCCTAGCATCAACATGGACAGAGCCGCCTTCCATGACGTTTCTCCCAACCATCATATTGGCAATCGGTGTCAATATCTTCGTTTGAATCAGGCGCTTCAGCGGCCGCGCGCCGTATTGCGAGCTGTACCCGTCTTTAGCGAGGTGCACAAGCACGGCATCCGAGAACGTGAGTGCTATCTGCTTTTCCTCCAGCCGTTTTGCGATTATTTCAATTTGCATGCGCACTATTGTCTTCACCGCGTCTTGAGACAAGATATTGAAGAGGATTATTTCGTCCAGACGATTCAAGAACTCCGGGCGGAAGAATTCTTTGAGCGAGCCCATCACTTTTTCTTTGACTTTCTCATATTTGTCGCCGTCGGTTCCGTGCGATTCGCTTCCGAAGCCCAGGTTGGACATTTTATCTATGTGCTCGGAGCCGATGTTTGAGGTCAGAATGACAACCGCGTTTTTGAAATTCACTACCCGCCCCTTCGCGTCTGTCAGCCGCCCGTTGTCCAGAACCTGAAGCAATATGTTGAACACCTCCGGATGCGCCTTTTCTATCTCGTCAAAAAGAATGACGGAATAGGGCCTGTGGCGCACCAGCTCGGTCAGCCCTCCGCCTTCGTCATGGCCGACGTACCCCGGAGGCGAGCCGATCATTTTGGAAACGGAGTGTTTCTCCATGTACTCCGACATGTCAACGCGGATGAGCGCCTTGTCGCTGTTGAAAAGGAAATCCGCGAGCACCCGCGTGAGCTCGGTCTTGCCGACTCCGGTCGGACCCAAGAAAAGGAAGCTGCCGACAGGCTTGTTCGGGTCGGAAATTCCCGCGCGGCTTCGCTTGATTGCGTCGGAGATTTTCTGCAACGCCTCATCCTGCCCGACAACGCGCTTTTTGAGCTCGGCTTCCATGCGCGAAAGTTTCTCGGCCTCTTCTTCCAACATGCGCGTTATGGGGACCCCCGTCCAACGCGACACGACTCCCGCGATGTCCTCCGCCATAATTTCTTCTTTCAAGACGCGGCGGGTCGCCTGCAGTTTCTTCAAACGCTTCGTCGCGGCCTCTATTTCCTTTTCCAAAAGAGGAATTCTGCCGTAGCGGATTTCCGCCGTTTTCGTCAGATCCGCGAGTGCCTCCGCGGAGTCGGCTTCAATGCGCGCTTTTTCAAGCTCGCCTTTCGCGCGTTTTATTTCCGCGATAGTTTCGCGCTCGTTCTTCCACTTTAGCTCAAGCTCGCGCGTGCCGTCGCGCAAATCCGCGACTTCTTTTTCAATAGTCTTCACGCGGGTTCTTGCCTTTCCTTCGCTTTCCTCCGCTTCCTTCTTGAGCGCCTCGCGCTCTATTTCAAGGCGCATAATCTTTCTCTGCGCCTCTTCCAGCGCGGGCGGCTTGTTTTCAAGAGAAAGCCGAAGGGCCGATGACGCTTCGTCAATGAGGTCTATCGCCTTGTCGGGAAGAAAGCGCTCGGTGATGTAGCGGATGGAAAGCTGTACGGCCGCGACAATCGCATCGTCTGTAATGCGCACTCCGTGATAAAGCTCGTAGCGTTCTTTCAACCCGCGCAATATCGCGATTGCGTCGTCCATGGAGGGCTCGTTCACATAGACAGGCTGAAACCTGCGCGTGAGCGCGGGGTCGTGTTCAATATGGCGCTGGAATTCTTTGAGCGTCGTCGCGCCGATGACGCGGATGTCGCCGCGCGCGAGCGCGGGCTTCAGCATATTGGAAGCGTCCATTGAGCCCTCGGCGGCGCCCGCTCCCACGAGCGTGTGCATTTCGTCAATGAAAAGAATTATTTTCCCTTCCGAGCGTTCCACCTCGCGCATGACGGCCTTCAAGCGCTCCTCAAACTCTCCGCGGTATTTCGTACCGGCAATCAGCAATCCCAAATCAAGCTGTATAAGCTCCTTTCCGCGCAGGGATTCGGGAACGTCTCCGGAAGCGAAACGCTGTGCCAGACCCTCTGCGACAGCAGTTTTTCCGACTCCCGCCTCTCCTATCAAAATCGGATTATTTTTCGTGCGGCGCGAGAGTATTTGTATGACGCGCGTAATCTCCATGTCGCGGCCAATGACCGGATCCAGTTTATTCTCCCGCGCGCGGTCTGTAAGCGAGCGGGCGAACCGCGTGAGCGCGCGGGGCTTTTTCGGCTCGTCAATGTCGCGGATTTTTCCTTCTTTAATATCCGTGAGCACGCGGGCGAGCGCCGTTCTGTCTACGCGAAAGCGCGCCAGCACATCGGAGGCGGGGCCGGGATGTTCTGCAACTCCCAAAAGCAGGTGTTCCGGAGAAACAAACTGGTCGTTGAAGCTCGCGGCAATGCGGGGCGCCGCTTCAAACACTTTCACCAATTCCGGCGTCAGGTAGAGCTGGAACGACGGGGACACGGTGTTCCCTCCTCCGCTTCCTTCAATGAGTTCAAGTACCGAATCCGTCAGATGCACGACGTCAACTTCCACCTGCTCCAGCATCGGGAGAACCATGGATTCCTCCTGCATGAGGAGCGCGGAAAGAAGATGCAGAGTTGAGACCTGATTATGCCCGCGCTCAACCGCGAGCTGATGCGCGCGGTGCACGGCCTCTTTCGCTTTTGTCGTGTAATTGTTGAATGGAACCATAAAGACTAGTTGGTAGTTAGTAGTACGTAGTAAGTAGAAAAATGCACAAGATACATTATTATTTTGCCACAACTACGGACTACGTACTACAGACTACGCACTAATAATCATAATACACCATTATCATTGAGTTGGCTTCTTTTCAAGCACCGGAGTGCCAGTTGGCGCGCTCTTCAAGAGCGCGGAGGAAGACACAAATCCGCCCGCAGACTCCGCACGGGATACGCCCGTGCTCATGCCGATTATTTCCCCGTCGGTATTCACGAGAAGTCCTCCAGGCAAAATGGAATCGCCGGAAATATTTGTTTCAATAATGTCGTTTGGCGCGGAGAGGCCGGCAAGCTCTTGCGGAATGATGGCCGTGACAATTCCCTGTGCAATCCGAGCCCTGCTCTTGCCCGCAATCGCAATTACCGTCTTCCCCAGGCTCGGAGACCCAACTCCGATTGTAGACGGCTTCCAAACAATCGGCTTACCGTTAATTGTGGACGTTGCCGGTTGCAGGAACGCCACGCCTGAACCATTATCGCGCGACGTGACAAACGCGCGCACGCGCGCGCCGTCCTGAAGTTCAATGACCGCATCTGCGTTTTCTCCAAGCGCTCCCGCATCGCCCGCAATCAGGCCTGATGCGTCTAGCACAACTCCAAGCCCCAAGAGTACCGGTGAATCAGCGCCGGTCGTATAGACGCGGGCTACGGAAGGAGTCGCCCGCGCGACCGCTTCCGAAATCAGGTCGGTCTCTTTCACGACAATGGTTTTTTCCGTCGTTATGACAGTTGCGGCTGATTGTCCGCTGGGAACAACTCTTTCAACCGTCCTCTCCACGATGCGATTGACGCTCTGGGAAATTGAGGGCGGTGCCTGTTCCATTAGAGAGACGGTGACAATTCCCGTAGCGATTGATGTGACGAAGCTTACAAGAAGCGTCAGGAGAATTATCTGGGACTTTGAGAGGCGTTCAATATCCATACCCGGTTAGTATAATTTGGCATGGTTATGCCGTAGATGCGTATTGTGTGAAGAATTTTCCATATTCATAAAACCGAGGTTCGTCTCGCTGGAACAATCATAACAGAGGCAATGCCAAATTGTCCTACCGGGCATACCCGCATCGTATCACGATGCGGGAAATATCAAATTCCCCGCCTACGCCAAGGCTTTGGCGGGCAGGCAAGCGCTAAACTTCAAACAAATTCCGAATCCTAAGTCTTAAACAACGGATATCCGGTTTGGATTTAGGATATCGCAGCTGCCAAACTTCAGGTGTTTGGCAAAAAGTCAGCGCGAA
>Ga0209541_10013598_pt1 | contig 12405 bp, 8 predicted proteins | sample RifCSPlowO2_01_FD_184027 | JGI IMG/M metagenome (GOLD analysis project Ga0209541, IMG submission 184027) | Groundwater microbial communities from Rifle, Colorado - Rifle CSP2_plank lowO2_0.1 (SPAdes) (version 2) | ecosystem: Environmental > Aquatic > Deep subsurface > Groundwater | place: Rifle...
ATACATTATCAAATTTTCTCTCAAATCTCCCTCAGGAGAAGAATGTCATCGTTGAACAAGTCGGAGATCATCTTGCGATATCGGGGAATACTCATGCCACATTGGTCAAAGGTTTTGGTTATGAAGATTTTCCTACCTTACCTTTTGTGACAAAAGGAACAACCATTGCCGTTGAGGCAAAAGCGTTACTGAATGCCTTTCGCGCGACCCAGTACGCCGCGGCAACATCAGACATCAAACCGGAATTTGCGAGTGTCCATTGTTACACAGAGGAATGCACACTGTTGTTTGTTGCGACCGATTCGTCTCGTCTTGCGGAAAAGCGCATTCCGCTGAAAACAGACCCTGAACAATTAAGTGTGCTTATTCCTGGTAAAAATGTCATAGAGATCACCCGTGCGCTCGAAGACATAGAAGGAATGGTCAGTATCTGTGCCACAAAGAATCAAATTTCGTTCCACACTGAACATCTCCATATGACTTCTCGTCTTGTTGATGGCTCATTTCCTGATTATCGACAGATCATTCCAAAGAAATTTACCACCGAAGCAACAGTATTGAGACAGGATCTCATGGATCGGTTGAAACTCACAACGGTTTTTTCAGGAAAACTTCAACAAGTCCGTCTCAAACTCTATCCAAATGAAAAACTCTTCGAGATAGAATCGCGTAATGATGATATTGGAGAAACAACTCACCAGATCGATGCGGCGCTTTCCGGTGAAGATGTAGAATTTCTCTTGAATCAACGTTTTCTTGTTGATGTACTCTCGTATCTTTCTGTTGATAGTATTTCGTTCCATGCTTCGGGAGCAGGTCGTCCGTTGGTGATCAAAGGGGTGGGGGATACGACATTCACTTACCTCGTCATGCCCATGAAAGGCTAAATAAAAAGTTCTAAAACTGGCGAACTTCTTCGTTGCGGGGCCCCTGTGTCTCGGTCACCGTATAGGAATACGCCTTCCTCAACACTTTCCCCGCGTCTCGAATTTCATCCAGTTTTAGAACTTTTTAAAAAATAAATATGGAACTTTCAAATATTCAGGATTTTCTTGCAAAGTATCGAACACTGCTTTCTGCGCAAGACGGCAATCGTAAGGATATCTGCCGTATAATAGGAGAAGCATCAGGAATAACGCTTTCTGAAAAGGACATTACTGTACGAAAAGGAGAAATAGTTATTCAAGGAGATTCAGTGATGAAGAATGAATTGTTTCTTCATAAAAAACATATCCTTGAAGCATTGAACAAAAATAGCATAACGAATATTTTTGATATTCGTTAATGAGCTGATTCACTCCATAAAAATCCTCCTGTTGGAGGATTTTTATGGAGTGACCATGAGCGGAAGTGTTTTTTCGCTCTTATTTCCAACCACATCAGAAACAGTGATGCGTAACTCGTTTGTTTCTTGGATGTTGACGATATCTCCGGGAACGAATGCGAAGGTGTAAGGTAACATGCGCGTTGATCCGAGAAAGATGCCGTTGATGAAGAAATCAACGCGTTCGATACCAAAAGAGCTTTGAATTTCTGTGGTAATGAAGAGTTTTTGATAGCGATCATAGGTTGTTGTGGCGTTGGGTTCGATGATAGTGAGCATGGGTGCAAGTTCCGGTCTGTGGAGATTATCAAAACCCTCAGGTATTTTTCCCCATGCGGCACCGGGAAGCCCGTGATTTGCTATCCAAACTTGCGCAGGAACCTCCCAAAGAAGAAATTGGGGGTCGCTATAGGGGTTGGTCGGCGTAGGTCCGCTGGGGTCGTCTTTGTTCACCCAGTAGAGTATCTCATGAGGATTCGGAATGACGCGTTCATCAATAAGATCAGACGGGGTAAATTCTGTTGCACGTTTTCCCGACATTTTGTCTACAGCATAGGTCTCTCCCCCGTACCAAACCCCCCGAAGTGCTGGCTTAAGGGTTTTCGGTGTGGGCTGTGGTTCAGGAAATTTTTCGTTAGGAAGAGAGGTGAACGTTGTGTTAAAAAAAGTATTCCAGAGTGGTGCGATGATGAATCCCGCAACCTTCTTTTCCATTGCGGTATTGTCGTTATTTCCCGCCCACGCACCCACGACAAGTGAAGGGGTATAGCCGATGATCCAAGCATCACGATAGTCATTCGTGGTTCCTGTTTTTACTGCAACTTGGCGATCGGGAAAGTTGAGAAAAGATTGTGCACCAAACGCCGGTGCGCGTGCATCATTGTCGGCAAGCACGTTGGTGATCTTTCGTGCGATTTCCGGATCAAGTGCAACGGTTTCTTTTTGAGCAAATTCCGTTAAGACAGTGCCGGAAGTATCCTCGATCTTGAGTATTCCTGTATACGGCGTACGTTTTCCATCGTTTGCAAAAACTCCATATGCACTGGTCATATCGAGCAGAGACACTTCCCCACCTCCTAAGACAAGAGTGAGTCCATAACGTGCTTTGTCGACCAAGGTGGTAATTCCCAGACGTTCAGCGATCTCGATCGCGTGAGGAAGACCAACGAGATAGAGCATTTTGACGGCAGGAACGTTGATTGACTGTGCGAGTGCATTGCGGAGACTGATCGGTCCGCGGTACTGTCCGTCGTAGTTCACCGGCATATAACAAACCGACGCATCGACTCCGGGGAGTGGGTTTCCCGAAGCATCGCAATGAGTGGAGAATTCAGTAGGCACATCAAACACCATGGTGTCGGGAGTGTATCCTGCCTCGAACGCCGCTGCATATACAAAAGGCTTGAACGCAGAACCGGGTTGGCGGTTAGCTAGTGCAACATTGAAATTACCTTCGTGTTCAATATCAAAGTAATCCCGCGAACCGACCATGGTAAGTATTTGTCCTGTTTTCGGATCAAGGGCAACCAACGCGGCATTTTTTGCATTAAATGATTTTTCATTCTGTTCGGCATAGGTGTTGACCACCTCCTCTGCTTTTGCCTGCATATCCATGTCGATTGTCGTTGTAACACGCAGGCCGCCGTCGTTGACCATATCTTCACCGTACGTCGCCGCAAGCTGCTCTTTGATGAACATGACAAAGTGAGGTGCGCGAATGCTTTGTTCTGCTTGTGGCGTAAAGTGGACCTTCTCTTTGATCGCCTGGGCGTATTCTTTTTGTGTGATCGAACCGAGTTCAAGCATCTTTTTGAGCACGGTATTTTTTCTTGCTTCGAGAAGATTGATATTGTTCCCATAAGGAGAAAGACGTGTCGGAGATTGTGGAAGTGCCGCAAGATATGCCGCCTCACCAAGGGTGAGCTCACTCGCGGGATGTCTGAAAAAAGACATACTCGCTTCCTCGACGCCATAAATATTCCCCCCATAGGGTGCTTCATTGAGGTACAGTCCAAGTATCTCTTCTTTGTTCATGGAGCGCTCAAGCTTGATCGCAAGGATCCATTCTTTTATCTTTCGGGTGACCGTCTTTTCTCGCGAGAGTAATGCATTTTTTATCACTTGTTGGGTGATGGTCGAACCACCCTGACTAAATCCGCCACTTTTGAAGTTGACCCATGTTGCACGGAGTATTGCTTGCGGCTTAATACCGTTGTGTTGGTAGAACTGCTCATCTTCGATGGCGACCGTTGCATTCTTGATGAACGGACTGATGTGGTCAAAGGGGACAATGGTCCGACGAACATCTTTGTGTACATCATAGAGCAGTATCTTTCCTGTGCGATCGTAAATCTTTGTTGATTGAGCAACCTTACGTGTTTCAAAAAGGCTGAAATCAGGGATCTTAATGGTGGATGCCCAAAGCAAGAAAGCGCTTACCGAGAATATTCCCGCAATAAGCAGGCTGATGACCCCTAGCTGAACCCAGTGGGTGATTCCCTTCGGACGATGGGAATGGTGGTGGAAACTTTTTTTCATATGACAATGTGTACACTACATTTTATCACAGAAAAGACAAAGAATTGGTCGTATGCTTGTCCCATTAGTGCTGGCGATGTGTGCCATGTTTGTTCAGTAATAATTAATAATATCCGGTGAATTTTTTAGTAAATCATTAATTGCTTTTGTGCTCTAATGGGATTAGGATGCGTATTATGGAGAAAAAAGCAGGATCTGAAGCCACAGAAGCGCATATTACCGATATTCTTACGCGAGGTGTGGGCATGTTTGTTGACCCAGAGGGGGCGTTGAAGAAGAAACTGATCGCCAAAGCGAAGGGTGAATACAAAAAGAACATTGTGATTAAATTTGGCGTTGATCCGACTCGTCCTGATATTCACTTGGGTCATGCGGTTGTGCTGCATAAATTGCGTCAACTACAAGAGTTGGGGTGTATTGTTGTCTTTTTGGTCGGAGATTTTACCGCACAGATCGGTGACCCGACAGGGAAGAGTAAGGTGCGTCCCGAAGTGGATCAAGCAGCTATTGAGGCGAACATGAAGACGTATCTTGACCAAGTGGGGAAAATTCTCGATCTCCACTCCGCACGTTTTTCATGGATCAGAAATTCAGATTGGTTTTACACGGTGACGGATTACTTTTTTGACCCAAAGACACAACTCAATTGGAATATTAAAGACAGCGAAGGTGTTGAGCGGGATATTCCGGTCGACCCCAACTCCTTTGTCGGGAAAGCGTTGTTGTTTGACCGTTCACGGATGCAAACACAGGTGTTGAAAAAACCTGCACGCGGCGTCACCTTTACGACCATCCTTTCTGTTTTGCGTCACGTGACACTGGCGCAGTTGATCGAGCGCGATATGTTTCAAAAGAGGATAAGTGATGGAGAGCCGCTCTTCATGCACGAAATGCTTTACCCTATTCTTCAGGGTATTGATTCTAACGTACTCAGTGATATTTATGATTCGTGCGACCTTGAGGTGGGTGGAACCGATCAGACTTTCAACATGCTCATGGGCCGCACGGTTATGGAAATGACCAAGAAGGAGCCACAGTCAGTGTTGTCGTTTGCACTCCTCGTGGGCCTCGATGGTAAGGAAAAAATGTCGAAATCGCTGGACAATTATGTCGGTATTACCGACGTTCCCAATGAGATGTTCGGCAAACTTATGTCGATTCCCGACAGTGCAATCGAGCGCTACTATGAATTATGCACCTTTACTCCGATGGATGACGTTGTGGCCATAAGAAAAAAGATCGAAACAGGAAAGGTGAATCCGCGCGATAGCAAAATGGAGCTCGCCCAGCAGATCGTCGAGATTTATCATGGACGTGCAAAGGCAGAAGAAGCAAAGGCCGCATTCGTTGCTACGTTCCAGGAGAAAAAACTTCCGGACACGATGCCGGAGGTGAATGTCGCAAAAGGTACACTACTTGTCAATGTTTTACTGGAAAATGACATTGTGGATTCAAAAACTGAATTTCGCCGCCTTCTCCACGAAGGTGCGATCAGAAAAGATGGTGAAGAAAAATTGAGCGATCCAGCAATGAGCGTCGAAGAAAATCTCATACTCAAGGTAGGAAAGCATCGCTTCATCAGAATTATTGTAAGATAAAGGTAAATAAAAAAACTGCGCTTTTTTGAGAGCGCAGTTTTTTTATTTATTATTCCTCAAGGAGATCGTCATCATCATCTGTTGCAAGCACATCCGTAGGCACATCGATCACCTCTGCAAGCAGAAGATCTTCGGGGTCATCAAGAAAATCATCACTTTCGACCATATTGGGATCATCATCTCCGGCAATAACACCGCTCGGGAGGATCCCTCCAGTTACCAAATCATCGTCCATAATAAAAAATATTTTCTGTTAAAGTAGTGCAAAGACAAAAAAATACACTACAGCACCCTTATCAAAAAAACAATGAAAGGGTACTTCCCACTATGTATCATGTTTTTGGTTAACTGTGCAAGAGAAAAGGAGATTCCTGTGGATAAGTACCGCTCGGCATTGCTTTTTGAGGGTACGGATAAAAATCTGCTGATTTTTTCCTCAAGACTCCCGCCGTCGCGGTCCGTAGCCCCTCAAAAAGCAATACCTCACTCAGAGGAACTGCGGTGATGTCTTGCGGAAGAGTGTTGCTTCCACTCAAAGAGAAAATACAAAAACTCTCTCCGTGGAGATTTGGACACGGGACCTGTTTTATGAGCATGTAATACCCCGTTGTGCTACTTGTGGTACCCAGCACTGGCGAGTGCAGTGAGGCCGACGGCGATCGCGTCGTATTCATCGTCGAGCATTTTTTTCTTGGGGAGCACGACGAGCTTTTCGACCATTTTGGTCACTTGCTCTTTGGTGGCGCGACCGTAGCCGGTGATGGCAATCTTGATCGCAAGCGGGTTATGTTCGACGAGCGGTATGTCGTGTGATGCGGCAAGGTAGATGAGCATACCCCTGATCTCTGCGACGTGGATCGCCGTCTTCGCATTGTTGGTGAAATAAATTTCTTCGATTGCAATGGTGTCGGGAGAGTAAGTATCAATGAGTCGTAATAGCTCATTCGCAACAAAAAGTAATCGCTCGGAAAACACGCTCTTTGACGGAGTCTCAATACACGAAGAATAGTGGAGTACCGCCTGCGCACCCGCACCCTCAATCATGGCGACTCCGCAGCGACCAAACCCTGGGTCAATGGCGAGTACTTTCATGTGTTCATTATATAACGAAGCGCGTAATTTGGGTGAAAAAAATGCGCTCATGATGAGCGCATTTTGTTGTCCTCGGATTCCCTGATCTCTACAGGGTCATCGAATGAACAACGGTCCACAGGAAGATCGTTGCAGAGGTGGAGAGCACCATTGCGACGGCTTCGAAATCGGAAGCGAAATGCTTCATGAATAAAGAACTATGACTAAGACCGAAGAGACCTCGGCCAATAAAAAATGGGCGCAAGGCCCTCCAGTGCATTCATGGTAGCACCAGTGTCTCTCTTGTGAAAGCAAGTTATACACACCCCTCAAAAAGGCGCTTCTCAGCCCCAAAAGTTTTACCGTGAAGGCCTACTCTGCATTCGTGTAGACATCTTGTACCTCGTCGTTGTTTTCAAGTTCTTCAATGAGTGCCGAGAGTGTGGGACCGTCTTCATCGGAAAGAGGGATGGTCGAGTTGGGTTCCCAGCCGTCTTCTGTTTTGGTGAATGCCCACGATGCGGCACCTTGCGCGGCAAGTGATCCGCCATTTTTTGAGAGAATATGTTTGATCTCTTGCGCTGCTTTGTTGCGATTGCCCGTGAACGCTTCAATGATGAGCGCGCAACCGCCGGGTCCGTATGCCTCGTAAGTGAGTGCTTCCATGGTCTCCACGTCGCCACCCGCACCTTTCTTCACTGCTCGTTCAATCGTGTCCTTGGGCATATTCTCTTTTTTAGCCTTATCGACGATCGTGCGCAAGCCGGGTGCGTTCATGTCTCCCTTTGCTTTGCGCGATTCGGTCGCGATCAAACTGCCCAACTTGCCGAACAGCTTGGACTTCTTTGCATCTTCCGTGCCCTTCTGCCTTTTAATTTGTGCCCATTTACTGTGACCACTCATGTTTGTTGATTATTTTTGTAATTTTTATAAAAGTTTTTCCTGAGTTTCTTCTGGGAAATCAAATCCTAAATGCGCATACGCCTTCTTTGTTGCCACACGTCCGCGGGGAGTGCGCTCAATCAAGCCAAGCTTCAAGAGATATGGTTCGTAGACTTCTTCGATCGTGGCTTGCTCTTCTGAGGTTGCGGCAGCAATCGTGCTCAAACCAGCGGGGCCTCCACCAAATTTTTCAATCAGTATGGTGAGCATGGTCCGGTCCGGCTGGGAAAGGCCAATTTCATCAATCTCGAGCAGTCGTAAGGTTTCTTTGACCGCGTGCTCATCAAGTGCAATCTTCCCCACTTGCGCGAAGTCACGCGCGCGTTTCAAGAAATAATTTGCTGTGCGAGGGGTAAAGCGACTGCGCGTTGCGATCTCATGTCCTGCTGTGCCCTGAAGGAACACGCCAAGGATCTTTGCCGAGCGGGTGACGATCTCCTCGATCTCTCCCTCGGTGTAAAACTCAAGACGGAAGACACCACCGGAGAAGCGCGAGCGGAGTGGCGCAGAAAGGAGTGCGATGCGCGTGGTAGCTCCGATCAAGGTGAACGGGGGAAGCTCAAGTTGAATGGTGCGCGCAGAAGGACCTTTGCCGATGATGATATCGAGCACGCCTGATTCGAGTGCGGGGTAGAGTATTTCTTCCACCATTTTATTCAAGCGATGGATCTCGTCGATAAAGAGAATATCGCCGGAGCTCAAATTCGTGAGAATCGATGCAAGATCACCCACCTTCTCAATCGCCGGACCGGAAGTGCTTTTGAGTTGCGCGCGTGTTTCTTTTGCGATCAAGTGCGCGAGTGTTGTTTTTCCAAGCCCAGGAGGACCATAGAACAGAATGTGTTCTGGGGGGTGCGCGCGCTCTTTTGCCGCCTGAAGTAATATCTCCAGATTCTGTTTGATGTGCGCTTGGCCGATGTAGTCTTCCCAGTGGACAGGGCGCAGTTTCTGGTCAAGGAACAGTGTGTCCTTGGTGATCTCGGTGTCGGGGGTGGCAGTATTTAATTGGCTTGACATAAATTTATATTATGCTACACTCTCTTCAGGTTCGACTTGTGCTCACTACAGTATCGTGACTGACTTTCCTCCAGTATGCCATGGCTCTTTCGAAAGAGAAAATTTGGCACACAAAGATAAAGGCATGTGAGAGGGTTGACAGTCATAGATAAGTATGATAAGTTGTATACAAGTTGATTTGCTCCTCATATCGGTGACCCGCTCTCAGCGACTGCTCAAGCGTATCACCCTTCAAACAATTAAGGCCCCACAGGCTTCCATGATGCATATCCCAGGACGTTCTGGTTGCCGCCTCGCGCGCGCCTTTACTGGTGCTCTCCTGAGGAATGCATTTAACTTTTTATATTACATGTAAGAAGTAGTTGTTTGAAGGGTAATGCTCTCGAGTACTCACTGTTTCTTTTGCATATCATGCAGACACGAAATGAAGACGGCATACTATTCCATTGTTAACGACCGACTGATTCTTTAATTTACATACGGCAAGATAATGAGATGACAAAACAACCGCCTAGTGCGGTTGTTTTGTACTTGGGGTAATTGTTTAAAATTTGAATGAGATTCGAGACGACGAGGTGAGGAGCGAACACTTGGAGCTCCGCAAGACCTTTTGAGAGATTTTCTGAAATCTCCAAAAGGTGTACAGCGCCTGTAGGGCGGACATGTCCGAGTGGATGTACTCTGGTACGTTCGCCGGACTGTCCGTCGAAGTCAACGAAGAAGTTCGCCACATCTGAAGCAATCAGCGGTTTTCTTCGAGTCCGACGGCCCGCTCGATCTCGTCGAGGGTGGTGATCCCGTTTAACACTTTGACAATGCCGTCTTGGCGCATATCGAGCATGCCTTGTGGTTTTGCAGCCTCTTTGATCTCACGTTCACTGGGGTTCTCACGGAGGACTCCTTCAACGGCACGGTCCATGAGGATGCCCTCATAGATCGAGATGCGGCCTTTGTATCCGGTGAAGGTGCATTTTTCGCAACCGACGGGGCGGTATATCTGTGCGGGAAGTTCGAGATTGGGACGATACTTTTTCATTTCGAGGAAATTTTTTTCGATGACCTCTTTGTCTCTTCCTTCCGGAGTGTAGGCCTCACGACAATTGGTGCAGAGTCGGCGGACGAGGCGCTGTCCTAGGACGATGTTGAGCGCCGAGCTGATGATCTTGGGGTTCACTCCGATATCGATTAGGCGCGGGATGGCACCAGCGGCGTTGTTGGTGTGGAGCGTAGAGAAGACGAGGTGTCCGGTGAGCGATGAATCAATGGCGACCGAGGCGGTTTCGGAATCGCGAATTTCGCCCACCATGATGACGTCAGGGTCTTGGCGCACGGCGGCACGCAAACCATTTTGAAAATCATAGCCTTTTTCATGATCCACTTGGGTTTGCGAAATACCATCCACGTGATATTCGATCGGATCTTCGATGGTGATAATCTTGATCTCGGGGTTGCGCAGCTTTTTGAGGCAAGCATAGAGGGTTGTGGTTTTTCCTGAGCCGGTCGGTCCGGTGGTGAGGATGAGTCCGTTCGGTTTGGATATCTGTTCTACCATGATCTTGTAGAAGTATTCATCCATACCCAATTCTTCAAGCGGTACGGAAATTGAATTCGGATTCAAAATGCGCATCACCACCGACTCCTGATAGGCGGAGGGGAGAATGGAAGTACGCACTTCGACATCAATACCTTGGATCTTGATGGTGAAACGACCATCTTGCGCTTCGTGGGTGACGTTCAGCTTGGCTCCGGCCAAGAGTTTGATGCGCACAAGCACTTTTTTGTAGTCAGAGTTCTTGAGTTCAAGCACATCCTGGAGAATACCATCGAGGCGATAGCGTACGCGTACGATCTCTTTTTCGGGTTCAAGGTGGACATCGGACACGCGTGTTGCAACGGCACCGCCAAGCAATATCTCAACGACAGTCGAGAGCGAGTGTGCATCGCCGGACTCGACGACACCCAGCACGATCTTTTTGACATCGGGAATGCTTTTTACCAGTGAAACATAGCGCTCCATTGTTTCCTCAGAGACGGAGATCACTCCGGCGGTTTCGGCTTTTGCGTAGGAGACATCCTTGTAGACCTCCCATGCTTTTTGAATACCGAACTCAGAGGCAATGAAGATCGAGACGGTAAATCCTTGGCGCACAAGATCTTCGATCACTGGAGGCACGTCGTCGCCTTTTGGTGTTTGGACCGCAATGCTCACATTCTTCTGGTTCATCTGGAAAACAACGATCTTTGCTTTGCGTGCGGATTCTTCGGGGATGAGCTTGATCGCGCTGTTGTCGATCGGCACCTTGGAGAGGTCGACGTAAGGGAGTTCGTAGCGTTCAGCAAGAAGCTGCGCCAGCTCCTCGGCTTCTTTTGCGCGGAGTTCGTTGAAGTCCTGTGTCTGTTTGGCGTCTTGAAATTTGACCATCAGGCACATTGTACCCGAAAAAGCGTTGATGAAAAAGGCATTTTTAATGATTGACAAGTATTGTTTTTTAGTGTAGAGTGGTCATATGCAGCAGAAAACAAAGACAATTTTATATGTATCGCTCATTGGCGCAGCATCCCTCTTTTTTGCTCCCGCAACGCTCTTTGCTTATGAGGCGGCTCCTTATGCACAGACCGTATCGCCAACGTTTGTGACAGAAAAGAGTATCCAGATGAATGGACGGGTCAATCCGAATGAAATGGCCGATACGTATGAGTGGTTTGAGTGGGGAATCGTCGGTCGCAGTGAGGTGTACGAGACAAAGCATGATCGGTTGTGGGGTGGAAGTACGCAAGCTAACACGAGTGAAACGATCGTCGGTCTTGCGCCGCAGACTCAATACTTTTATCGGCAGATCGCAGAGAATGGTCGCGGCAAAGATATTGGGACACTCATGTATGTGACCACGAAGCCTTTGCAGTCGGTATTGCCGCCAATTGTGATCACCGCAACGAATGACGCGGTGTTCATTGGTGAGACATCGGCAACGCTACGCGGCTATGTGAGTCCGCACGGAAACTCCAAGACGAAGTCTTGGTTTGAGTGGGGCACGACACAAACACTGAAGAATCGGACGGCAGAACAGGGAAGTTGGGGGAATTCCGGACCTGTTGAAACAAAATTGCAAAGCTTGATGCCGGGAACAGTGTATTATTTCCGTGCAGTAGCGGAGAACGAACAGGGACGAAGCTACGGGGCTATCAAGGTCTTTACGACAAGCGGACAACCGGAGCCCGTCATCAGTGAGACTCCCCACCTGCAAAACATTCCATCGCCGGTCAGCCCAGGGGAGGATACGGTCTCTCGTACGACCACTTCAAGCGGCGCAACCAATGCTCCGCAGGTGAGTCCGACAGTGCTTCCTCAAGCAGAGAGCAGACCTGGAGATGTTTTTGGCATGCTGTTCGGTAAAAAGAAAAGTGTCGAAGCGCCGACCTCTGATACAGAGAACGTCAGCAATGGAATCAATGTTGTGGCCGCTGTTGGTGCATCGGGGATGTTCACCAGCCTTTGGGATATGTTCACGGGAAAGAAACCTGTTGAGGTAGTTGTGGAAAAAGTTGGCCCCGAAGAGGTCACGGTGCATAGTCCTGTTGAATATCGCATCGCCTATGCGTATCGCAGGGGGACTTCCGCAACAGACGCGCGACTACGTATCACGTTCCCCGCGACGGTCATTTATATTGGCGATAATACGAACAATGAATTACTCCTCGAATCCGGTTCCGGTCCTGAGCGTACTTACGTCCTTCCTCTCGGTCGTGTGGAAAATGGCGGAACGCGTGCATTGAGTATTCTTGGGATGACGACAGGGGACGCAAAAGGGTTCCCTGATGCACGGGTGCGTTTGGAATATACTGACGAAAGTGGGGTGCATGTGGTCGCTGCGAACACCGGAACGTTGACCGAAGGACCGGACGATGCAAAACAAA
>Ga0209541_10013602_pt1 | contig 12401 bp, 10 predicted proteins | sample RifCSPlowO2_01_FD_184027 | JGI IMG/M metagenome (GOLD analysis project Ga0209541, IMG submission 184027) | Groundwater microbial communities from Rifle, Colorado - Rifle CSP2_plank lowO2_0.1 (SPAdes) (version 2) | ecosystem: Environmental > Aquatic > Deep subsurface > Groundwater | place...
TCGTGCCGCCTTACAATCCTGAGGTTTTTACCCCGCAGCAAAAACGAGTCATTACCACAGGAAAATAGATGAAGTCGCTTGAACAAATCAAAGAAGATCTCGAAAGACAATTCCACGGCGTTGGAATTACAATTGAAGGCTCAAGTCTTATCATTCCAAAAGAAAAATGGCTTGAAATCGCGCGCTATTTAAAAGACAGTCCGGATTATCAATTTGATTTTCTTTCTTCAGTCACGGGCGTGGATTACGTCCAACATACTGAGGTTGCTTATCATTTGTATTCGATGGCTCCGCCAATCCGCCAGAATGCGGACGGATCCGTCCTTTGGCGGAAAAGCGCGGCGGATGGTCTATGTCCGCTTACCATTAAGGTCAGAACGGAACGCGACGGCCACATGCCTTCGGTAACTCCCATTTGGCGGAGCGCTGAATACCAGGAACGGGAAGCGTACGACCTTGTGGGAATTCAATTTGACGGCCATCCGGATTTGAGGCGGATTCTCATGTGGGAAGGTTTTCAACATCATCCGCTCAGAAAAGATTATGTTCAAGAGGATCAAGACAGAGAGGTCGGAACATTTCCAAAAGTGCCGGGTTTTGTTTAAAGATTATAAGCCAAACCTGGCACTTTTGGAAATGTTCCGAAGCCCCATATGGATTACACATTAAAAGAATCGCCGACGCTTGAAACGCAAATGCTTGAGGTGAATCTCGGACCGCAACATCCGAGCACGCACGGCGTCTTTCAAATGAATGTCACTTTGGATGGCGAGACGATCACGCGCTTGAAACCCGTGATGGGCTACCTTCACCGGAATCACGAGAAGCTCGCCGAAAACATGACCTATTTGGGAAGTATGCCCTTTACGGACCGTCTCGATTACATTTGTTCCATGACGAATAACTTTGCTTACGCGCTTGCGGTCGAAAAATTGGCAAATCTTGAAGTTCCTGAACGGGCTCAATACATTCGCGTCATCATGGCAGAGCTCACGCGCCTTGTGAATCACATACTTCTGGTTGGATTTCTTCTAAATGACTTAGGCGCTTTTTTTACGCCCGTGCTTTACGCCTTCCGCGAACGCGAAAAAATTCTGGATCTTTTCGAGGCGATTTCCGGAAGCCGGATGATGTGTAATTATTTCCGCTTTGGCGGTGTCAAAGTCGACGTCACAAGTGATTTTATTCCGCGCGTCCGTCAAATTATTAACAATTTCCCGAAATTTTTAGACGAACTGGAAACGCTCTTGAGTGAAAATGAAATTTTGATGGCGCGCTGTCAAAATGTGGGAATTTTACCCGAAGAATTGGCGATAAACGCCGGGATTACAGGGCCCATGCTCCGCGCTTCGGGAGTTCCTTATGACATCCGCAAGGTGGATGGTTATTCCATTTATAACCGCTTTAAATTCCGCGTTCCCATCGGTGAAACGGGCGACGTTTATGACCGCTATTACATTCGAATCCTTGAAATGCGCGAAAGCTTAAAGATTCTCGACCAAGCGATCAAAGAATTACCGGACGGCGAATTCATCAGCAAGGCCGGCGCTCTGGGCGCCCGATCGCCACGAAATTTCAAAGCGCCGAAAGGCGATGCTTACGGAAGAATTGAAGCGCCAAAAGGAGAACTGGGCTTTTATCTCGTCAGTGACGGAACGATCAAACCCTACCGCTATCATGTCCGCTCTCCCAGCTTTATCAATTTAACCGTTTTGGAAGATATGTGTCTGGGACAAAAAGTAGCGGATGCTATTATCATTTTGGGGAGCATTGACATTGTACTCGGAGAAGTGGATCGATGATCTTCGGACTTGGTGTATTGAAAGGAATGATGGTCACGCTTAAAAATTTCGTTCTGAGCTATTTTACGAAAGAACGCCTGACGACGGTTCAATATCCGGAAGAACGGATCCCCGAAAAAGAGCGGTTTCGGAATTTTCCGTTTTTGATTTACGACGAGAAGCCCGAAGACTTGCGCTGTGTCTCCTGCGACATTTGCGCCAAGGAATGCCCGCCAAAATGCATCACGATTGTGCGCGATTCGGATGAACAAGGAAAACCCCTAAAGCGACCGAAAGTTTTTGATATCGATTTTTCGATCTGCATGAATTGCGGCATTTGCGAAGAAGTCTGCCCGTTTGACGCCATTTTCATGGATCATGAATTCGAACTGGCTGAATACGGCCGCTTTGAAGATTTAAACTACCACAAAGACGATTTGTTAAAATCAAACGAATACTTCGCTAAAATCCGCCCTCAGGATGCGGCCAGAATCGACGCCAAGCTTCGTGAGAAAGCGAAACTTAAGGAAACAGAGATAAGGGGACACAATACTTAATTACTCAAGTTGTATTAATTAAGTATTGTGTCCCCCCATTCAGAAACCATATGGAAAACGCAGATCAGATTTTCGTCATTTTAAAACGTTCGCTCATGACCTGGGCGGGCGTTTTTCTTCCGGATTGGTCTTTGGTCTTCCTTTCCATTTTAATCTCGATCGGAGCGATTGCGGTTTTTGGACCCGTTACGATGATGTATTTGACGCTTCTGGAACGAAAACTGGTCGGAAGAATCCAAAACCGATACGGTCCGAACCGCGTCGGCTTTTGGGGGCTGCTTCAACCGATTGCGGACGGCATCAAAATGCTGACGAAAGAAGACATTATTCCTGAAAAAGCGGACCGATTCGCCCATTTTTTGGCGCCTGTTGTCATTGTGATTCCGGCGCTTCTCATATTTTCGGTCATTCCTTTCGGCCGTGGCATGGTGGCGGTGGATCTTTCCATTGGTCTTTTATTTTTCTTAGCGCTTTCCTCAACCACCACGATTTGGATTTTCGTGGCGGCGTGGGGTTCCCGCAACAAATTCTCCCTGCTCGGCGGAATGCGCGCCGTGGCTCAAATGATTTCCTATGAAATCCCGATGGTGCTTTCGGTCGTTCCGGTGTTAATTGTGGCCGGCTCCTTCTCAACCGTAGCCATCGTCGAAGCGCAAAGCGGCTTAAATTGGTTTGTCTTCACGCCTTGGGGAATTGCGGGTTTTTTGATTTTCTTCCTAACGGGTGTTGCCGAAGTGAACCGCACGCCTTTTGACCTTCCGGAAGGAGAATCGGAAATCGTGGCCGGATTTCACACCGAATACAGCGGAATGAAATTTGCACTCTTTTACATGGCCGAATTCATGAACACGTTTTCCATTTCAGCGATTGTGGCCACGGTTTATCTGGGCGGCTGGCAAGGCCCGTGGCTTCCGAGCTGGGTTTGGTTTTTCGCGAAAACCTACGCGCTCATTTTTGTCATGATGTGGTTTCGCGGCACGCTTCCACGGCTCAGGGTGGATCAATTGATGGGCTTCGCCTGGAAATTTCTGCTTCCGCTGGCCCTCGTTAACCTTTTGATCGCCGGAATTTGGACGGAATTTAAAACACCAGCGAATAACATTGTGTCGAGTCTCATATTATTCGCAGCACTCGTCATTCTTTATTGGGCCAATCGACCTGAAATTCCCAAAAAACGGGTTTACCGGTACGCGTACGCGGATGAATAACAATGAACTTATTTGATTCTCTCGCATCAGCTTCATTTTATGCGGTCCTGGTTGGCGTTCTCGCTACCGCCACCTTGACCGTCATGGTGCGCAACCTTTTTCACGCCGCCATTTTTCTTGCCTTCACGTTGATTGGTGTTGCGATCGTGTACCTGTTCCTTCGCGCGGAATTTCTGGCCGGAATCCAGATTCTTCTTTATGTCGGCGCCATCATGACCCTGGTGATTTTCGCTATTATGCTCACCTCAAAAATCGGAGATCCTCAAATGCCTCAAAGCAACCGCCAGGGCATTCCGGTTTTGATGGCGCTGGCCGCGGCGGGTGTTTTCTTGGTTTCGATGATCTTAAAGATGCCTTGGAACGCGGCTCTGGTGATTCAAAAGACGGATGCGGTCGAACTGGGAAAAGCGTTGATGGGAGAATTCGTGCTTCCTTTTGAAATCGTCTCACTTGTGCTTTTGGCGGCCATGATTGGCGCCATCGTCATCGCGAGGAGTGATCAGTAATGACCATTCCGCTTAATCACCTTTTGATTTTCACATCGCTTCTTTTTTTAATCGGGCTTTACGGCGCTCTGACGCGCCGAAATCTGGTTGGAATTTTAATGTCGATTGAAATCATGCTGAATGCGGTGAACGTCAATTTCGTTTTATTCGCGGCGTCGCTTTCTCCGAAGGCGGGGCAAGTGTTTGTCCTATTTATCATCGTCATGGCCGCGGCGACAGCCAGTGTGGGGCTCGCCATCGTGCTCGCCATTTACCGAAACCAAAAAACCATTTACACCGACCAAATTAACTTACTCAAATGGTAACCCGCGCCCTTCTCATTCCGCTTCTCCCATTAATCGCCTTTGTCATCATCACCTTTTTGGGAAAATGGCTTAAGGAAAAAAGTGCGTGGATTGCCATTGGACTAAACCTTGTTTCTACTTTTTTTGCTTTTACCGTGATTTGGGAAGTAATTAAAGGAGCGCATTTCTCCGCAAGCGCCGCGTGGCTGGTGATTAATCAAATTCCACTTGAAGTGGGTATTGCGGTAGATCCGCTCGCCGCCATGATGCTTTTTGTGGTCACTTTTGTGGGCACCTTGATCATTATTTACTCCGTGGGATATATGCATGAAGATCCGAGATATCCGAAGTTTTTCGCCTATCTTTCGCTCTTCATGTTTTCCATGCTGGGGCTTGTGATTTCGCCGACGCTCGTCCAAATTTACGTGTTCTGGGAATTAGTTGGTCTTTGTTCTTATTTTTTAATTGGTTTTTGGTTCGAGAAAAAATCGGCTTCCGATGCGGGGCGAAAAGCGTTTATCACAAACCGAATCGGGGACATTGGGTTTTTCTTAGGAATCGCAACCTTCTTCTACGCGACGGGAACGATGCGCTTTTCGGATATGACGCCTGAACTCATGCACGCACATACGGGATCAACGGTTTTAACGTTAAGCGCCCTGCTTTTATTCTGCGGCGCCATCGGAAAATCAGCCCAATTCCCGCTTCACGTGTGGCTTCCAGACGCCATGGAAGGCCCGACGCCCGTGAGCGCTTTGATTCATGCCGCAACGATGGTGGCGGCCGGCGTTTACTTGGTGGCCCGATTATTTCCCATTTTCCACGCAATTCCCGAAGCTTCGCAAGTGGTGGCCGCGATCGGAACCTTAACCGCTTTTATGGCGGCTTTCTTTGCGCTGACGCAAATGGACATTAAAAAAGTGCTCGCTTATTCCACAATCAGCCAATTGGGTTACATGATGGCGGCCATCGGCGTGGGTGGAATGACGGCCGGAACGTTTCACTTGATGACGCACGCATTTTTCAAAGCGCTGCTCTTCTTGGGCGCCGGCAGTGTCATTCACGGAAGCGGCGTTCAAGACATGAGAGAAATGGGGGGCTTGAGAAAATCCATGCCGGTCACGTTCTGGACCTTTGTGATTGCAACGGTGGCCATTGCGGGAATCCCTCCTTTCTCGGGATTCTGGAGCAAAGATGAAATCCTGGCGAGCGCGCTCGAATCGGGGCACACGGTGATTTTCTACACACTGGTCATGACCGCTCTGATGACTTCCTTTTATATGTTCCGGCTGCTTTTTCTCACCTTTTTCGGAAAAACGCGCGGACATGCTCACGAATCACCTTGGGTGATGACACTTCCGCTTGTGATCCTCGCGATCGGCTCAATCGGAATCGGCCTTCCTGGTTCGCCCTTCATGCATCATTGGTTCCAAAATTTCATCTCGCATCACCATGAAGAAATTCAAATGAATACCTTTGTGGTGACACTTTCCATTGCGACAAGCCTTTTGGGTTTCTTAACCGCCCTGATTCTTTATGTCATCAAAACGGAACTCCCGGTAAAATTAGCCAAAAAATTCTGGCTCTTTTACACCTTTTCGCACAACAAATTCTGGATCGACGAATTTTATCAGGCCACCGTCATCCGCTGGTTTAAATCGTTTGCTGATCTTGCATTTCGGTTTGACGAAGGAATTATCGACCGGGCGGTCAACGAAGTGGGATGGAAAACAGTGTGGACTGCGAACCTCAAAAACTGGATTGACACTTATATCGTCGACGGACTGGTCAATTTAACCGGCTGGATGACGCAGCAAACGAGCGCTTTGTTGAGACACGTGCAAACGGGATATATTCATCATTATTTATTTTTCATGGTGCTGGGTCTTTTAATTATCGTTTACGCCATTTTTTAAAGTAGGAGAATAAATTTATGCCGATTCTAAGCTGGCTTGTTTTTTTGCCTCTCACAGGAATGATCGCGGTCATGCTTCTGCCGCGCGGCGGAGACCGATTCATTCGCGCGGTTTCCACGCTCGTAACCGCGGCCGTGCTTTTTTTAAGTTTGAAGCTGCTTTTTTCATTCCATGCGGCTTCACCGGACATGCAGTTTGTGGAAAAACTGCTTTGGATTCCTCAGCTCAATGTCCATTATCACCTCGGAATTGATGGAATCAGCCTTCCGATGGTGTTGGCCACAGCGCTCCTTTCGTTCCTCGCCTGCATTGCCTCGTTCGGAATTACGGAACGGGTCAAAGAATATTTCGCGCTTTACCTTTTGCTTGAAACCGGAATGCTGGGAACATTTCTCGCCCTTGATTTATTCCTCTTCTACATTTTCTGGGAAGTGGTTCTGGTGCCCATGTATTTTCTGATCGGTATTTGGGGCGGGCCGAGAAAAGAATATGCGGCGATTAAATTTTTCCTGTACACCCTTGCGGGAAGCATGTTCATGCTGATCGGAATCCTGGCGCTTTATTTTGCGAGTGAGCCGCACACGTTTAACATGCTGGAGCTGGGAAAAAACACGTTCGCGCTCCGCTTCCAGCAAATTATCTTCATGGCTTTATTCCTCGGCTTTGCCATCAAAGTCCCGATCTTTCCCTTTCACACCTGGCTTCCGGACGCGCACGTGGAAGCGCCGACTCCCATCAGCGTCCTTCTGGCCGGAGTTCTCCTCAAGATGGGCGCCTATGGATTTTTCCGAATCAGTTATCCCATTCTGCCCGAAGGAGCCAAGTGGTTTGCCCCTTACATGGGAATTTTGGCCGTGATCGGCATCATTTACGGAGGATTCGTTGCCTTTGCACAAAAAGACTTCAAAAAAATGGTGGCTTATTCGAGCGTGAGCCACATGGGATTTGTGCTTCTGGGGCTTGCTGTCTTCACCAACACGGGATTTTCGGGCGCGCTCCTTCAAATGTTCAATCACGCCATGATTACGGGCGGGCTTTTTTTGCTCGTCGGCGTTCTCTACGATCGGGCGCACACGCGCGATTTGGATGCCTTCGGCGGGATCTGGGCGAAAATGCCCGTTTACGGGAGCATCCTGATTTTCGTTTCTCTGGCTTCTCTGGGACTTCCTGGCCTTGCCGGTTTCGTCAGCGAATTCATGGTGCTTTTGGGCAGTTTCCCCGTGTACCGCTGGATGGCCATGGCCGCGTGCGTCGGAATTTTGCTGGCCGCCGCTTACCTTCTTTATATGATTCAAAGAGTGCTCTTGGGGAAACTGAATCCAAAATGGTCCCATTTGCCCGACATTAGCGCGCGGGAAATTTTCACGCTGGTTCCTTTAATGATCTTGATTCTCCTGATCGGCGTTTATCCAAAAGCAGCGCTTGAGTACATGACGCCAACGATCGAAGCTCTGGTTCGATTATTGGGAGGAACGGGAGTCTAAAGAGGATGGATGCCATCGAAAGCCTTCCCTTTATCCGTTCGGAATTATTTTTAATCGGCGCGTTTTTTGTCATCTCCTGCCTTGATTTTTTCGTGAAGAACAAGTCGTGGCTCGGGTGGTTAAGCTTCGTTTTACTCGTTGCCGCTTTCCTGCTCAGCCCCGATTTTTATCCCGATGAAGGGCTTTTTTTCAATTACTACGTTTGGGATTCATTCACTTTCTTTTTCAAAGTTGTTGTTTATCTCACGGTCGGACTCACCCTGCTGGCCAGTCTGACGTACCGAAACATTCCTGAAAAAGTGCGCGGCGAATATTACGCGCTCCTCCTCGTCATGGTTCCTCTGCTCACCTTCATGGGCGGCGTCACGAATTTGCTGATGGTATTCCTCGTGATCGAATCGGTTTCGCTCACTTCTTACCTCCTCACGGGGTTTCAAAAATTCGACAAGCTGTCAAGCGAAGCCTCCTTGAAATACCTTTTGTTTGGATCGGTCTCTTCCGCCATCATGCTCTTTGGCATGTCGCTTCTGTTTGGCGCGACGGGCACCGTCGAACTTGAAAAGATCGGCGCTTCCATTTCCCAATTGCAGAGCGCCGAATTTTCATCCCTGGTTTTGGTGGGCATGATTCTCGTACTCGTTGGAATCGGCTTCAAAATATCGATGGTCCCTTTTCACCTTTGGGCGCCCGACGTCTATCAGGGAGCGCCCACTCCCATCGCCGGTTTTCTCACCGTAGCGCCAAAAGCGCTCGGCTTCGCGGTTTTGATTCGTGTCCTCGTCCTGGCCTTTCCGGCTTTAACGGGCCAATGGCTTAGACTTCTGACCGTCCTTTCGATTCTCACGATGACGGCCGGAAATCTGATTGCCATCTCGCAATCCAATGTGAAACGTCTAATCGCTTACTCAAGCATTGCGCAGGCAGGCTATATTTTGGTGGGAATCGCGACCGCCTCGGAATTGGGCTTCCAAGCGACTTTAATTTATATCCTAGCTTACTTATTCACCAACCTGGGCGCTTTCTTCACGGTGCTAGCCATCGAATACAATACGGGCTCGAGCGACCTCGAAGCGTACAACGGACTTTCTTTGCGCAGCCCGCTTCTCGCCTTGGCGCTTGCGATTTTCCTGCTTTCTCTGGCGGGAATTCCACCCTTGGTTGGATTTATTGCGAAAGTTTATATCTTCTCAGCGGCCATTAAAATAAATTCCGCTGTTTTGGCGGTGGCGATCGCGCTCAACTCAGCCCTTGCGGCTTACTACTATTTCAAAGTCGTCAAAGCCATGTATTTGACGCCAGCCTCAATCCCATACGGCAAATTTCAAAATCCGCTCTCCATCAAAATCGCTGTTTGCGCCGCGTTGATCGGCACGGTCGCCATCGGCATCTGGCCCATGCAAATGATACGGCTTGCCGAACAATCGCTCACCGCCCTCCCACTTTTTTAAACCCCACCAATCTTTACATAAGTTATTGTAATTAAACAACTTAAATGAGTTATTTGTATTTCACTTTGAGCCCGTATATACTTTACATTGATACCGAAAAGGGCAAACTCATCGCAAGATGGGGACGTCCTGCTTCGCTTAGTCCTTAACAGCTAAGCTTCGCAGGACCCTTCGAAGCTGCGCCGTGAACGACGCAGCGAAGGAGGGCAAAGTTCCAGAACCCCAAGCGGGGTTGGCTGAGCTGCCGGTTGGTTGAATTGAAGACAACCCATTTCCGGACGTGCCTTTTTTCCGCCACAGGACGTGGCGGACCCGACACGTAGTTTGGCGGGCGGAAATGGGTTTTTTGTTTTTCTAACGCCGAGGAGGTTAGATGAAGGAAAGACCAATGGACCCGATAAACTTAAAGCGAATCCATGGAAGCATCGCAATTGTTCTCTTCGTAACGATTGCTTATTTGTCGGCCACTTCTCTTCGCGCGAGTCAAAATTCTGATTCCTCCGCTCTGCTTAAGAATGCCGTCACACAACTAAACCAAGGACAAATCGACCGAGCCATCTCGAACCTGGAAAAGATCGTCAAAGATTATCCAAATGATGTCAACGCCCGCCATCTGCTCGCGAACATCTACCTTTCTGAAAACGAGGGTTCAAAAGCTAAAAAAAACTATTTGGAGGTAATCCGCATGGATCCTAAAAATGCAGAAGCTTACAACAATTTAGGAATCACTTATCTCAAACAGGGGCAAGCCGAAAACGCAGTGCATAGTTTTCTTGCTGCCATTGAACGCGATCCCAAATTTGCAGAAGCTTATTATAACCTGGGCGAGTTGGCACTCGTTTCCGGAAGATTAAACGAGGCGCTTGACTTTTTTAGAAAAGTCGAGGAGATCAACACCAACCATCGATCCGTTCATCACAAACTTGCCATTGTCCTTGCGAAAACAGGCGTTTTCAACCAATCATTTGAGGAATTTAAAAGAGCGATCGCCTTAGATCCCCAAAACATGCAAATCGTAAACGACCTCGGCCTGGCCTGCCTTGCCGCTCATGAATGGGAGAAGGCGGCGGAACAATTCAAAAAAGTGGTGGAATCGGTTCCGGACAGCACTGTCGGACACTATGGTTTAGGGATGGCACTGAAAGGTTTAAAAAAACAGGAAGAAGCGGCGATCGAATTCCAAAGGACGCTCCAAATCAGTCCTGAATTTATCGATCCCTATCTGGAACTGGGGGATCTTTATTTTGACCTTGGGCGATTCAAGGAAGCGGAGAAAATTTATGCAAAGGTAGTCCCGTTATACGAAGAAGCCATCCGAAATAATCGCAAAAATCTCTCTGCCAAATTAATGCTTGCGAAAGTGCTCCTCAACCTCGGCCGTGAAAAGGATGCGCGCAAACATCTTGAAACGATTTTGCGAGACGGCGATTTGGCTAGCGCAATCGTTACTGAAGCGCGCGCCGTCATTGAGAGATTAATATGAAGATTCTTTCTCGAAAAATCGTTGCGCTGACAACCGCTGCTTTCTTCATCTTTTCTTCCCTCGTAAACGCTCCTTCTGCACAAGCGTGGCCCTGGTCCCGTTCAGCGAACGTTCAAACTGAAGATGGTTCAGCTTCGGCAACGGCACAAGGTTCTGTCAGTAACCAAGGTGCTTACGGCGGCGTCTCAGGACAAGTTAAGTCTGGAGACTCCGAGATACAGGGCGATCTTTACGGTGGAGTAACTCCATCCGGAAGAGGCGCTACCGCAGAAGTCCAGAGCCGTCTTAGCGGCAATGCGGGCGATGTTCCATTCAGCGTCGAAGGAAAAGGTTCGGCAGCGGCCCGCGGGTCGCTCGATTCGAACTACCACCCTCAAATCAACACGCAAACGGCTACAAACGCAACGGCATCCGTTGGCAAGACCTACCATTCTGAAGGAAGCGGTTCCGTCAGTTCAGGGCCGATCGCGCAAAGCTCCTTCACAAGACAATCTCAGAGTGGAAATGCTTCCATACAAGGATCCGCACGAACAGGTTCTCTTGACGCAAGCGGCGATTATTCGGCAACCGCGAACAGTTCGGGGGCGCAAGTCACTGCGCACGGAAACGTAAGAGCCACTCTCGCAGAAAGTGAAATCCGCGGTCATTACCGAACTGGAAGTGGAAGCGCAACGATTGAAGTCACGGGACGTGGCGAACAATTCGTCGGCGCTGAGGGAACGGGAAGAGGACATGCGTCTGTCAATCGGAGCGGAATCTCCGGTGGAGGCGAAGTCGACCTCATGGCGGGCGCAAGACAACGCGTCGAGGTCGGAACAACGATTAACTTGCTTGGCCTTGTAAAAGTTACGACAAAATTTAAAGGTGAAGCAATTGAAGGCGGAGGTGTCAATGCTCATGTGAATCTCCAAGCGTCCGGGCGCGGCATTGCAATCAGCACCGGTTTTGCTGGCGCGGCAGGACTTGGTGGAGGGTTCGCCACTGAATTTGAAGTGGACGTAAGCGGGATCACCGAACCCATTGGCAAGGCCATCGGCAAAGCCGCTGAGGCAGTTGGAGGATTCTTTAAAAATCTCCTCGGCATAGGCGCAAAAGACAAAGAAGCGGAAGAAGAGCCCGCCTGTGGTGCAAAGGGTGACAATGTCTTTTGCGCCGACGAACGATCTATCGGCCCACGGCCGGGACCAAGACCTGATCCTGCGGAGGAATGGAGACGTCGAGAAGAAGAACGCCGGAGAGAGCGTGAGGAACGCAGACGCGAGGAAGAAGAGCAAAAACGCAGAGAGAAAGAAGAGAAAGAACGAAAGCGCCGTGAAAAAGAAGAACGTGAAAAGGAAGAACGTCGTAAAAAAGGAGAGGAAACCTGGCGCAAATTACCTCCCCTTGCAAAACCGAAAACAGGCGGCGCAACCGGCCGAACGCTTGACCCCGACACTGGAGAAATTACCGAAGGGGTTATGGATCCTGATGGAACCACAGTCATTACAAAAAAAGACCCAGAGGGAAACATCGTTAGCGAAGAGGTGCGTAAGAGATATGCCAAAGACACCGAAACAAAATCCCAAGCCGATTTCAGCAGTTTTGACGCAGTGCAACGAGGCGGTCTCACAGTCCTCAACGCACCAGGTAGTTCAACTCCTACAGCGACATTCAACGGGGGTTCTGCTCGTGACATGGGGGTATCCACAGGCACGATTCACACGGGTTCGACGCCCGGTTCCCATCACGACTATT
>Ga0209541_10013605_pt1 | contig 12399 bp, 9 predicted proteins | sample RifCSPlowO2_01_FD_184027 | JGI IMG/M metagenome (GOLD analysis project Ga0209541, IMG submission 184027) | Groundwater microbial communities from Rifle, Colorado - Rifle CSP2_plank lowO2_0.1 (SPAdes) (version 2) | ecosystem: Environmental > Aquatic > Deep subsurface > Groundwater | place: Rifle...
CGCATGGGAGAGGAGCCAGCGCCTGATCCTCGTCGCCGGCGGCTACGGCGCGGCGCCGATGTCCTTCGCCGCCCGCGAAGCGGCGGAGGACGGCTGCACGATCGATTTTATCGTGGGGGCGCGCTCGAAGGAGCATCTTCTGTATTTGGATGAAATTGCGAAACTGCCGCGCACGACACTGCACATTGCGACGGACGATGGGTCGCAAGGGCATAGGGGGTACTGTACGGAGGTCCTAGAAGAGGTGATAAAAAAATCTGAAATCAAAAATCAGAAACAAATCAGGAAACGGAAATCAGAAAAAAATCTGAAATCAGCAATCAGCGTCTTTGCCTGCGGGCCCGAGATGATGCTCAAGCGTGTGTCGGACATCTGCTCTGAGCGCGATGTCCCGGCGTTCCTCTCCCTCGAACGCTACATGAAATGCGGGTGCGGGCTCTGCGGCAGCTGCGTCGTGGATCCGCTCGGCATCCGGCTTTGCACAGACGGGCCGGTCGTTTCAAACGGACTCTGCCGGCGGATCGCGGAGTTCGGCGCGTACCACCGTGACAGCGTCGGGAGGAAGGAGGGGGTATGACACCCGCTACCCACTCACCCCGCCCTCTCCCTAATGGAGAGGGCGGGGTGCTCCGTTCGCGATCGGACGTCTATCTTGGCAATGCATTCCTTTCCCTCCCCCTCGAGGGGGAGGGAAAGGAAGAGGGGGCGTTGATTCCGCGTTATCGTCCGAGGTGTGCGACCGGCGGGATTGGTTTGATGAATTCCTGTGCGAGCGTATAGGTGTACGCGCCCTGCCACGGCAGGGCGATGACGTCGCCTTCCTCCACCGAGCTGCAGTGGAGGTAGTACCCCCAGAGGTCATTGGGCGTGCAGAGCGAACCGTACGTCACGAAGGGGATCTCTCGTTCGAAGGAGAAATGGGTGAGGTCGAAGAGCGGCGCGTAGGCAAAGTACTGGTATTTCTCCCAACCGATCATGTTGTTGCCGCCATCCACGATCCCCATCTGGTCTGTTTTCTTATCTATGATCGTGAAGATCATGTGCATGGCGTCATGGCAGATGAAGCGGCCGGGTTCCGCGAAAAGCCGGACAGCGGGGAGCAGTGGCTTGATCGTTTCATGGTAGGATCGTGCGATTTCCCGGAAGAACTCCTCCGGCCTGCACGTTTCCATCGATTCGAAGCGCGGCTGATAGCCGTCCTTCAGGACGATCGGTAGCACGTCCTCCAGCGACGGGTTGCTGAGTCCGTCCTTGTTCCAGGGATAATCGCCCTGCCACGCGGAGGGAATAAAACCCCCGCCGATGTCGAGGAATGCGAATGACCCGCGCTCGGATGCCGAGAATGTTGCTTTCAGGTACGCGGCGATTTCCGCGAGTGCCTGCACATATGGTTTGGGCGTGTCGTTCCAGCTGAGGTGACAGTGGATGCCGCAGAACCGAAGCGATGGGAGAGAAGCCGCTTCGTCGTAGAAAGCGCGCAGTTCCCGGAGCGGCTGACCGAATTTCGCCCAGGACTTGTGCGCCGATGTCGCCACGCGCAGACCGCAGCGGACGGTCTTGCCCGCTTGCGTCGCTGCTCCGGCAAGGAGCTGGAGTTCGCGGGCACTCTCGAGATGGACGGTAATCCGGTCGGCGTTTGCGACGATCGCAGCGAAGTCGGTTTCCCGCTTCGCCGGGCCCGTGTAGACGATCTGCTCCGTGCCCGCGTCGAGTGCGAGCGCGAGTTCCCGCGTGCTGGAAACATCCAGCCCCGCCGCTTCCTCCGCGACGGTACGCAGCAGACCGGGGTAGGAGTTGCTCTTCACGGCGTAGAAAATGGACATCGGCACGTTTTCATGCGCGAACCCGTCGCGAAACGTCCGGAGGTTCTGACGCACCCTCTCCGGTTCGTAGACATAGAGAGGCGTTCCGTGCGCGGCTGCCAGTTCCATCAGTTTCGGACGCAGCGTCTCGATGTTGCGGCACAATCGCCCGCGCATCTCCGTCGCCGGTGTATGTGCTTTCGGTTTTTTCATGCGGGGAAGTTGCGTAAGGGCATCATAGCAGTTATGATGGGAAGATGGCGGCTGCCCGCACGTCGCTCTCCGGAACGGCGAGGCACCCGGCGAGCATATCTGCCACCCATTGGAGTACGCATCGCCCGTCGCTCGTGATCTGAAGGGAGTAACCTGTGATCGAGACGAGTGGGTGGTGCACGGTAGTGAAGCCCATGGATCCGGTGCGGGAGAGCGTTTGGCCCGGCCGTACCCAGTGGTAGACGAAGCGGGTGTCATTCCCGGCGAAGGCGCTCGTCTCCAGGGAGCGGAACTCGAACGTTCCGTCTTTCCCGCGTGCGTACACGCCGACCCTCTGGACCGATTGGAGTGTTTTGCCGACGTACGGAAGACCCATGGAGTCCGTAAAAACCGTCGCCCCGGCGTACAGGGACCTCGGGATGGTGTCCGCCCCGGCGGGCAGAGGATTGCCCCGAACCGCGTCCGCGAAGAGCTCCGTGAGGTCATAGCCGTGCAGGAGTTCCCGTTTCAGGCTGAGCACGGGCGTCGCGGCGCTCGTCCGGGGATTACATTCGATGAAGAATACCCCTTCCTTGTTCACGATGAGATCGAAGTTCAGGAGGCCGCGGAATCCTTCTTCCCGGAGGACGGCGGCGAGGCGGCGGAGATCTGTTTCCATGTCAACGAGGTGGTCTTCCGGAATGATCCCCGCCGGCAGCCACTGGATACCGTAGAAGATGTTCTGCCCGCGCGGATCCCACTGGCAGATCTGGACCCGCAGAGCGGATAGGACGGTTCCCTCCGTGCCGACGATGAGCGTAACGCCGATCACGAGTCCCGTGCGGATGCACTCCCGCGCGAGGAGAGGGAATCGCAGGTTCTTCTCCGCCATGAGCGCCGGCAATTCCTCTGCGCGCTCCAGGGCATACGTCCCGAGTCCTCCATTGCTGTCGGGGACTTGTATGATGAGCGGAGTCGCCGGCAGGTCCAGGGTATCGCTTGTCGTGTGCAGGACTCTCCCCGCAGGAAGGCGGAAGCCGTGCACGGTCATGAATGAATGGAAGGACGCCTTGTCTTCCAGTTTCCGGTTCCACGCGAGCGTACTCGCGACCAGGTTCATGCCGTGCGTGCGGGCCCACGTTTCCTGTTCGTTGTTCGCTGGGTTGTCCAGCATCAGATGGCCGACCCCCCGCTCGCGAAGTTGTACAGCGAGATCCGTCCGCAGCATGATGGATGACTCGTCTCCGATGTCGAAGGTATCCCCCGCGGCGCTCCGCGCGTGGAGGACGCGATCCGTTCCCAGGTTATGTGCGTAGAGCTCATCGAGAGGGGAAGGCGCGGATGCAATCGAGAACTGGTCGGTCCGTCCCGAGAAAAGGAGCTCCAGCTGGTGGAATCCTGCGATGCTCATGGGACCATGCGGAGTGGCGCCGTCTCGTTCTGCACAACGATGTGTAACAGGGAAACGACATCCTCGAGGAGAGAAACGGCTTCTGGGCGGCTTTTCCCGCGCGTGCACACGTAGCCGAGGAAATCGAAGCTCTCGGGTGGCCGGGCGACGCGGTCGCCCGCTTTCGCAGCAATTTCTATTTCGGTCACGTTCGGATTATTGAGGACAGAGCGCGGGACGTCAACGGTGCGGACGATGCCGGCGCACTCCGGCAGGATATAACGCATGGCGGTGTGGCAGCGGCACGAGATGTCGTAGAAACGCGGTTCTCCGAGCGCGACCATGATTGCTTCCTCCATCAGGTTGTAGCCGGTCGTCTGGAAGACGGAATCGTGAATGTTGTCCCCTCCGATCCGGCAGGCGATTTCGACGACGCGGAGTCCGTCCGGTGTCAGCATGATTTCCGTGTGGCTCGGGGAATCCGTTATGCCTATCGCGTCGGTCGTCCTTTTTGCGAGTTCCTCCACTTCCTTTTGTGTCCTGGCATCGCAGAGGAACGGCATGAATTCCGCAAGCTGCACGAAGTACGGCGGGTCCATTCGCACCTGTTCCGCGAGTCCCAAGGCGGTCGTGCGTCCATTCTGCGTGATGGCATCCACGCTGATCTCCGGCCCGGTCATGCACTCTTCCACGAGGTAGTCGTGCACCATGTCGACATGTTCTTCCACGCCGATGGAGTCCATTTCTTCGTCGGAAAAAGCGAAGACGTCGTCGCGCACGGCTTTCGCTTCGAGGTAGCGAATCGACGAAGCGTACCGTTGCGGCAATTCCGCCAAATCTTTTGCATCGCGCAGGCGGAATGTCCCGTAGCTCGCGTTCCCGCCGACGGGCTTGGCGACGCAGGGAAGTCCGATGGCATCGACGGCATCCCGGAGGTCCCCGATAGTCCTGCAGAGCCGGAATCGCGGGATCGGAATTCCGGTTTCGAGCAGCCTCTGACGCATATGGTATTTGCTCCGGCACCGGAACGCGGTGAGCGGGTCGTTCCCGATGCAGCCGAATTCCCGGACGAGGAGGGCTGTGAGCGGCGTGAGCCATTCGGATGTCTTGATCGCGACGGCGTCGAACCGTTCGCCCGTTTCCCGCATCATCGCAAGAACGTCGTGCGTGCGCCGGAGATCGCATGCGTAATGCTTTTCGAAGACGCCCGGGTGCGGTTCGAACGATCCGTCGCTGAGCAGGAAGAGCCGGTCTCCGCGCTCGCGTACGGCTCGGAACGCGTCGTACACCTGGCGCGTATAGTCGGATCCGGTCACAATGAGAATTTTCCTACCGGGCATGTTTCTCCAGGAGGAGAGCTGGTTCCCGGTATCCCCGCGCGGCACCGAATATGATGCCTTCCAGGAGTTCGCTGTACGAATACCCGGCCAGTTGCGCGGCTTGCGGGAAGAAATCGTCGGGATCGAAGCCCGGATTCAGGTTGATTTCGAGGACGTATGGGTTGCCGTCCCGGTCAATGCGCATCTCGATTTCCGCGTAGTCCGCGCAGTCGAAGATCGTGAACATGTCGAGCGCCATCTCGCTCACGAGTTGGTTGAGTTTCGGCGAGATCTTCGCCGGCTTCTCGACGCGGATTGCCTTGCGGAGGCTCTCGAATTCTTTCGTCTTGAGCTCGCTGGAGTAGATGTGCCAGTACCCCTCCGGCATCCGATCGAAGGTCGAGCGGATGAGCGGGAGCACTTCCGCCTCCTCTTCGTTGCCGAGGATGCACGCCGTGATCTCGTCCCCTTCGATATATTCCTCGACGAGTGCCGGCTGTCCCATGTCCTTGATGATCGCCTGCAGGCGGTCCTGGAGCTCTGACTCGTTCGTCACGACGGATGTCGTATGGATGCCCTGGTAGTCATCCAGTTCCGCTGGTTTCACGATGAGCGGGTACTGGAGGTCCTGGTTGATGGAGTCGTTCATGTTGTCGAGATAATCCCATTCCGGCGTCGGGATCTCGTGGTAATCGAGTAGTTTCTTCACCGTGACTTTGTCGAGCGCGATGGACATCGTCGATGCGTTCGACCCGCTGTAGGGGATCTGGAGGATCGCGAGGAGCGAGGCGACATGCTCGCCGATCTGCGAGGAGGCTGGGGACGACTCGCAAAAGTTCAGGACGAAGTCGTAATTCGCACTTTGGATCTTCCGGATGGGGAGCGGCAGGTCCTGCACATTGATGAGGCTCGCTTTATAGCCGATCCCGGCGAGGGCCGCGCGGGCCAATTCCCCCGTCGGCGAATTGGCGGCGATGCCGATGTGCAGTTTGCGCAGGACGCCGGTGTTCCCGCTGCGGAGCTTGGCCAGGCGGGACGCGCGCAGGATCTCGCTCCGGACGAGGGAAGCCGTGTCCAGCGGGTGCTCGCGGCTCGTCCGGCCGAGGAAGGAGTCCTTGTGGAATTTGGTGACGTTGATCTCGATGTTATTCTGGATGGTGTTGAGCAGCGTTTCCGCTTCCTGGTACGTCTTTCCGCGCGTGACGAGCCAGCCGGCGTTCTCGAACCCTTCCGGCGGAACCAGGACGGCATCCCCCACATTCTTCGTGACCGCCAGGTGGACCAGATTCGGGTGCTTCACCATTTTTTTGTCCATGTTGATGTTACTGATGATGCCGGAGTGCTTCGGGATGAAGTAGCGGCAGATCATGCAGTCCCGTGGCGGTTTTCTCTTCGGGGACACCTTCGCGCCAACGGCGATTTTCAGGCCCACTTCTACCATGTCCACTCCCCAGACCTGTTTCACGTTGAAATAGATGTCGTCCCCGCCCATCCGCGAACCGACTTCCACGATCTTCGGCCCGTCCGGCGTGATCTTGATTTCGATGTGGGAGAGGCTGTCCTTGACACCGAGCGCGATGAGGGCGGATTCCGCCAGTTTCGTCACCTGTTGCTCCGTATCGTCGTCGATGCGCGCAGGGGCGATATCCCCGTATTCCACGAAGTAGGGGAGTTTGATCGGTTGTTTCTCATTGATGCCGATCACGTTGGGGATGCCGTATTGGGAGTAGCATTCGACGCTCACTTCCATGCCCTCCATGTACTCCTCGAAGAGGAAGAGGCCATCATTGTATTTGAAGATGGGGTTGAATTGTTCCGTGCAGTTCGCGATGAGGTACCGGAGCGTGGTCTCCGCTTCTTCCCGGTCCTTCACGAGGACGACGAACTCGCTGTCCGCGCCCCACGCCGGTTTCATCACCGCTGGGAATCCGATTGTCCGCATCGCTTCCTGCAGCGCTGTCTTCGATTTTACAAGCATGAAGCGGGGATTGCCCAGGCCCGTGTCCGCGAGGCGGCGGCGCATTTCGTATTTGTTGCGGGTGTTGATGGACGTCTCGACGCTGTTCCCGATCAGGCCGAATTCCTCGCAGATGCGGCCGAGCAGGGGAATGTCGTCCTCCCAGAACGTGAGGGCTCCGTCGAGAGCGATCCCGGGATTGCTCTCCAGGAACGCATGGAGTTTCTCGCAGGATTCGTCGTGATTGTAGGTGTTCGTCTCGATGAAATGGTCGACGTGCTGCCTGCGGAAATCGGCTGTCTGATTAAGGACGAGAACCGTCGCCCCGAGTCTCTTCGCTCGCTCGAGTGTGAATTGTTTTTTCTTGCCGCCTGAATTCACGAAGAGAATCGTTTTCCCTTTGATACCGGAACTGTCACGCATTCTGAAGTGCGCGTACTCTGGCACTCGTTGATGGGGGGCGCAAGGTCTTTTCCCGATGACTTTGCCATGGTCATGCCCTGTTCCTGCTCTCAAGGTAATGGAGCAGCGTGCGCACCATCCGGCCCGTTGCCCTGTTTTTCTCGTCGTCAAATGCCACGGATGCGATGTCTATGTGGCACCAGGGCGTCTTCTCGGGTACGAAATGCTGGAGGAAGAGCCCGCCCTGGATGGTGCTTGCGCTGAGAGGTTCCGCGAGATTGACGATGTCGGCGACTTTCGAGCGCAGGAATTTTCGGTACGGTTTGTGGAGCGGCAGTTCCCAGAGCGGTTCGCCGGCGTCGTCCGCCGCTCTCCGCAGCGCGCCGACGAATCGCGGATCGTTCCCCAGGATCGCGGCGATGTCTTCGCCGACCGCGACGGCACAGCCGCCCGTGAGCGTCGCGAGGTCGATGATGCGCTCCGGGCGATACTGCTCGGACGCGTAGGCAAGTGCGTCGCCGAGAATGATCCGCCCCTCGGCGTCCGTGTTTGTGACTTCCACCGTCACGCCGTTGACCATGCGGATGACGTCGTCCGGCCGGTACGCGCGTGCGCCGATCATGTTCTCCACGGCGGGGATGACTCCGACGATGCGCCGTCGCACATTCATTTCTGCCGCACCCTGCAAAACACCCAGCACCGTGGCGGCTCCCGTCAGATCCTGTTTCATGGAGACCATGTTCTCGCTTCGCTTCAGGCTGAGGCCCCCCGTGTCGAAGGCGACGCCCTTGCCGACGAGCAGGAGAGGTTTCCCCTTCACGGGTGCGTAATCGATGAGGATGAGGCGCGGCTCTTCCGCGCTGCCGCGCCCGACTGCGGAAATCCCCCGGAGACCGTGCGCTTCGAGCTGCTTTCCCTGCAGGACTTTCATGTTCATAGAAGGGAAGCGCTGCGCGAGTTCGCGCGACGCCTTCTCGAGCGCGGCGGGCGTGGCGGAGTTCGGGGGTCTGTTTACGATATCCTTCGTCAGGGCAACCGCGTCCGCAATGATCCGGAGGCGCACGGGCGGCACGAGATCTTGCGCCTGCCGGAACGTAAAAGTGACAGGTGTGTGTTTCGATGGTCCTGCCCCTTCCTCGGGAAGGGTGCCCTTGCATTCCGTGAATGCGTAGCTTCCGAGCGCCATGCCTTCCTGCAGCGCCTGCCAGCACTTCCGCGTCACGGGACCGCGCACAAGGAAGACCTGGTCGATGCCGACTGCACGGAGCCGTTCCGTGAGCATCTCTCCGGCGTCGCGCGCGGTGCGCGTCGTGAGCGATGCGATGGGCTCCAGCAGTGCGAGGACGAGCCAGCGTCTCCCGGTCCAGAGTGGCAGGAGCGCCGTGTCAGGCTCGCGGCTGAGCGATGCATTCGTCCGGGCCAGCGCCGTTTTTTCCTGCGCGTCCAGCGATCCCGCGGCGTGCTTCGCGAACGATTTCCATGCGTCTTTCGGGATGGGGAGCAGGAGGTGCACGTTTGCCGGTACGGTCCTGGCGATGCGGATGGGGAACGCCATGGAGATGCGGGTGAATGGGGAGAGTGTAGCGAATCCTGCCAGTCATGTATGTAGGCTGAGCCGGTACTGCGGCAGCGTCGCGAAGAGCCGGTGCTTGTAGTTGTCATTGCCCGCATCCTCTGCGAAGTCGATCGAAGAGAGATCGCGTTCGAGTGCGTCCTCAATGTCCCGGAGCGTCATGTAGTGCCCGATGCCGGGAAATCGCTCTGTATCGGAGCCGCAGAGCAGGGGATAGGAGGTGTCATTGCAAACGAACACGAGGTCCACCGCGGCAATGTCATCCCCGATCTTCACGGCGAGAATCGTGACGTCGAATACACCACGGCTTCCCGCCGTGCGCAGGATGTCCCGGAACGCGTTGACCGTGTTCATGTTGTGCAGCGGCGAGCTCGCGAATTTCGCCGTGTTCAGCCGGATCAGGTGCTCGAAATGAGAAGGGTCGTTCCTCGCGATGATCGGGTGCAGTGCGTCGATGGCCCGTTGATCACGGCGCAGATTCGAGCGGAGTTTCTTGGACAGGGAGAGCAGGTAGTCGTCGAGGCAACGGATGCCCGACAGGGAGAGCATGCTTTTCGGATTTGCCGGTTCCATGGGAATGAGATGATGCCAGCGTTCGAAGCACGTGCGGCTGATTAAGTTCAGGACGGCCGGCCGAGGGCATGCCTTGAGCAGGAGCGATACATCTTCGTCGGTCCGTGCCCAGAACGCGTTATCTTCCTGCCAGTTCATCTCATCGCCCGTATCACCGAACCAGTAGAAGCACTTCTGTTCCGGATGTTGCCAGAGGGGCAGCATACCTGTCTCATCGTCCCCCTGTTTCAGGATGATGAAATGCGGTTCGAATCGGAATATCTTCCAGAATGGGAGGCGGAATTCCCAGAGGTCGTAGAGGCTTTTCTTCGGACTGTGGCGGTTCCAGCATGCTTCACACCGCCCGATGTCCGTTTCGATATGCACGAGTGTCGTGTCTCGCATGCCGTAGTATTGCGCGCGTGCCGGGGCATTTCCAAGCCAATCCGTTTACCACAGCCAGTACCGCGTGTATTCGTTCCTGCACGGGTTCGTCCAGCACACTTCCATCCATCGTTCCTTCGGATTCATGATGACGGAAGCGATCGTCAGGCCCCAGGTGGTGTGCTTGTCCGGGTGGCTGCAGATCCCGGCCTCGTGGTCGGCCAGGAGCTCCTTCAGACCGTCGAGGGTGTACCGCTCCTCCTGTCCCAGAATCTCCTTCGCCCGCTCGTAGCGGACGATCGATTCGTGCGGTGTGTTCGTGGCGTTCCGGTCCCGTCGCCGGAGCGGGTGGTTCGTGTGTATGAGGAATTTTTTTCCGTAGAGATGTTCGTGGTGTCCGAAAAAGTCCTCGATGTCGAGGATGCGCGTGTTCCGCCATCCGTACAGGGTGTTTCCCGCGATGCTGCTCCGGCAGAGATCCTGCCGGATGGCTTCCGGGAGCGTCCGGGCGTCCAGGATGGCGCGGAACTGGAACTTGATCGGGACACCGTAGCGGAATCGGCCCGGACTGAGCGAGTTGGCCGTGAAGCACAGGCCGGAGGAATTCAGCCCGCTGCTGGAGCCCGCGAGGCTGCCGATGTAGCTCAGGCTGAGGGAGCGGTGGCGTCCCATGCGCGTTCGGAGAACGTACAGGCCGTTCCGTGCGTAAGCGTTCACCCAGTCCTCGTTGTGCCCGACGAGGATGCCGTCGGTGGTTCTGAGGGCGATGCTCGTGCATTTGGAGATGTGCAGGTCGTGGATGTCGAGGAGCTCCTCCTCGCACATGAGGACCATGAGTGACTCGAATGGGACGCCGGCTCCGGCGCTCATGCCGAGGAGCTCCGCAACGAGGTTCGGGTAGTGCGTGACCGTCGCGGGCAGGAACGCGAGCGCGGTCGGCGCGAGCGCGGCGGTGTCCTTGCGCAGGATCTCGCGGTATATTTCGTTGCAGCCAGCCACGCGCTTGCGAATCTGCTCCGCCAGTCTTTTTCCTATCTTGAAGCCAAGATCGTAGTTGTTATCGGCCTCGACGGAGATGAAGGGAATGTGGTCCATGGGCGTGTGTCCGTGGGTCCGGTGTGCGTGGTTGGTATTTCAAATATAATTATACATTAATTATTCTGTTATTGCAATCCGCATCTCATCGCGACATCTTTTCCTTTCTCTCCTCCCAGGAGATGGACCGGACCGTCCGGTAGGCGAGTTCGATGTCCGGCGTCTTCTCCAGCATCGTGAGGATCTTCTCCGTGAGCGCCGTCACGACGGTCCGCTTCTCGCCGATCGGAGCGGGGAAGCGCAGCATGAAGAGCACGCCATCATCCGCGATGTCCAGGAAGACGCGCGGCCCCAACACCTGCCGGCGGATGAGCATCAGGCGGGTGCGGTAGAGCTGCTGCGCCCGTTCCCGTTCCGTGTACTGGGTCGTCTCCTCCGTCAGGATCTTCTCCAGAAGCGTCTTCGCCTTCCGCCAGTCGCTCTCGTAGGTGATTGTGAGACGGATCTCAGCGTTGACGAAGTCGGATGTCTTGCTGTGGTTCGTGACCGGCTGGGTGAGGACGAATGAATTCGGAATCGTGAGGATCTTGCCCGTGTGTTCCACGGAGCTCTCCGGCGGGAGGCCGACTTCGAGCAGGGTGGTCCGGAGAACGTCGATGTCCACGACTTCCCCCGTGAGGGTGCCGACGCTGATCCGGTCTCCCGTCTCGTAGGCGCGCTGTTGCATGATGACCATCCATCCGACAATATCCTTCACGACGTCCTGCAGGGCGATTGCGAGGCCTGCGCCGATGATGGCGAACGAGGCAAGGATGCCCGGGTTTTTGGAGAAGAGCGCCGCGGCGAGCCAGATGACCGTGAGGAGATACACGGTCGTGGTGAAATGCTTCACTGCCGTGTAGCGCCGCTCCGCGTGCGCGATGCGTGCGAGGAGGCGCGTCCGAATCATCTTTTCGAAGAAGAGGATCGCGAGGAGGATCAGAAGGTACTTCGCGACCGTGAGGAATAGGTGAAAACGGCTGATGCGCTGGTCCAGCACGAGACGCTGGAGGCGTTCCTCCTGTCGGAGGAGGGAGCTCTGAAGCGCATTCAGGCGTTCCTCGAGGATCGCTTTCTTCGCGAGGAGTTCGTCGTGCGTCTTCGTGAGCCGGTACTTCTCCGCGTCGAGGAGCGCGCCGGTCTCGATCAGCGTCCCCTCCGGCGGCACATAGAACCGGGCTTCTTCCGCTTGGAGAATCTCCAGATCCACTCTCCGCTCACCCAGGCGGTCTTCCAGGGTAGCGATCACGGCTTTCTGCCGGTCCACTGCACGGGTGATCGCCTGCGTGTCCCCCGGCGTTTCTTCCGCTGGCTCTTCGATGGTGGTCCGAATCTCCTCCACGATGATGCTGTGGATCGCCGCCCGCTCGTCGGCGATACGTTTCTGGATATACGCGTCCGCGGGGTTGCGCAGGTGTTGCCGGTAGAGGACCCGGAGCGTCGTTTCGTTGACCGTCTTCGGCGGTTCCTGCGCGAGAACGCGGGCGGGGTCGAGAAAGAGAGAAGCGCCCAAGGCGATGCCGATGAGGAGAAGGAGGCGGCGGGCCATGCGAGGATGCAGTGTACGCACTCCGGCGGGTTCCTGCCACGCATTCCATTCTTTTGATCATAGCCAGTGTTGGCAGGGAGCGTTCGCAAAAATTCGAACAGATTTTAGCAGTTCCGGCTGCGGCGGCTGAAATTTTGGGGGCACCAGCCGCCGCAGCTCCGACGAAGACTGGCCGTTTCGGAAAACCGCCAAAGAACCCGGGAAA
>Ga0209541_10013606_pt1 | contig 12399 bp, 15 predicted proteins | sample RifCSPlowO2_01_FD_184027 | JGI IMG/M metagenome (GOLD analysis project Ga0209541, IMG submission 184027) | Groundwater microbial communities from Rifle, Colorado - Rifle CSP2_plank lowO2_0.1 (SPAdes) (version 2) | ecosystem: Environmental > Aquatic > Deep subsurface > Groundwater | place...
AATCACCACCTTACTCCCTTTTTTGAAGTAACCTTCAAGTTGTTTCTGCTTGCCATGGGCTTTGGCACTCGGTCTCACGTATACCATGGGCAAGTGGAGGGCGGCCGCAATCCAGGACGCCTGCGGGATTGCGGCAGTGGCCGTCCCGGAAATTACGTCAATATTACTAAGACCAATGTGCTTTTCCATTGCCTCGACATATGCGGCCACAATTTTCTCCCGCGCGTCAGGACTAGACATTACTAAGCGATTATCAAGATAGATTGGGCTTTTCAGACCTGAGGTAAATGTATAAGGCGGGTTAAATCGAAATGTAACTACATCGATGCTTAACAATAATTCGGCAATTGATTGCGGTGATTTCATCTTATTAATCATTGGTTCCGGTGCTGATTTATCTCATCACGTAATTTTTCCGTGGCCTCCCGGGCTTTTTCGGCAAAATCTTTGTCTTCTGATGCGTATATTATACTTCTACTGGCATTAAAGGCAATGCCGCCGCCGTCCTTATCAACTCCTGCCTGGACGGCCTCCTTTATTTCTCCTTCCTGAGCCCCAAGACCGGCAGATAAAAAGAAACTTTCCGGAAAAATTGCCCGAATTTCTTTTAATTGCGACGGGTATGTGGCGCCGACAAAAATTCCGGCATTTTTCTTGTCCCAGGATTTCACTTCCTCAGCCAGTTTAAGGTAAAAGGGCTTCTCTCCGACCTGGAGATCGCTGATCTTGGCCGCCCCGGGATTAGACGTCTTAATAAGGAGAATCGTCATCCGGTCTGAATAGTCAAAGAATGGCTGGATCGCATCCAGTCCCGGATACGGATAGACTGTTACCGCGTCCGCTTCCCAATATTCAAACGCCGATTTCGCATACATTTTACTGGTGTTGCCGATATCAGCGCGCTTAGCATCCAAAAGGACAGGAATATTGGCATAAGTTCGGCGCAGGTATTCGATCGTTAATTTAAGCTGCTTAAGGCCTTCAATGCCATAAGCTTCATAAAAAGCAATATTCGGCTTAAAGGTCGCTACCAAATCGTGCGTGGTATCAATTATGGCTTTATTGAATTCAAAAAGCGGATTTCGTAGCGCGTGAATGTGACGAGGCAGTTTATCCAATTGGGCATCTAAACCAACGCAGACAAGAGAATTATTTTTCTTTATCGCCGCATCAAATTTTTGCTGTGCATTCATGTGTCGAAGCTATTCTAAACAAAGAAAAAACAGTTTACAATAGTAGATACCTCGTTAGCAATGCAGTATACTGAATATTACATATGACACCCGAAGAACAAGAACTCCGAGAAACAATTCATGGTTATCAAGAAGAGGCGCCACCCCATTCGGTAACAGTTCCGGAGCCCGAAAAAAAAACTGTCAACCCGCAAACGATTTTCTCCTGGATAGCGCCACTGCGCGCTTATAAACGAAAACCGGCCGGAGTGTTACGTTTTTATATCGCTATCGCCTTTCTTCTCTCTCTGATCGTCTTTTTCTTTGGCGACAAAATCCTCATTCTCCCCATCTGGGCCACTGTTTTCCTCGTTTATGTGCTAACCATTACTCCACCCCCGATTGTAGAGAATAAAATTACTAAATTTGGCATTGAAACGATTGGCAACGCCTACAAATGGGACCAGTTGTCACACTATTACTTTGTAAGGAAATTCGACTACCACGTGCTGGTAATTGTTAGCATCCCACCTCAATATTCTCATATTTATTTGGTGATCACTAAGGATGACGTTAAGGAAAAAGTGCTTCACCTACTGGCGGAACATCTAGTTTACCTGGAAAAGCCACAGAGAACTGCTACGGATAAAATGATCGAATGGCTCAGTCAGCTAATGCCGGATTACGAAGAAGAGCCTGTCGAGACTAATCAGCGAGAAGCTCCTCCAGAGACCGCTTCCATACCTGTGGAAGAGTTTCCTTTACCCCAAACTCCCGTCCCCAGAGAAGAACCCCCTCGTCAGCTGTAACTAGGGTGCCGCTCAGTTCTTTGGCTAACACGATAAGATCAAGATCGGCGACGCTATCAAGAAATTTTACCCGCGTCGCCTGCCGATACCGTTCCCGAAGTTTTTTGACATGTTCCCCAATGGTTTTCTGGTAATCAATTCGCGACAGCTTTTCCGTTTCCATCATCGTCTTACCGCTTTCTTGAAGCACCTCTTCCCCCACTTGCAACCCCCGATAGGAGCGATGGCGCATTTCCTTCACCAATTCATAGAAAACTTTCGCGGGGAAATCTATTTTGGAATATTCTGGTGCCTTAACCACCATCATTGCCAAAAAGTTCTGGATGTAGTCGTCGCCCTGGTCAATAAAAGTTAAAAATTCGTCGAGAATCAGTGGCGGCATAAAAAACTCCGCTTTTTTGGCCTTTTTTAAGTGATTACCAATATTGGTTACGGCCATAATAATTTCCTTAGGATTGCTCCCAAAACCGGATTTAATCTGGAGATTAAAAAAAAAGTTGGTATCGACGACGTAATTCTGCATAGTAGATATTATACAGGAAGAAGTGGTTCATTCTCATTTAGCACGTATTGAGCAAAATTGTACCATATATAGTAAAATCCTAACAGAATGGATGCTGACGATTACCTTGGCAGTTTGCTATCACAATACGAACCGTATCCTTTAATTCAAGCTGAAGAAGTCAGAATCAAAACTGATTTGGCAGGATTTCTCGTTGACAAAATAACGAGAAAGAAATTCCGAAAGGGAAAGCTCCATCCCAACACAATAAAGGCGGTCACCGAAAAGGTAAATATCAGTCTTGACAGAAAAGCGCCGATTCACTTTGTGGTCCCTTTTGGTGGCTACAAGCACTTTTGGAATCCCTCTCATCCGGAACCAGATTGGGCCGAATTGTTTAACTTTCGTTTTTTAACCGAATTTGTTTCTCCAATTGTTTCCGCTTACGAACCGGGAGTCTTTCTTGAGTATATTTCTGAAGACCTGATTTTACCTCGGATGAATAATTATCCGCCTGATTCTCTGGAACAATATGCTATCGCTTTTAAAAAGTTACTGGATCGCTACTCGAAAAACTTGCCAAAGAACCTAAAAATCGACTATTTCCGCGTTGGGGACAAGCACGATAAAGACAAAATTATTGCAGCCGTTGATAAATTACTACCGGAAAGAAGAAACAATTTTGAAAAATTATCGGTGGAAGGAAAAGAACGAGAACTCAAGAGAAGTCACCGGTCAATCTATTGGCAAGGGCGGGAGGATTTATCAAAACTTGATGAAAAAGCCCGCCTGGAGAGAACTATCGAATCTCGATTAATAGAATTGGCTTATTATTCTGTAGAGAGCCGACCAGAATTTATTGGCGACTATTTTTACGGTGACGATCACATTTGTATCTGTTTTTCGTTTGGATTATCCCATGATAATTCGGATAATGATCTAACATTGGGATCGACTCATTCTTCAGTGGTTGATTATTGGATCGGGCGGGGTATTCTTGAAAAACACGGCGAAAGATTTATCCCTCGCATCGTATCGAAGGAGCAGTATGAATCATTAAAGGGAAACTTAACGACTTATCCATCGAATCTTATTGATATGAAGAATTTTCAAGCAATCGAAGTATATGACGGAGTAGTAAATTTCTCTTAAACGAAGTGGTCCTATAGAAATCTGGGATGATCTAGAAGACGTAGATCAGCGAGATGACGATAATTCCCCACAAAAATATGGTGAACATAAGCGGTTTGTCTCGGGTGATGATCTTTTCTGGGGCTTCGCCTTGATCTTTTGTATACAGAAGTTGGCCATAGCGCGCAATTCCATAAACTACGAGCGGAATGGTAATCATAAACCACTTGCGCGCCTCAAAGTCGGGCATAATAAATGATAAAACTGAAGATAACTGCGTCTCAATTAGTGGTGGCCGTTCTAAGAAAGTATACAAAGAATAAGCAGTGATGGTCATGGTGGCAAAGGTGTTGGTGAGAAATAACAGTAATGTTTCTTTATATTGCGCTAACGAAGAGCGTGTTACATCGCCCTGATTGACCAGTTCGGCATGCCTCTTGACCGCGGCAATAAACAGCGAGATAAAGAAAATCGACAACAATAGCCAAATCTGGATATGGTATCCTGTAATCACCTGCCCGGCGAAAGCCCGTAACATGAATGAAAACGAAATCGCAAAGATATCAAGAATTGGCTTTCGCTTGAAATACAGGGAGTAAAAAAAGTGGAGAAGGAGAAATACCAAGGCGATAAGGAAAAATGGAATCGAGAAAAATAGGGCCAAAATTAACGAGGCTAAAGACATGATGAAGACAATAAAGGTGGCGTCGGGGATACTCAGCTTTCCCGACGCCACCGGCCGCTTCTTCTTGGCCGGGTGCTTAGTATCGTACGGATAATCAATAATATCATTTAAAATATATGAAGTCGATGACAGAACACAAAAAAGCGCAAACCCGATAGTTGCCTGTATCAGTAATGGGACATTAAAAAGTTCTCCGGAAAAAAGCAACGAGGTATAAACAATAAGATTTTTCACCCATTGATTGGGCCGAGCCGATATTAAAATGTAGCGCAGTTTTTCAATTCCCACAGTACAGACATTATATCACGGGGAGAAATTAGAATGGCAGGGTAAGACTCATATCGTCTCCATTACCTTGATATTGCAAATATTTGGCCCAATCGACTTTTATTGGTATCTTTTCCATTTCATCGGGATAAGCAATTTCGCCATTTTTAACGCCAAAATCAAACAGCTCCCTCGTTAGGGTCACATCAGATAAACAATACGCCTTTAATTCGGCGATCCGCCCCTCCCGATAGTACTGGATCGCCTTCAACCCATGCCCCGTCTTGGCCTTATCCAGCGTCGCCCGCACCACCGAATCAAGGCTAATTCGTCTTCCGATCCGTTCTTTAATGTCTTTGAGCATGTCGAAGGTTTTAAATTGAGTAATATCTCCAGGATAATAGCCTTTTAGGACAGGCAGATCAAAGGCGTCAATGTTATAGCCGATGATCAAAGAGGCATTTTCCAGAATGGGAAACAATTCTGGCAGCTCCGCTTCCTCAAATATCGACAGTTGATCGGTTTTATAATCGTAAATCCCAGCAACAGAAATCCCCAGCTTGCTATGGTCAGGAGTATTACGAAAAGTATATTTCGTCTCTAAGTCGACGACAACCGGATGGCGCATATTAGTTTCTTACTGCCGAATCATTCAGGAGTTCTCTGAAGACTTCTAATTTAAGAGTACTTTTAGAGTGACTATTTTTCTGCTTCAGCGCCCTACGCAGGTCACTTTCCGCTTGCAATTCCACGTGTTGCAAGTAGTCTAACAGCTTGTCCTGGTCATCGTCCGATAAACTGTCGTAAGAGGCATGAATAATTTCATCAATTCTCCCGATTCTCCATAACAGCGTAATTACCTCGGTATCCATCTCAGAAAGAGTGGTGATGTCGCCTATCAACGGTCGGATCTTAAAATGCATCATTTGGATATCGACCAGCATGCTCTCAAAAGAGGGTTGTGGAAGCTCGACTTCAATCATGATTTGTTTTATAATATCCAAAGCGGAGATAACTCTCATAAACAGACTAATAATAATATGCTTAGGGCAAAAATACAACAGGACTTAATTTCCAGTCTAAAAGAGAAGAAAGCGGCGGAATTGGAAACGCTACGTTTTTTCATGGCCGAAGTGAAGAATTTGGAGATTGAAAAGAAGGCGGAATTATCGGATGAAGAAGTCATTAAAATTCTAAAGAAGCAAATAAAGAATCTTTCTGATGCCGTAGAAATGTTTGCTAAGGGGGGAAGAAAAGATCTTGTCGATCAGAATAATCAGCAGATAAAAATTCTTTCCCAATATCTACCGGCAGAACTTTCGGATGAAGAATTGGAAGCAGCGATTAAAACTCTTATCGAAGATAATAAGGAGACCTATGAAAAAAATCCCAAGATGATTATCGGAATCGCCATGAAACAGCTTTCTCCCCAAGCCGATCCCAAAAGAATAATAGCCGAGTTAAATAATAAATAAAGATCTTGTATAATGAGACTGTATTCATGAGCCATCCATTCCCTCTTTATAGATATTGTTTCTTTTCTCTTTTAGTATTCCTCCTTTTCCCCTCAATACACCCGGCATACGCCGCTTCTGCCTTTGCTGATGGGACTGCCACGTATGGGATTGCCGATAGTACCACCGCACATCGGGCCGCAGTGTGGGCGGATGTAGATAATGATGGAGATCTGGATCTTTATAGTATTAATAACGGTGCCAATAATAAACTGTATCAAAACAATGGTGCTGGAGTAGCGTTTACCGATGTCACTGCCACCTATGGAGTTGGCGACGGGACAGTGGTTCATCAATCCGCTTCCTGGATTGATACTGATAATGATGGGGATCCAGATCTTTATACAAGTAATTTGGGCTCCAACAACCATCTTTTTATAAATAATGGGGCTGGAATAGCGATGACTGATGCCACGGCTACCTATGGATTAGCCGGTGGCACAGCTAACCATTATATCTCTTCCTGGGTCGATGTAGATAACGATGGCGATTTAGATGCGTTGATCGAGCCTGATGTGAGTACTTCCACCAAACTATATAAGAATAATGGTGTGGGACTGGCGTTCACTGATGTGACAGCTCTCTATGGATTGGACCATCTTTTCGAGTCTTTCATAGGCGGAGCCGGTATGGCTTGGGGTGATATTGATAACGATGGCGATCCAGATCTTATGACTAGTGGCGTACTTAAAATCTACCAAAATAATGGCCCCAATTCTGCAATGACGGATGTTACCAGCGCCTATGGTTTAGGCTCAATCACCGTTTATCCTAATTCTGAACACCTTGTAGATGTAGATAATGATGAAGATCTCGATATATATATTTCAACCTCAAATTGCTGCGGGCCTAACTCACTATTTATTAATAATGGCCCGGGCACAGCGATGACTAACGCCACCACAACTTACGGCATTACTGGTGGAACCGGATTAGGATATCAATCGCTCTGGTTCGATATTGACAACGATGGGGATCTAGATCTATACACTATAAAACAAAGTTCGAATAATAAACTATTGATAAATAATGGCCTTAATACGCTCTTTACTGATGCCACTGCAACATATAGTCTTGGGGACTCAACAACTGCTCATCGAGCCGCATCCATAATTGATATTGATAATGATGGTGATCTTGACATTTATAGTGTCAATTCAGCGGCAAACAATAAGCTTTATATTAATCCAGGGCAAGAAAATAACTACTTAAAATTAAAGATAAACAACGACAGTGGACTTCACCAGTATAATGCTCGCATTGAGGTCGATTTGGATGGAAACAACGACTTCTCGACTTCAGGTGATTACTTCATGCAATACCAAACGGATGCCACTTATGGTGGATTATCGGCATGGTATTCAGGAAGCTCCCCAGTTCCTGTATTCTTTGGCCTAGGTTCAAGTTCTGAATGTATTTATGATGTTCGTGTATTTCTGCCAGGGGTTTCTCCCTCTGCCAGTGCTTCATATTCACAAGAAAATATCTGTCCTAATCAATCAGTAACAGTACCATTTGTTTCAGGCATCTTTGCGGTTGCTTCTCCAACCCCAACGCCAACGAATACCCCCACCCCCACCCCAACGCCACCACTGTCAGCGCCATCGACTCCTTGGGAAAGTAGTTCGGCACCGGCGCCAGCCGTTGAGTCTGGTGGCGGTGGAACTATATCAGGAGGCACCGACACGTCAGTAATCGTTGAAGAAGGGGCGGTGCCATTTGCCAGTAATTTGTCTAGTACCAGTATCTCGTCTCATGATGCTCCGGTGGGAATTAGAACTGCTTCTTGTGGGGTAGGTGATATTCATCAGATCTGGTTAACAGACTTCTATAACAAAGCTAATATTCTATCCTCAGTTCAAAACAAACCATCAATTGTTGCTCTACATTACAATGAGTTCCAACTATTGAAGTCTGGTGGGGGAAGCGTCCCAGAATCTGCTCTCAAGATATCCTACTCACCAGATGGGATAACGTGGACGACTCTTCCCACTTCAGTAGTTGATACCGTGAATAACACGGTGGCAGCGCTTCATAAAATTGGTGGATATTACATGATTACTAGCTGTGGTGGAAGACTGGGAACAGGAAGTCGACTACTAGGCACTAGTATTCCAGTGGGGACGTCTCTCGGAGTTATGGATGATACATCGTCGGAGGACGAACTGGATATCTCCACCACAAGAACTACCACGCCGGAGACGTTTGAGCCTCCGAAAAAACCTGAAGCCGGTAATTCCACCCCATCCCATTTTTCAATTCTCGAGAAGATTATCGAGATTGTTAAAAACATCTTCAAATAGGTTGACTTCGAAAAAATAGTTATGCTACAATGACTCTGCCTCGTTTATGCGCATACGTGAATCAATCGGTATTACTTTCGATGACGTCCTACTGATTCCAAAGAAATCAAACATAAAGTCTCGCTCCCAAATCGATCTGAGTTCACATCTCACTACAAAAATAAAACTCAAAGTGCCGATTATTTCGGCTAACATGGACACAGTAACGGAATCAACCATGGCTATTGCCGTGGCGCAAGCGGGTGGCATCGGGATTATCCATCGCTTTTTAACAATTGATGTTCAGGCGCAGAAAGTGAAACGGGTTAAGGATAAAAGATTATTAGTTGGAGCAGCCATTGGTGTTCGAGATGATTATGCCAAACGAGCTAGTGCTCTAGTAAAGTCCGGGGTTGATGTAATTGTGATCGACATTGCTCATGGGCACAGTAAATATCTCATCGAAGTATTAAAGAACTTGAAGAAGAAGTTTCCTAAACTACAGATTATTGCCGGGAACATTGCGACTGGGGAAGCGGCGGAAGAATTAATTCATCATGGGGCCGATGCCGTTAAGGTGGGCATCGGCCCGGGATCTATTTGTATTACTCGTCTTGTTGCAGGGGCGGGCGTGCCACAGGTAACGGCGATTGACGATGTCGTCCAGGTGGCACGCCGAAAAAATATTCCCGTGATTGCCGATGGTGGCATCAGAACTTCCGGCGATATCGTTAAAGCACTAGCAACTGGAGCATCAACGGTAATGATTGGCTCCGTCTTTGCGGGAGCAGAAGAAAGTCCGACGGTAATGATTACGAAAGATAACAAGAAATTCAAGTTGACTCGGGGCATGGCGTCTCTCGCGGCATACCAGGATAATCAGAAAAATGGCGATCACAAAAATGGTAATGGCGTCAAGAAAGATTTAGAAACGTATGCCGCGGAGGGAGTGGAAGCAATGATTCCCTATCGGGGCACGGCCAAGAATATTATCGAAAAAATGGCGGGCGGTATTCGTTCCGGATTTTCCTACTGTGGCTCAAAGAATATTGAAGAATTGTGGAAAAATGCGGAATTTGTCCGGATTTCTACCAATTCCTTAGTCGAATCGCGCGCCCATGACGTGGTTGAAGTATAATTGTGGTCATGGGCGCCTATATTGCCATCTTCAGAACTGCACTATCCGAATATTTTGTTTACCGCCTTAACTTCATCCTTTGGCGTGTCCGATCAGTTCTAACGCTCTTAATCCGCTACTATTTATGGCTGGCGGTTTTTGAGGAATCAGTCCTCATTTTCGGCTACACGGAGAGCAAAATGCTCACCTATATCTTGCTCTCCTCTATCATCTCTTACATTGTCCTATCAACAAAAACCGCCGATGTCGCCGGAGAAATTGTTGATGGTAAAATCGTTAATTATATTTTAAAACCGATATCATTTTTTAAATATCTCGTTGCCAAAGATCTGGCCGATAAATTTCTCAACGTCGCTTTCTCCATCGCCGAAATCGCCCTTTTAATCTGGCTTCTCAAACCGCCGCTCTTTATCCAGACCGATCCAACAATGTATCTCTTCATGCTATATTTCATCGTAATCGGCACGATAATTTCATTTTTTATTAATATTAGCCTGTCCTTCGTTGGTTTCTGGACCCCCGAGATTTGGGGCCCCCGCTTCATCTTTTTCATGCTAATCCTATTTTTTTCCGGAACATATTTCCCCCTCGATATTCTTCCTACCCCAATCTATTACGCGATGTTTTTAACTCCGTTTCCCTATTTCTTCTACTTGCCATCACGGATTTACCTCGGCTTACCACAAGGTCAACTCTTCGTCTTCCTGATTTTGGGAACCGGGTGGGTGTTTATCAGTTATTACGCTACCAAGTGGCTCTGGCATAAGGGAATGCGCCAGTTTAGTTTTTTTGGACGATGAGAAATTTAAGAATTTTCTTATTATTTTCTAAGTATTCAATTAAATCGCTCTTGCAGGAGCGTCTCGGCATTGTATTCTTCACTTTAGGAAAAATTCTCCGTTTTTTAATGTTTTTTGTGTTTATTTTCTTCCTCGTCACCAAGACTTCAACGCTCAAGGGATATTCAGCGAACCAGGCAATAATTTTTTATCTTTCTTTTAATCTCGTCGATACCATGAGTCAATTATTATTTCGTGAAGTCTATCGTTTTAGAGGACTAGTCGTTTCCGGAGAACTGGATGGAATTCTAATTAAACCCTATCATCCCTTTTTGCGGATACTGATTGGGGGAATTGATTTCCTTGATGCGGTGATGATGGGACCATATATCCTCCTCACCGCCTATTTTATTTCGCAAACTGCCGGAATTACTCCGAGTTCTCTGGCGATATATATTTTGCTTCTATTTAATGCGTTGGCGATCACGGCCGGCTTCCATATCGCCGTGCTCGCCCTAGGAATCATTACTACTAACGTCGACCACAGCGTGATGATTTACCGAGATGTAACGGCGGTGGGCCGCTTTCCCATCGAGATCTACCGCGAGCCACTAAGATGGCTCCTCACCTTCGTTTTGCCAGTGGGAATCATGATGTCATTCCCTTCTCAGGGATTATTCGGCATTCTTAGTCTTCAAGGTTTAATTGCTTCCTTTGTCGTCTCGATAATCTTCATTACCCTTTCGTTGCGGCTTTGGCGCCACGCCCTAAGGAAGTATCAAAGCTGGGGCGGCTGAGATGAAGTTCCATTCATTCATATACTGAACCTCGATATTTGATTTTCCTTATCCAAATTTCTTTACTTGTATCTAAGATTTCAAATATAACGCGTACTTTACCAGCTCTCAAACGGTAGAAATTTGGGGTGTTGACCATTTTACGTATGTCTAAATTAACAGGAAATGGGACATTGAGTTTTCCTATCTTCTGAATTACTTTTGGAATGTCTGTCTGGGAAAGTTTCGTAAGCTGTTTTTCCGCCTTGGACGTATAAAAAACCTTATATGCCATCTTACTTTGAGTACTTCTTAACTATCTCTGAGTGAGAAATACCCTTTCCTCGAGGTTCTGCAGCAAGTTTTTTAGCATCTTTTTCATTCGCGTAATCTTCTAACATCATATGGAGCTTTGTGAATTCGTCAAGGGACAAAATCACTGCCTTGGGTTCAGATCTGTTGAATATGTAAAGATAACCAAGTTTACGTACATTACTAAGAATATTTATTGTGTCTTCTCTTAGGTCGGTTACCGTTCTTGTGTTTTTCGTTGTTGGAATTAACATAAGGTTATTATGTATAAAAACCTAAGGTTTGTCAAGTGCTATCTCAAGACTTCATCAGCCGTATATCACATATATGATATATTGCCAAGCAGGTAGTGATAACCGTGAGTCCCTGAATCATTGTTTATAGAAATATTTTTCCCAGATTTGCCTAAAAAATGGGAGAGTGAGCGTTGATAAGAAAAATCCAATTGTCGGCACGATGGCGTTAATCCACGGCCGATCAATCTCGATTGCCTGAAGATACAAACCGATGGCAAGGTAGGTGAAAATCATTAGGGAGATTCTTCTGGTAAGGCTTGTTTCCCATTTCTTGTCCTGCTCTACTTTACGATTCCGCTGATTAATCAGGTCAATCTGTTTTTCAAGCTCACTTAGTATCGCCATATCAAGAAGTATACTAGTTGAAGTCAGTTTTTTCTCGGAGAGACCACCCCCCGCCTCATATATATCATCCCGACTATATAACATATATGTTATATATCCGTGATGTGTACCACTACCTCCAGGGGGGTACCAGTTGTGGGCTATGGTATTTGGCGGGAGAAATACTTATAATATCCACTCAATGAAGTATTTTATTAAAACTTTTGGGTGTCAGCAGAATGAGGCGGACTCGGAAAGAATTCGGGGCGCGCTGGGAGGTCGGGGCATGAAAGCGGCCCGGTCATATAAAGATTCTAATTATGTCGTGATCAATACCTGCATGATTCGGGAGTCCGCGGAAAACCGGGTATACGGACTGGTTAAAAATCTCGGCGAATTAAAGGCGAAAAGA
>Ga0209541_10013610_pt1 | contig 12397 bp, 18 predicted proteins | sample RifCSPlowO2_01_FD_184027 | JGI IMG/M metagenome (GOLD analysis project Ga0209541, IMG submission 184027) | Groundwater microbial communities from Rifle, Colorado - Rifle CSP2_plank lowO2_0.1 (SPAdes) (version 2) | ecosystem: Environmental > Aquatic > Deep subsurface > Groundwater | place...
CTGATACTACAGCCTGCACAAGCAGATAGCCGCATAACCATAACAAAACTGTTATTGAAGCTGCTATCAAAACCAATTTCAAAACACCCAACAAAACTGCCCCAATTATGCTTAACATTTTAAGCTCCTTTCTGTTTTTCCCGTTTGTTTATCTTCTTTCTTCTGTATTACGGAGATGAGGGAGGAAAAGCTGCAATGCAAGATGCTTGCAGCTTAAAAAGAAAACCACTATCCTCCCTCACCTCACGCTATCTAATCTGGCTTGCACTTGCGAATGCTTACAGCTAATGCTTACACCCCTGAGCCTGGAAGCACTCCTGTGCTTTTCTCGCCAACTGATTCTTCGGTAATAGAGGGTGCTACCTCTTCTGGCTTTTCCTCTTCCTTCAAGCCAACGAGCTTTGCGAATTCATCGTCAGACGCAGATGTCTGGGCATATTTCACAAATTCTGCTTCCATTCTATTTGTGTCAAGACCAGCAAGCTCTTCCGAAATTTTCGCTTTTGCTTTTGATTTCTGCCTCAGCTCTCTCATTTCCTGCAGGTCTTTGGCATACCTGTCTTCAGCAATGCCATTAATAACATCAGCGATGTCAGTAATCTGCTTCGAGGTTATGATGTCAGCAACAGTCTCAGCAGCCTCTTCCTTAAGCTTCTCCAAGTCTCTAAGAAGCTGTTGCAGCTGTATCTTATGGTCTCCAATCCTCTTGCCAAGCTCAGCAACATCATTTTCATTTTCAGCTATGCGAGCCTGTTTTTCTTTAAGGGTTGAAGAAAAATCCCGGTATGCAGAAAGACATTTCTTGTAATCCTCATTCTGCTCAATTTCTTCTTTTGTCTTTCCATCTTTCTGCAGCTTATTTGAAAGTATCCTTGCTTTTGCTATTGCACCGGAATTCAACTGCTCCAGCCTCTGAATATCTGCTGTAAGGCTCTTCACCATTGCCATCTTATTTTCCTGTATTGCAATGAGCGAGGCAACAGCTTCTTTGTATTGGTTTACCCTTCTTATTCTGTCCTCTTTAATCCTTTCAAATCTTTCTGTAATAACACCGGGGTCGCTCTCCAATACCTTTGCAGCTGCCTTGAACTGAAAGGCAATTAGAAGCCCAATTGCCGTCAACCATCTTTTCATACCTTTAAACATCTCACTCCTCCTTTTCCTAAACTGCCGTTGATATTGCCTGCTTGCTTCTCCTTTTACTTCTACTGCCTTTGTTACCCGACTGCCTCTAATGCTCTTTTGTTCCCCTCAGTTTTGTTTCTAACTAGTTGCTTGGTGCTCTGTGCCACAGCGCAAAGATGCTGTTGCAGCTATTGCCTTTCCCTCATGCCATCACTTCCGCCTTCAAGCTCGCTCATGCGCTCGCTTGTTTTTCTTGCTATCTCAAGGCCTCGCTTCATGTTTTCCCGGATTTTGGAAAGTTTTGAAGCGCATTCAGCTTCATTCTCTTTGCCTGGCTTGCTTGCCCCAATGCCTGGAATCTCTGACAGCATTTCTGTAAGGTGCCTCACGCTGTCTCCGACATCCTTGAGAAGAATCTTTCTGTTCTCAAGAAATGCTTCCTTAGCATCTGTTGTCCCGATTTTCTTTGCAATGCCCCACAGCTCAAGGGTTTTTTCAAGAGAATTAACGCACTCCCTGAAAAGCTCCTCTGCCTCAGAAATCAGGGTGACAGCTGAATAGCTATTCAGGTGAGATGCCAGCCAGTCCCTGTTTTCTGTGAACGCATTTATCAGCGCCCTTAGGCTCTTAAGATATTCCTCATCCTCCTTTCCAGGTGTCTGCCTGAGATTCTTCTCAAGCGCATTAAGGGCACCCTCCCTTTCATCATGCGTCTCTTTCTGCAGCTCAGCCATGGCATCCTTTACAATCTTCTCGCTTCCGACAAGAAGCCTTGTTAAGAATATTCCTATTGAAATGAGCATAAGGCTTATTGCCATGAAGATAAAGACGCCTGCCTTGAGGCTTAATGCCCAGGTTGCCAGCAACAGCATCACGCCTGCTACGAAAGGGCAGAGCGTGGCAGGATGTGAAATCAGGCTGAGGAGAACCTTTCTGACTAACCTTTTTCTATCCAGCATACTCTGCTCCTTTCGTTTAATTGCTTCTGCCATCTATATAGTTTAACAAGCATGGCATTTACTTCTCAATCCACCAGTAGATTTCATATAACTCAAACCCTATCCTGCTGAATATCACAGGGTCAGAGCCTTTTATCCTCGGGTCAAGAACATACACATCATCAACTGCTCCATCAAACCTCTTTAATGCTAAAAGCGCCCCATATGGAAAAGGGTATTGATAGTTTTTCACCGGAACTGCTGTTGCACTATTCCCTACTTCAGGTAGTTCAACATCCTTTGTCCTGCCTGTGAAAGGATTTTTCTTCTCAACAGTTCTTATGACTTCGTAATAGAAGGCAATTGCACCATTCGCTTCAAGTGTCCAATTAGTCCTAAGGATTCTCTGTTTTTTGAATGGCACTTTTTTTGTCCCCTCAAATCCAGCAATTTCTACCTCACCATCTGTTGGCAGGATTCTAGAGATAATCTCTTCAGCACTTGTCTTTTTGATGGTTCCGGCAGACAGAAATTTCTTTGCTTCATTAAACATCTGCTGCCTGTCCAGCCCCAAACTTTTCGCTATAGAAGCCATCTCCTCAGGAGTGCCTTCCATTCCTGCCACTTCTCTTACTTCCTTTACCTTTGCTTCCATTTTACTACCTCCTTTCCTGTAATCTGCTTAATCCTTTAGCTTCCATGTTTCCTCCTTAGTACGGAAGCTGCCCAACCACAAATGAAACTGATTGCGCCTCACCTCCCCCTGCAATCAGTTCTGCCTTTGTTTTTATCTTGTTTTCAGTTACACCTTTTGAAACAAGATATGCAACAGCTGCCTCTGCCCTCTCCCTTGCAAGCTCCAGATTCAGCTCTGCGTCATCGCCTTCCTGCCTTGCATGCCCTGTAACAATAAGGTAATACTGTGCCCATGACTTTAGATGAGCAACTAATTCATCTAAATCACGAGAGCTTTGAATGCTTATCTTGCTCGTGCCTCTCAGAAAAGAGATTGGCTTTACTCTTAGCTGCCCTACAGAAACAAGCCTGCTCCATTGCTCATCACTAAGTGCAGGCAGCTCCCCATTAACCCTAATATCTTCCAGCTCTGCGCCAATATTCAAGTCATTGATTAGGCTTAGCTTTTGCCCGGGGTGAAAATTCTCCTGCTGCAGCGAGGCAAGGGTTTTGTCATAGAAAAGCATGGCTGCCTTGCCTTGAACAGGGTCTTGCTCTGGCTTTATCGCGCCTGTCTTAACAAGCACATCAGCAATGTTTGTAATAATGTCCTCAAGGTTTTGCAGCCCTTTCTCCCGCCCTTTGACAAGGCTGAAATGCGCATAGTTCTCCAGCGTATTCTTCCAGCGAATGCCATTGATGATATTCTTTGCATTCTCTTCTGTGAGGTGCTCTGAGCCGGTTTTCTTTGCATCATCTATCACAAGCTGGACTAATCTCTTTTCATCCTGAGTGTAATAATAAGCTGCCCGGAGATAATCCTCAACAACCTCCTTGACAAGCTCGGGTTGCTCTTTCAAAAACTTTCTGTGAGCGCAAAAAACATCAAAGATATATCCCCTTAGCTTTGAGGAATCAACAAGCACGATTGCGTCAGGGTCCTGAAGAGCCATTGACACATAAGGCTCCCACATGGCATATGCCCTTTTTGCGCTCCTGTCTGCTGACTTGAACATCTTGTAAACATCAGCAGAGCCGTTTGCCTCTATCCACCATTTTTCAGGAAGGCTCAGTATGTTGAAATGCGCAAGAACAATCCTTGGGAGAAACTCGCTCGGCGAGTTTGGCGTAAGAACAAACCTTACATCAGGATTGTTCAGCTCCTGAACATTTGCAATTGCGCTTTTATATGCAACAATCGCGTCTGCTTTATTGCTCTCGTCAATAAGGCTGACAATTGTCGGAAGCTCTTCAATGCCGACTTTTACCTTTGCGCCTGCTGTTATCAGTGAATCAATGGTGAAGACAGACATGTGCGTTTTGCCGTCAATGCATGACTTAAGCCTTGCCCCATAGTCTGCCTTGTCGTCAATGATTGTGAGCTTTATTCCCTTCTGCTTTAGCTGCTCAGCCATCACAGGAGAGCGCAGGATAGCATACCCTGAGAATGAATCAGCAGCAATCTTTATCTCCTGCTTATACTGGCTTTTGCTTCCTGTAACCCCAGCAATCTTTCCCTTCAGCATTGGGTGAAGAAAATATTTATATGCTGCACCCACGCCTGTTAAAATGACAAGCCACACAACAACAGCTATCAGCCTGTATTTGGCTTTGCTCTCTGTTCCCATTTTTGCCTCCTTTCTCTCTCTTTTCCTTTTCTTAATTCATTGAGTTTCCTACCTGAAATCTTTTTCTTCTGCTTCTGCTCGGACTTTCTGCTTCGGGATTAGGGCTGTGCCACTTGCAATATATTTCGAGTATGTCAGCCCAACTACAACCTCTGTGCCTGGCGGGATTCTGCAGACAAAGTAGACATCATGGTCTAAAAGAGGATGTACCTTTGAGATTTCTGATAATCCTTTTCTATCATACAAATAATAACTGCTTCCATGAACCCCAATCATTTCATAATCCTGCACATCCTTGCCCTGATTTTTGCAATATGCCTCAGCAGAGATTGTCAAAATCTTTTCTGAAGGAAAGCCAATCTCAACTTCTGTTTTCTGGGATTCTTTCTTTGTTTCTGCCTGCTGGTTTAGTGCTGCTTGCCCTCTTGCTTCATTAGCTTTATTTTCCTTAGAACCATTTATATAAATAAGCAACAGCACTGTAAGAATCGCTATTATCTGTATTGCTGCTATCACTAAAACTCCTATTAGCGTGAAACCTTTTTTGTTTCTCATGAAATGCTCCTTTCCTTGTTTTTTATTGCCTTTGCTAAAACCTCCCTATTGAAACACAATTTATCTCCAGGAATGGCTCACATTGTTTGCTGTGACACCTATTATCATGCCCGAGTCATTAAGAGTTAAGCGAACCTGTTTCTCTTCATCGCTGTTGTCATTTATCTCGCCTTGGATTATGCAGCAGGCTTTTGTCAGGTCTTCCTGCGTAGTAAACCATCCATTGTAAGCCACATAAAGCTGGCATTCTTCACCTGTTCTTATCATGACAACCAAACTAAAGCCAGAGTCAGAAGTTGTGATAACAGCTGATAAAGGCTGCCCGACTATTATTCTTTTCTCTTTCTCTTGTTTCCCTTCGCCTGTCACAGAATAAAGCGAAACAGACAGCGCGGCTATTATAAATACAGCAATAGCTGCAATTACCTTTGTATTTTTCATTTCATGCTCCTTTCCTTGTTTTTTATTGCCTTTGTTTGCTTGATGCTCTCTGCTTAATGCTTCTTACTAATTTCTATTGCCCTTCAGCCTTTTTCTCACTCTCCTACTGTCCTTTGATGTACCTTCTAAAGCCCTCTGCTATCAGCCAGATTGCTGTAATCATTATCCCAAGCAGAATTATGTTTTCTAATTTTGGTTCTACCCCTGATTGTCTGCTCTTAATCAAGGTAGCGACAGACATACTAAGTAATGCGGCTCCGTAATATCCAAGGTATCTCATCTTATCCTCCTTTTCTTATCTTTCTTTTTGTTTAAATTATTCTTTAGTCAAAGTATATCTTGTAGGCAAGCCATGCTAAAAACACACACCACATAGAGCCAGCCAGCAGCTTAATCCCATGCATAAAAACACCATTTGTCAATAACCCTGCAGCATTATAATCCATTTCATGCTCCTTTTCTCTTTAGAGTTATAACTTAGCACTTATTTCTTTGCCTTTGAGTGTGGGAACAGCCAGGTTGTTTTTTGGTTTTTTAACAGCAATTTCTATCAACATCAAAGAACCCTCAATAAATTTTGCAAATAATCAAACCAATATCGCCAAGCCCAAAAAGCCCCTAACTGACCACCAAAACAACAGGCACATTATCAAGCTGAATACTATACATTCCTTAAATTTTATTTTGTCCATGCTTGCTCCTTTCTTTTTCAGAACCCAACCTCAAGCTTGTTTGCCTTGATGCGGGATATCTCAAATTCCTCATCTTTATTGTAATGCCCTGTTATTTCTGCCAGATTTTCCACTATTCCATCGCTGGAAATAACAGACTGCAGTATAGCTTTTGCCCTCGCTATCTTTTTGATATGCTTGCAATCTGCCACAGCCAAGACATAATCAGGCTTTTCCTCAACCTGCAAAACTGCTGCCATAGCGGCATAAGAGGTGCTATCACCGCTGCTGCTTTCTGCAACACTTATCACCTTTGCGAAAAGCGTGATATCTTTTTCCTGCGTGCTTTTTGCCTGCGCAATCTCGCGCGCCTTCCGCATTGAGGGAATTTCAATCGCTGCAAGCAATCCTACTATTGCAAGGATAATCAAAATCTCAACAAGCGTGAAACCTTTTTTGTTTTTCATGAAATGCTCCTTTCTCAATCTTTATTACTCATCTGCCTTTTTCTCTTCCTCTGGCTTTTTTGCCTCGGGCCTGCTTAAACCCTCTGCTATCAGCCAAATACCTGTGGTCATTGTTACGACTATTACATAAGCTAGCAAAGCTCTCAAATCTCTATTTTCTATTGCCCTCGTCATAGGTGAGAAAGGCCATAAAACAGCAATAAATACTAACGCAAATCCGTATCCACTTAGATGTTTCATTTTGCATCCTCCTTCTTTATTCTTTATGTTTCTGCTTTCCCTGCTCTTTTATGCTCACTGCTCATTGCTTGCCCTTAGTATTTCTTCCATCTTCTTAATCCAATCCTTCTGCAGCCGCCAAATTCCCCGGAGTGGTCGCGAGAGGACCTTTTCCATATCCCGCAAACAGAAGTGTTTATGCTTATACTGCCCAGCCTTTCTGTCCCAGGTATAAAGGAAATTTCTTTTAGGGTTATATCCTCCCCGTCTATTCTGTAGGTACTCATATTTTTCTCCCTTTCTCTTGCTCATAAATTTCCTTTTAACCTCTTGGAAAAACACCATCCCTTGATATCTTGAGCCAGTCTTCCCCGCAATTCACCTGCATATATTTTTCAATATATGCCCTCATTAGTGAATTCAATCTTTCTAAAACAAGCAAAACATCGCGATACATCTTCTTCTCATAATATTCCTTCATAGTAATTGCCACTTTTTCATAACTTTCTTTTGCCCAGTCCAGTTCAATCTCTTCTCCTGCAAGATTTTTAATCTTCATATCCTCTCCTTACATTGATTTGAGGTTTATCATCGCCATAATCTTGGCATTGCCCGGCTCGTTGCCTTTCAGAAGAGGCACATACACCTTGCTGGTTTCAGTGCCTGAAGATGTAACAACCCTCACAATCTCCTTTATCCCAGTTCTTTTGTGAAACTGCCTTGCATCACTATCCATTGCATTGACTGCCTTTCCGTCTGCCCCGATTACTATTCCGTGCATATATGCTCCTTTCTCTTTTGCTCAGTGCTCTTTGTTTTTTATCCCCTTGAACTATTCTCAAAAAATTCTTTACCAGCATCGCTGATTTCTTTCTGCTTGGGGCTTGTTAGCATGATGTTTGTAACTATTTCAAAGACATCTCTCAAAAAATCAGAAGGAACCAGTACCTCTGGATTTTCAAGGGATTTTAGGTAATGCTTATTGGCAATAGCAGGCTTAACAACCAGCTTTTGCGTTGAATCTTTTAATTCTTGGAGCATGTCATGAACATATGCATGCACCCTATCAACAGCAGTGTTAGCATTAGCATCCATATTTTTTCTCCTTTCTAATCTGAAAGCATTTTGAGGGACTTGTTTGTGAGGCCATTGTCTTTCAGGAATTTTTCATACTCCCGGGCTTCACCGCCTATTATTATCACAGAGATTGCAAAAAGGAATATAGCATCAGAAGCATCGTTAATTTCTGCTTCATTAAATGTTCCTATAACAAGCCCCGATATTTCCACTTTCTCTTCTTCGCTGTCCGGATAAATTACATCTTTTATGCCTTCCATTTTCTTTTCTCCTTTCCATATTTTTTATTTATCAATCAGAATCTTAGCACCTTTCACACTATGTATGCTATCTCGCTTCTTTCTCCCTTTCTCTTGCTATCTTTTCAAGAGCAACTGCAATGCGCTCCATTAGTGCTGTTTGTTTTTTCAGCTCTTCATATTGCTGTCCTTCAGTAATTGCTTTGCTGACATTCGGAGCAAAAAAAGGCGCAGCCACCAAACAATAACAAACATAACAACAAGAAAACTAAAGTTTTCATTTTATTTTCTCCTTTCTCTTTTTTCAAGACGAAGAAAGCCGGCAACGCCTTCTTTGTAAGAATTTTTGCTGCCGGCTTTCTCCTGTTGTGCCTATTCTGTAAGTTTGGCTAAGAGCGCAAGCAAGGCAATAACAACAACCCCTATTATTACCCACATTAAAAGCGCTGCTGAATGGTCTTGCGATGCTGTTGCTCCGCTTTGCACTTGCTGTGCATCCTGCCCTGCCTGAGCTTGTGGCTCTTGTTTTGGCTTGGGCTTTTCTCCTACTGGATGATTTCCCGAGGCTGAAAGCGCCTGAAGCATTGCTGCTGCAACTTCTGAAGGCAGGGGCGCAATCAATTCAAACACCTCTTTGCCTGTTGCATCATTCTTTACGCTTCCTACCTCTGCAAACACCTCTGCAAGCGCCTTCTTCAAAGAGCCAGGGTTATTGGCGCTTCTGTAGGAGTGAACCTTTGTTGCGAGGGTATGGGCCTTGTCCATATTTATCCCGACAGCGTCTATTATAATGCCCCTGCTGATAATATCCTGGGTGTAGCTGTCAACCGGACATGGAGATTCTGTTGACTCTCCGTCTGTAACAACGAGCAGCCTGTAAGAGCCATAGCCATGCTGTTTCTCTCTCTCCTGAAGAAGCCTGTCAGCCCCTATTTTCATATATTTCCCAAGTGGCGTGTTTCCACCTGGCTTAGGCGTGTCTATTGCATTCATGAACTCTACATCCTTCTTTACACCAAGGGGATAGAGCCATTCCTTGCTTGTATTCCCTGCGCTGAACTGCAGCAAGCCAATGTGTGTTGTTTCCTGCACCTGCTTCAGCACATCCTTTAATGCAGACTTTGCAGCATTAAGCTTCATTATGTCTGTGTTGTACATTGGCTCTCTCATGCTGCCAGAGCAATCCAGAACAATGACAACATTGTCTGTGTAGACATCCTCTGCGTATGACCATGGCTGAAAGAAAGGCGCGAGGATGAGCAGCATGCATATTGCCACTGCCAATTTTCTTATTATGTTTTTCATCTCGCTCCTCCTTAAAAGTCAAAGTCAGATTTCTGCGTTGCCTCTGCAGAAACCTTGATAAGCCGGAATTCAACACGCATGTTCTGCTTTGCCTCGTCCATGTTTGAGGGCTTTGCAATAAAAGGCTCCTTGATTCCTACGCCTGTTGGCTGTACTTGGCTTTTATCAAGATGCAAGCCATGGCTTTCTGCATAGTTTATTATTGAATCACGCAAAGCCTCTGCCCTCTGCCTTGAAAGATTCAGCGCAGCCTGCATTGTTTCCCGAGGATTGTATTCTGCAATGCCGTCAAAAGCGCCTTCCTCAATAAGCCTTATAATCTCTTTTGTTGACGAGAGGTCTAAAGGCTTGCCATTAAGGGAATACTTGTAGTTTCCCTCTGTTCCTGCCCTTTGCAGTATTCCTTTCTTCATGCCTGCCTTAACAATCTCAGACAGGGTTTTTGTGGGGTCAGAATGCCCTCGCACAGCAAATACTGCATTGGCATATTTATCAGCCTGTTCAACAAGCCTTTTGTATTCTGCGCCATACTGCTCCTCAGAAAAGCTGTCTTGGTTTGGCTCAAAGTTGATTGAAAATGTTAATAGTGTTCTTTCATCCAAGGCGCCTGTTGTAAGGGCCTCTATCTCTTCCTGGACTGCCTCTGCCCGGAATTTCTCCTTTCTCTGGACACCTGTCTTTGTAAGATATGAGAGAAAGGTTGGGGAGTCATAATCCAAAGTTGAAGGGAAAAAAGCGCATCTTGTCTTTGCATAACCTCTGTTAACAGCGAGGTCAAGCACCTTTTTCTGCAATGCCTCAAAGCCGTGCAGATTTCCCTTTTCTCTGAAGAATGCAAGCTGTCCTGGATATCCGACAAAGGTGCAGTCACTCAACAAGCCATGCGCATCATCCAAGGTTGGAATAGCCTCTTTGCCGAGTATGTCCTGTGTTGCCTGCAGCAGCTTTGTATACTCAGGAGAGCCGGTAGTTTCATATTTGTTTTTCAGGTCAATGACTTCCTCAACTGCCTTCAAGTAGCCTGCAACAAACTTTGTAACAAGCTCTTTATTGCTGTCATAGAAGTCTTTTCTGCAGATATAAACATCTGCAATTGACCTTGAGAGTTGCGCAGTTGAAAGAAATACCTTCGCTCCCTTTACATTGCCCTCTCCTTTGCCAGTCAATGCAAGTGCATCTGGTGTGATGACAAAGCATACATCAATGTTTTGATTGTTCTTAAACATCTCAGCCGGGCCATTCGGTCCTGTTAAATCCTTTGCCCACACAACCTTGATGTCGCTCCAGTCAAGCTGTGCACTTTTCAACATATCATCCAAAAAACCTACATGCGGGCCATTTTCCTGAAGGCAGACTGTTTTGCCTTTGAGGTCTGCAACTGTTTTGATGTCTTTTCTTCCAACAGCATTGTCTCCGCCTGTGCTCCATGTTAGATGCTCTATAATAAAACCTTTTGTCCTTGTGTCAGAGGCAATAACCTCAGATGCCTGCCCCAGCATGTCAAATGTGCTTCTTAAGAATGGAGTTTTTCCTGCCATGTAGTCGCGCACCTGCTGCTTAAAGTCATCTCCATTCACAAGCTTTATGTTCAATCCAAGCTTATGAAAGATGCTGCCGGGCTTTGTCGTCAGGCTGTTGCCATTGGCATAGAATGTTGGCATGTCTCCGCCCCACGTGATAAAGGGCACTTCCAATGGAGATGTGCCTGTTACATTACCCACCTGCACACTGCCGAGTTGCTCCTCAAATGTTTCCTGAGAGGCTGCATATGCTGTCCTTACAGACATTAATACCAACACTAAAACTACCGCGATAGCCACTGCTGACAAAACAACTGAATCAACAGCAACAACGCGGCTTTTGTAAAACTTTCTCATGCTTTCAAAAATCTTGCTCATCTTGCTACTCCTTTCCTTTTGCTTGTAAAATGCATTAACTGCTAACCTGCCTATGTTTCTTCTTCATCCTCTGGCCGGCAATACCTTACTCTGTTAGCCCGCCAGCCAGCATCCTTCGTTGTGAGATCCTCGAGGATAAGATGGGTTCCCAAATCAGATTTTTTTGGCGGCTTCTCTTCTTGCCAATTCTCCAAAGAGAATGTGATTGAGCCCTTAATCTTAGAGCCGCTTACCACACTAGTCACAAAGTAAGGGCCGCCATGTTTTCCTTCTGGAACAATCTTTTGCAACCTTGCAACTATTTTGCGAGTTGTTGTTTTCTCTTCCACATTCGCCTAACCTCCTTTCGTGAAGAAATTGCCAAATTGCTAGAAATCATTTTTTCTTTTTTAATGCCAAGCATCACCTGCCTTTCATTTTCTGCGTCATTATATACTCTTGCAGGGCTTATATCTTCTGGCTAAAAAGCCTGCCTAATGCTGCGTCCAGCTTCCAGAAAAAGTTCTGAGGAGTTGTTGATATTTCTTTCATGCTGTCAAGAAATGGTGGGTAGTCACCCCATCTTGCAAGCAGGGCAATATTCTCCCCAACAATTCCGACTGCCACAGGAGATTGATAAACCATTGATTTATCAACCTGTGATGCTGAAGCAATATAGATATCGTCAAACATAGGTTTAAGTGTTGTCAGTGCCCCGGCAACCCGCAGAGGAATAAGCTCTGTTCCCATATGCTCAAGGGCTATCCAAGGCTTGCATGCACAGTGTCTTCCATCCCCCCTCGTTGCCCATAAGCCTTTAAAGATGCCGCCAAATTCATCGTCTGGCAGCCATCTTAGCTCTTCAAGCTTATTGGCATAATATCTTCCAATTCTGAGTATATCATCCTTGGAAAGCAGGCGAAAGCCGAGTTTTTTAAGAAGCTCTGCTCTTGCTTCATTTTTTGCAAGAACTGCTTTTCTTTCTGCTTCTTCTCTTGCCAAAGCTCCCTGGCGATGCAAGTTAAGCTTTTCATACTCTTCAGCAAGGGAAAAATCAGGCTTAAACTCACCAACCCTATCAATCCTGCCATTGGCATCTGTGCCTGCTATATCTGTTATGACACATTTCACATCCCTGTTCCCATACCTTACCATCTCTCTTGTTTCCATGGCTTTTCTC
>Ga0209541_10013612_pt1 | contig 12396 bp, 12 predicted proteins | sample RifCSPlowO2_01_FD_184027 | JGI IMG/M metagenome (GOLD analysis project Ga0209541, IMG submission 184027) | Groundwater microbial communities from Rifle, Colorado - Rifle CSP2_plank lowO2_0.1 (SPAdes) (version 2) | ecosystem: Environmental > Aquatic > Deep subsurface > Groundwater | place...
AATCTCCAAGTGCTCCTGCAAAAGGAGAGTTATCCCAACCGTCTGAGTCAAAAGAACAGATTGCCGTTTTATAATCCAAGTTTCCCAAAGCTCCCAGAACTACTTCCTGATTTCTTCCCCCTTGCCCACTTCCTGTTACTTTTACTGTAGTTTCTCCACCGACAAGAAGGATAGAGTTTGGCGCAGTTTTGCTGACAAGGTCCGACCCTGCATTTCTTGCTTCACCTTGGAATTTATCGCTTAGAATTTCTGTTTTAAAACCCAGCTCTTGCGCTTTTTTCTTCATCGTCTCAAGCGCTGTTAAATTACTTAAAATCAAAATATTTGAAACTTTTTCAAAGAGCTTTTCTTCCTTTGGAGTTTTTGTTAACTCTTCTCTTGAAATATCAGTCAGACTATATTTCGTCAAAATATTTAAAGCATCCTCAATTGTTGTTGGATCTTTTACGGTAGGACCTGAGGATATGACAGAAAGATCGTTTCCGGGGACATCAGAAGCGATAATGCCTACAATAGTTGCGGGATAAAGATGTTTGGCAAGACCTCCCCCCTTCACTTTTGATAAGTGTTTTCGAACGGTGTTCATTTCTGAAATGTTTGCCCCTGATTTTAAAAGTGCTTCATTTATTGCTATTAATTTCTCAAAAGAAATATTTGGGGATTCGAAAAGAGCAGAGCCTCCTCCTGTGATTACTACTATTACCAAGTCTTTTTCGGTTAGATTTTTAAATTTAGATAATAGATCATTAACAAAATCAACATTCGTTTGAGAGGGAAGGGGATGAGTGCCTTGAGTGAAATGAATTTTGTTAAAAGTTTCCGGATTGGTATCAATTACATGACCGGCGGTTAATCTATCTCCGAGCTTTTCCTCAATAAGTTTGGAATTTTTCGCAGATCCTTTCCCAAAACCGATTAAAAACACTCGTTCAAAACTTGATAAGTCAAAATTTTTATCTTTTATCCAAAAATTATCTCTGTCTAATTTAATACTATTATTAATAATATTTTCTGATTGGATTGAGGATAGGGCTTCTTCAATAAGTTCCAGGACTATTTTTCTTTGGGGAGTCGCGGCAAGCTGATCAAAATTCTTAATAAACATTACATTTTAAGTTTACATTCATCTCAGGCTATTGACAACAACTTATAGTTGTGGTATGGTTCCGAAATTATGTCAAGACCAGTAGAAAGATTAGCAGATTTAGCAGAACTTAATGGAATGGCGGAATACGCAGTTGATCTTCGTGAGGCGGCAAGAAAAAACCGAGAACGAGGGGGACTTGAAGAATTTCCGCAAGAACCTCAAACAGTTCAGCCAGCCCCAAAAATAGAAGTTGTCAGAGCTCCTTTGTCCCCTGAGATCCAAAAGCTGGTTGAACATATGGAGAGAGATGGATTCGCCGTCTATGAGACTTCAGGTAAAACCCCGGCAAGTCTGCGAGGAGAAGGAATGAAATATTGGGATTTACATCCTGCTCTTGAAGATTTGACAGCAGAGCCTGCGCTTTTAGCGTTTAAGAGAGACCCGGCAGAGTTTTATTTGAGCGGAAGTCAAAAGATTCCTTTTGAAGATCAGTTGGGTCTTGCTGAAGAGGAAAAATTAAAAGTTGAAAGAAATTATGCCGGTGCAGGGCTTGTTACAAGAGTGGGTCATTTTTCGGAGTGGCTTGAACTTGCCTTAAAACATTTTAAGCAAACCGGCGTAAGAATTCATGGCAGAGATTACGGATACGGCTACACATGGACTGATACATACGAGAGCGATCAACCGGGTGCCTACCGTGCGGTGGCAGGCAATTGGGGCGAGGCTAGTGGTTTCTATGGCAACTTCTGGTCTCCTGACCTTGTCGATCCGCGCTTGGGGTTGGCTCTTCTGGTAGAAATTCCTCGGAAATAGGTTTTCTGTCCGCCAAAGGCGGATTGGTTTTCTTCTTGAAATTTGGTTCTCCGAAAATTTCTGCTAAACTATTCTTGTGAAAGTTAAATATTTTAAAGAGGACGATATACTCGTAATGAGGTTTTCGGAAAAACCTGTGGATGATTCTTTCGATGTTGACAACGCAATTCTTGAAGTTGATAAAGATAATGAGCCAGTAGCTCTTGAGATTCTCCATGCTTCACAGTTTTTAGATATCACATCAAAACAATTACCCAAAGAACTTAAGCAGAAATTCTTCTCGGCTGTATAGCCCCGATTGTATTTTTCCTCTTGCCGATATTTTTTTAGTTTCCTATACTAGATATATGATTCGGGTTGCGATAAACGGATACGGAAGAATTGGACGGGTCGCTCATCGGGTAATTTTAGAAAAACATTCTTCGGAAATTGATGTGGTTGCGATAAATGCCGGATCCTCGACAGATATTAAAGGATGGATGTACCTGCTTCGGTATGATTCCTCATACGGAACACTTCAGAAGCATACCTTAAATTTCCAATTACCAATTTCCAATTCTCAAATAAATACCAATGATCAAAATCCAAATATTCAAAACAGAGAGGATTATATTGGACCATTAATTATTGATGGGAAGGAGATTCCGGTTTTTTCTCAAAAAGATGCGGCGGTTCTTCCATGGAAAGATTTAAATGTCGATGTAGTAATTGAATCGACAGGGCATTTTACAACTGAGGAAAAACTAAAAACCCATATTGATGCAGGCGCAAAGTCGGTAGTTTTATCTGCTCCTGTTAAGGAAGGTGCTGTCCCGACTTATGTAATATCGGTCAATTCTAAAGACTACAAGGGTGAAAAACTTATAAACAATGCATCATGTACGACAAACTGCATTACTCCAGTTGCCAAAGTTATAGTTGATAATTTCGGCGTTGAGAAAGCTATGATGACTACTATTCATGGCTACACTTCGGATCAGAGAATTCAGGACGGAGGACATAAAGATTATAGAAGAGCAAGAGCAGCTTCGGAAAATATAATACCAACATCAACAGGTGCAACAATTGCAGCTTCTCAAGCATTGCCAGAATTAACAGGGATATTTACCGGTCTTGCAATAAGAGTCCCTGTTGCGGTTGGGTCTCTTTCGGATTTTACATTTCTTCTAAAAAGAGAAACGACAGTTGATGAGGTAAATGAGATATTTAAAAAGGAAGCGCAAAAAGAAGAATATCAAGGAATACTTGAGGTAACCGAGGATCCGATTGTATCCAGTGATATTATCGGCAATCCCCATTCTGCAATTGTTGATTTATCTTTGACCCAAGTTGTTGGAGGAAATATGCTTAAAGTTATAGCTTGGTATGACAATGAATATGGATACTGCAATCGATTGGTTGAAGAAGTAATAATGGTAGGAAGCAAGCTTAGCTCTGCTTAATTGTCCATTTTTAAATTTTCCATTATCCATTGATTTTTTAATTTTCAAATTTTAAAATCGGCAAATAAAATGGAAAATGGTAAATATTGAAATGGAAAATATCATGAAGAATATAAAAAACATTACTATTTCAGGAAGAATCGGATCAGGCGCGACAACTTTGGCCGTTAAACTTTCCAAAGAATTGGAATGGGAAATGCTTGATGGGGGAGGATTATTTCGTCAGCTTGAGAAAGAACAAGGATTTGATATTAACAAATCTGATTCACGGCCGGATCACTTTGACCTTCAATACGAAGAGATGATCAAAAAAAATCTAAGAGAAAAAAAGCATCAAATTATTCAAAGTCATCTTGCAGGTTTTGATGCACAGGGAATAGAAGGTGTCTATAAAATTTTAGTAGTTTGTGAAGATGATGAAGGCAATGATAAAAAAGATATAAGGATTGATAGACTTGTTAACAGAGATAAAATTTCGGTTGAAGAGGCAAAAAATGAAATAAAACAAAGAGAAGAAGAGCATCTTAAGAAATTCCGAAGGCTTTATGCAGAAAATGACCCAAGCTGGGTTTACTGGGACAAAAAATATTACGATTTAATTATTAACACTTATTCTCATAATAAAGAAGAAACCTTTCAACTCGTCCTCAAAGCCCTAGATATAAATAGTTAAACTCCAAACTCCTCTTCTAGTTCGCGCCTTTTCCAATCTGTAAATGATTTTTTGAATGCATAATCTCTTATTTGGCTTGCCAATTCGAGAGTTGGTGTAACAATTAAAAAGGGTATTCTATCCATGCTATATCTATCTGGATTTTGGAGATAGAACAATATGAGATCTTTTAGTTTAATTTCTTCCAGAGATCCGTATTCAAGGTTAACGCTGTAGGGTTTGTATCCGGCATCTATAGCCAATAATATTGTTGCAAGTAGCTCGGAAACAGGCTCGTTAAATATCGGATATGCTGAAAGGCCCGCTCCATCAAGTCCCGCCATGGCCATCTCCCCGTAAGAATGCGCACCCGTTTTGCCATGAAAAGATCCTTTTTGATTTCTATCTCTATTTAATCTATCAAGATTATCATTAAATCTTCTTGTATACTTATAAGCACCGTCGTAACTGGCTACTACGAATCGTTCCTCACTTATGTCTTTGATTTTTGGCGCAGTTGGTAATTCATGAAAAGTCTTTCCAAGATTGGGATTATTAAAGTAATTTTTTCCATCACGGTTTACAATAATGTGTCTTCTAAACAAATTGCCGTCAGCTGCCGTAATTGGATTACCCTCAATGTCCCAAAATCCACCACATAGATGTCCGGGGGTATCTAAATCATACTGAAATTCTGTTGAATTATCGTACTCATCCATTATAAAAACAAACTGTGGTTTTTTCCTTCCTACTTTATGGATACCATTCTCAGACAAAATAAGAAAAGATAAATCATATTTTCTAGAAAGTTTTCTAAGAGTTTTAACCGCGTGTTTTTCTGCAATTTTATCTATTCGCATCGTTCCTCCCTCATTTTGTCTCCCAGGGTCTTCCCCTAAATATTCTTTGCCTTCTCGATTATCTACTTTACCGTAAAGATATGGAGTTTCTGAAAGTATAAACTCAAGCATAATTTCATTAGCTCGCTGAGCAGGAGTAAGAATTGATACATCTTTGGGCTCTGGCCAAATGTCAGGCCTAGGGAATTCTTGTACGTGCCGAGGCATTTTATGTGTCTCAACAGTTGCATTCATAACTATAGCCCACCAATAGGGAAGGTTTGTATATCACACCTATTGCGAATTGTCAAACGTTTTGCTATCATTAGCCGACTAAATTAGGTCAATGATATTATTGACCGACCCTTTATAATATATGGTGGCAGAAAAAAAACCAGGAATGTTTAGGCCAAGTGTGTTGGACATGAAAGCATATAGTCCTCCCTTGGAGGGAAGATCAAGAGGGGACATTCTTCGTTTGGACTTCAACGAGAGAACTACTCCTCCCCACCCCAGAGTTGTAGAAAAGGTAAGGCAATATACTGACGAAGGACAATTTCAAGTTTATCCGGAATATGGACAAATTGAGAGGGTAGTAGCTGACTATGCAGGCGTTCAACCGTCTCAAGTAATGGTGACCAATGGATCAGACCAGGCAATAGACATTATTTATAGAGCAATTGTAGAAAGAGGAGATAAAGTAATAATGCCAAGACCTACTTTTGCAATGCTTGAGCAATCAGCTCAACTTCAAGGAGCGGATATTGTTTCATCACGTTATAGAGGAGTAAGAAATCTTCAGTTTCCTTTTCAGGAAGTAATGGATGATATTGATCAAGATACAAAACTGGTCGTTATTTGTAATCCGAACAATCCTACAGGGACAACTATAGAACTTGATCAAACAGAAGCAATAGTGAAAAAGGCGAAAGAAAATGGCGCAGCTGTTTTAGTTGATGAAGCATATCATGAGTTTATGCCGGATTTAACTGCGAAAGATTTGATATATACATACGATAATGTTTTTGTCACGCGTAGTTTTTCAAAAATAATGGGCATAGCAGGACTAAGAGCAGGATATGTAATCTCTAGAAGACGCAACATAAGACAATTAAGAAAAGTCAGAGGCCCTTACGATGTAACTATGCCGGCTGCCAGAGCAGTAATGGCAATTCGAGAACCGGAGGTACAGCAGGATATACGGGATTATGTAGAGGAAGTTATGGGAAAATCCAAACCAAGAGTTGAAGCATTTTATAGAAGAAATGGTATTAAATTTTTTCCAAGTAGAGCTGGCTTTCATCTGATAGAAGAAGGCCAAGGCTTTACTGATTTTATGGAAACTCAGGGTGTTTTAGTAAGACCGAGACGCGATCCCCCAAATACTACTAGAGTAAGCATAGGAACAAGTGATGCTACCGACAGATATTTAGCCGCTTTTGAAAAATATATAGCGCAAGCTGCATAGCTCAAAGCTAAAGTCAAGTTTGAGGAGAAGGTCTTAAAGAGCCTTTTAAATGTTCCCGGGCAATAAGAAAAGATGTAGAGATAATTACAACTGCACCGAAAATTTGCGCAATATTTAATGTTTCACCAAAAAGAGAATAGGCAACTGGGGCACCCAGAACAGGGCCAATATAACGAAGAGCCGAAACCATCCAGCCCCGAACACTCCTTAGGGACGCAAACCAGAGAGTTAACGCAATTACGTTAAAAAGAATTACATACAGAAGTAAATAAACCCAACCGATATTCCATGATAGGGAAGGCGGAGAAAACAAAATCATAAAGGGAAGCAAAATAAGACTTCCTATAAGCATTGCCAAGGCATTCGATGATATTGACCCTATGCTATGAGCAAGCTTTTTGCCATAGTTATATGAAGACGCGAAAAGAGCCATAGCAATGATAATAAATAGGTCTCCTATTTGAGCCCTCCCTACTTGTCCGATACTTCCTCCTGTTGAAAGAAGAATTGCTCCTCCTAAATGAATGGTAAGTAAGAATAAATGGTGTAGTTTTATCTTTTCTCTTAGGAAAAGAACGCCTATAAGAAGGACAAAATAGGGCTCAACTTTCGTAAAAAATATAGCCTTTATAACATCGGTTTGAGAAAGTCCATAGGTAAAGAAAAGTTCTCCGAGAATTGTCCGAAATATTACAAGAGCCGAAAGACTTCTTATGTGAAGTTTTACCTTATTTAATGTTATTTTTTCCTTGAAAGCCTTCGATAGTAAAAACAGCAGAACACCACCTATTAAACCACCTATAACAACCACGGTAAGAGGAGAAAGGGTTTTCGCAGCGCCTGATTTAAAGACTGTTGCAACACTTGAGAAAAACGGTGAGGCAATTGCAAAAATTAAGTCTGAATAATTCGAAATCATTTAAAGATTATAGTTTAAACTTCTACTAGATTCAATTCCAGGCTAATTATGTCCCTTGCTATTTGGGGTCTTTCATGCTAAATTAATGCCAATATGAAAGTTGCGGATGTAATGTCAAAACATGTTGATGCGGTATCCGAGAATACCAAAGTCAAAGATGTGGCTCTGCTTATCTTCGGACGAGGAATCAATGGCGTCCCCGTTTGTAAAGGCAAAAAAATTGTAGGATTTGTCGCAGAAAGAGATATTCTTGCTCAGTTTTACCCATCACTTGCAGATTTTGCAGAAGACCCATTCAGGGAAGGCAATTTCGAGGACATGGAAGCAAAAGTGGATGAGATTTTTGAACTTTCTGTATCTAAAATAATGAGTAAAAGTGTGACGACTGTCACTCCAAATACACCAATGCTTAGGGCACAGTCCCTAATGTTTGTAAATAGAATTGGAAGACTTCCTGTTGTTGATCAAAATAAAAATCTTGTAGGTATTATTGCGCAGGGAGATGTTTTCAGAACAGCGGTTGGAGACAAGCTACTTTTTACGGAAAATGAGGATTACAATGATTGGCTTTCCAAAACTTATTACACCACAGTTGACAACGAAGACCGGTTAAGACACGAAATACCGGATCTTTTAAAAATCTTTTCAAAGACTAATGTAAAAAGCGTAATAGATATTGGATGCGGCACCGGCGATCATTCAATCGATCTTGCGAGGAGAGGATTCGATGTGGTGGGGGTAGACAGAAGTGAGGAGATGATAAAAGAAGCAAGCAAAAAAAAACAATCACTTGCCAAAGGACCTCTTGAGAGACTGCTCTTTGTAAGAGGAGGACTTGAAGATGTTCAGCAAAGGTTCACAAAGCCTTTTGATGCAGCAATTATTCTTGGAAATACTTTATCTCATAATCCATATAATGTTCAGAGCTTTCTAAAGACCACGACAAATCTTCTTAGAGATAAAGGGGTGCTTGTTCTCCAGGTAACTAATTTCAATAAAGTTATTAGAGAAGGAAATAGGCTTCTAAGCTTTAATTTCACAATCCCTTCTGGAGAAAATAAAGAACACGCTTTTCTTGAATTTTATGATAAGCCAAATTTAAGAGACAGGACAATTCTTAAGACATTTGCAATCCTGACAAATAATGGCGGTAAGAGATGGAAATCATCAGGGGTCAGAAACAGTCTTATGGCATACAACACAAAGGATACTATAAGAAAACGTCTTGAGAACCTTGGTTATAAGAAGATCTTGATTTACGGTGGAAAATTTGATGGAAAGCATTGGGATTATCTTTTCAGAAAACCATTTAAAGAAAGTGAGAGTGATTGGTTAAATATAATTGCCATTAAGTCATGAAAAAAATTCTAATCTTATTTTTCATTTTACCCTTTGGTTTTTCAGTTCTTCCTGTTTTTGCTGCCGAAGCAACACAGGCGGGGGAGACGAGGGAGTCAACAAAGTCCGCAAGTGCCCAAATAATCTATGAACTTCCCTACCCGGGTCTTTTGTCCGACAGCCCTATTTATTTTATAAAAGCACTAAGGGATAAAGTTACCGAGCTTTTGATCTCCGACCCGGTAAAAAAAGCTGAATTTTACCTCCTAACAGCCGATAAAAGATTAAATGAAGGAGTTATGCTATTTGATAAAGGTTTATCTAAGTATTCTCTTTTGGAGTCAACAATTTCAAAGGGAGAGAACTATTTTGAAAAAGGAATCGGTCAGCTTCAACTTGCCCAGAAACAAAATATACCTATTGCTAGTTTGATACAGAAATATCATCTTTCTTCCCGCAAGCATCAAGAAGTCATAAAGGATCTTTCCGGTAAATCAAGTGGGGGAGATAAGGCAGGCCTCATTCAGTCTCAAAAAAGAGCCGAGAAATTTGAAAAAATGTTGGAGTCTTTCGGAGCCAAACAATAGCCCAATACAAATCTACTGAGCATTTTTTATCAGCAGGTTTTTTTAGCCCCCTAAAATTAAGTCACTTTTATTACTCTTTTCTATAATTTTTTTAAGTAAAAACCTTAGCACGAGGCTAAAAATTGCCTTGCTATAGTTTGATATAATAATTGGTGGTTGACACAGCAGATTTAGTGTAATAGCATCATTCTTGACACTATTAGTAGTGCCGGATCATTGATAATTTGCTAGGCGCTCGACACTAAGCTTTTGGGCGGTCTTGCAAAGCAAGATCCTGTTTTGCAGGACAAATTTTTATTCTATGAAATGCCCATATTGTGGTAGTAAAGAAACAGAGGTTGTAGAAACAAGAGATAGTGAAGACTTGGAAACTATCAGAAGAAGAAGAGAATGTCTTGCCTGCCAAAAGAGATTCACGACTTACGAGAGAGTTGAGAATATTAATTTAGTAGTAATAAAGAAAGACGGGAGAAGAGAGCAATTTAATAGGGATAAACTTAGAGCCGGAATAATAAGGTCTTGTGAGAAAACGAAAGTTTCAATGGAGGACATTGAGAAAATAGTTACGGAAATAGAAAGGGAGCTTAGGGGTGCGGATTCGGTCGAGGTCGATAGCAAAAAGATAGGACAGTTGGTTGCGACAAGACTTAAGAAAATTGATAAAGTCGCATACATAAGATTCTCAAGTGTTTTTAAAAGATTTGTGGATGTAGAAGATTTTGAAAAAGAAGTAAAAAGACTAATAAAATAGCATGAAACAATTAAAAACAGAAATCATAGCCCTTTGCGATTACGCAAGTATATCGCGTGAAGGAAAATTAAGTATCAATGGAATTTTTGATGAACTTAGAGTTCAGCAATTTCCCGGCGGTTTAGCGCGTGCGTTTTTTGTGGCGACTATTTCTGGTACACCAAACACCTCTTATAAATTAAATCTAAAAATAGAACCGGCTAAGGGTTTTGCGGGGGAACAAAACACTTTTAATCTTGATACTACTACTGGGCCTAATGGTAAAAATAATATGCTTGTAGAACTTTTTGGTTTAGCTTTTAAAGAAGAGGGAGATTTTAGATTTATATTAAGCGAAGAAAAAAAAGAAATTGGGTCAGTTCTTTTAAAAGTTCTAGATCAGAAAAAATACAATCTTAATGACATAAAATTACCAAATTAAATGAAAAAAGAATTTAAAAATATGCCACTCGCTAAGATTGTTTCGGGAACTACTTCGATTTCATCCGATTATCCCGCGACTGCTACTAGTCAGTCGGTTTCGATTTCGATGGGATCTGCTAATGCGAGTCTTCTTACAGCAGCGCCTTCTTTATCAAAGACAGTTGGAGGAGTATCTGGGTCTAGATCAGGTTATTATGAACAGTATGAAACTAAATATTGCGTTTCTACTACGGGGACAGGAATAAGTTACTTTGTAGTCGAAGTTAAATTTGATTTTTTTGAAAAACCTGAAATTAAAGATGCAGAATCAATTGCGAAGTTAGAGCTGCAGGAATTCCTTAGATACAGCCACATGCAATTTTTAATTAAACATTAAATATGAAGCTTGATGGAATAAGAAATAAAGTATTTTTGGACAGGTACGCCTTAAAAGGCGAGAAGGGAGAACTTCTTGAACAAACTCCCGAGGAAATGTGGACAAGAGTTGCCCACGGTATTGCAGGTAATGAGAAGGCAAAGGACAGAAAACATTGGGAGAAAAAATTCTACGATGTGATGTCCGACTTTAAATTCGTTCCCGGCGGAAGAATTCTTTCAGGTGCCGGCACCGATTATCAGGTCACATATTTTAACTGCTTCGTTATCCCATCCCCCAAAGATTCCCGTGAGGGAATTCTTGAGTCCTTAAAGCAATTAGTAGAAATTCAGTCCCGTTCAGGCGGTGTGGGATTAAACCTTTCATCTTTGCGACCAAGAGGTGCCAGAGTCAAAAAAGTCAATGGGACATCTTCGGGGCCTGTTACATGGGCAGGACTTTTCTCTTATGCAACTCATGATGTAGTACAACAGGGCGGAACAAGAAGGGGAGCAACAATGCTTATGCTTTGGGATTGGCACCCTGACGTTGAGGAGTTTATTACAGTAAAACAAGACTTGTCCAAAATTAACGGCGCCAATCTCTCTGTTTGTATTTCAGATGGATTTATGGAAGCAGTTAAGAAAGATGAAGATTGGGATTTGGTATATCCCGATCTTGATGACCCAAAGTATGACACGCACTGGAACGGAGAAATAGATCGGTGGAAAAAACTGGGCGGAAAAGTAAAAGTCCATAAAACTATTAAAGCAAGAGAGCTCTGGAATCTAATTTGTGGGGCCGCGTGGAGATCTGCTGAACCGGGACTACATTTCCTTGAGCGAAGTAACAAAAGAAGCAACACCTGGTATTTTGAAAGACTGGTTGCAACAAATCCTTGCGGAGAGCAGCCGCTTGGTCCATGGGCAGTATGTAATTTAGGGGCAATGAACCTGGCAGTTTATGTAAGAGAAGACGGCCAGTTTGATTACGGCAGTTTTGGTGAAGATATTAAGACAGCAGTAAGATTCCTTGATAATGTAATTGATAAAACATACTATTTCTTCAAAGAAAACGAGAAAATTGCAAAGGATATAAGAAGGACAGGCCTTGGAATTATGGGGCTTGGAGATGCCCTTATTAAAATGGGCGTCCGATACGGTTCGGATGAGTCCCTGGAAGTAATCGATAAAATGTTTGAAACACTTCGAAACAGCGCATATGAAGCGTCTTGCGATATTGCAAAAGAGAAAGGCTCTTTCCCAAAGTTTGACAAAGTTAAATATCTTAAAGGTTATCATATAAAAGAACTTCCGAGGCAACTTGCGAAAAAAATTGCAAAACAGGGAATAAGAAATGCAGTTCTTCTGACGATTGCTCCGACTGGTACGACATCACTTCTCTCAGGAGTAACCTCGGGTATTGAGCCGGTCTATGAATTTACCTTTATAAGACGCGATAGAACAGGGGAGCACATAATGTATCACCCGCTTTTTGAGCAGTGGAAAAAAGAAAACCCGCTTTCTGAGAAACCCGATTACTTTGTTTCTGCAAATGATTTAACTCCTCTTGAGCACACACAAGTTCAGGCGGTCGCACAAAAATATATTGATGCTTCAATCTCAAAGACAGTAAATGCTCCGAGCAGCCATTCGGTTGAAGATGTAAAAACACTTTATATGGCAGCTTATGATTTGGGACTCAAGGGCGTTACCTACATGA
>Ga0209541_10013613_pt1 | contig 12395 bp, 14 predicted proteins | sample RifCSPlowO2_01_FD_184027 | JGI IMG/M metagenome (GOLD analysis project Ga0209541, IMG submission 184027) | Groundwater microbial communities from Rifle, Colorado - Rifle CSP2_plank lowO2_0.1 (SPAdes) (version 2) | ecosystem: Environmental > Aquatic > Deep subsurface > Groundwater | place...
AAAAACAAGAAATAGAGAGCCTAAAATATTATACACAACTTTTCTCATTTCTCTTTTAGTCGAAAGATGTATTTAAACTTTCATAGTAGGTTTTCAGTAGCACGCAGAGCAACGCGAAGTGTGAGGCGAGAAGTCACCGAGAATATTTATTAACTCGCATCACCTCTAATCCCCCATGTCCGGCATCTTTGAAGTTACAGATAAAACAGGCAGGAAGATTCGACTGACTAAAGAGCGTTGGGCGCACATTAAGCAAGATCATCCAGGGGTTGAACAAGAAGAAATCGAAATAACTCTCAAAAAACCAATAAAAATCCTCGAAATTAACGAAGAAAAAATTTACTATTTTAATTATTTCAAACATAAGAACCTGCCCAAAAAGTTTCTAAGAGTCATAGTTAAGTATAAAAATAACAAATGGTTGGTAGTGACGGCACATTTTGTTGCTCACACAAATTAAAATGAACGAAGGAACAAAGATATATTACGATGAGGAATTGGACTATTTCACCATTTTTGTAGGGGAGCCTGTGCCGAATTATGGGGAAGATGTGGCTGATGGCATAACAATCTTCAAAGATCAGAAAACAGACAAAATTGTTGGTTTAGGTGTTCAGGAATTCAGAGAAAGAACAAAAGCTCTAAAGGACATAGAACTAAAAATCCCCTTCAAAATTAATTTCTCAGCGTTTGTTAAGTAAACTTGCTCTACAAAAGGTACCCATGAAATCTACCATTAAGAAACGGGTCATTTAGAGCTATTTTAAAAAACTCTGGATGTTTGTTCGAATAACCTCACCCCAGTAAAACCTCAAGTTTCTTCGGGTCTTTCTTTATCTCCTTTACAATAGAGGCAGGCCCGATTATTGTCAGGGCATTATGATGTCCCACAAGCGTCTTAGCAATGCCCTTTCTGATTTTCATAACTATCGACTCATTTCCTTGATCAGGCTCGATTACGGCAAGCTCAATGCCCTTAAACGACTTCACGTGGTCAACCATAGCCATTGTATCCTCAATTAATCTAATCTCTTCTTCAACACGCAGTCTTCCTTGAAGAATAACTACCTTGTTGCCCAATACAAGATGCAAAATTTTCCTTATCCTCTCAGTAATTGAGAGGTCTCTAATCTCAGAGAACGGAATTATGTGCAAGCTCACACCCTTTATCCTTTTATCGCTTTTCATGTGTTTCTCCTATATGCTCCGTGCCAGTTTAAAGAGCGCTGCATAAAATCCTTCGAGGTTTATCTTCTTTTTGGCCGATATGCCAACAACCTCATAGTCCGGAAAAGCATCTTCAATCTTCTTTGCGCTTACGTTTTTCAAGTCAATCTTATTAGCCACGATAAGCACAGGAATCTTCCGCGCCACTAGATTGCCTACAATTGTCAAGTTGACCTGCGAGTAAGGGTTTTGACCAGCGTCGAGTACAACCACGACTGCATCCATGTCGTCAAGCCATTTAATACTTTCAATAATGCCCTGCGTCGCCTCTTTAGCGCGTTTTTTTGCTACCCCCCTCTTTAATCCATATTTAAGAAAATCTTCATAATCTATTTTAGTAGCAATACCTGGTGTGTCAACGATTTTAAACACGAGTGTTTTGTTTTTATGTTTTATCTCAACTTTTTCTCTGAACTGTACTTGTCGCGTTTCGTGCGGAACATCGCTTACAAGTCCGAGTGACTCGCCAGTCCAATCTTTACAAATGATATTCGCAAGGCTTGTTTTTCCTGCGTTTGGAGGTCCATAAAAACCTATTTTGATATTACTACGTTTACGAAAAAATGCACCAAAGAATCTTTTTAATATGTTTAACATGTTTGTTATAGAGATGGTCTTTTAATAAATCTTGCGTCACCTTCGCCTGATTGATTTTCACGCGTCCGCGATAGTTTTTTTAAAGCGTAGCTAATTTGCTCTCCAGTCCATCCCGCGGTCTTGAGTTTCTTTCTTAGGTCTTTTTCATTCATGCCTGCTCTTCGAGAATTGCTTATGAATGCCATGATATTAACAAGATCCCTCGTATTTTCAAATAGTGATTTCTCATAATTTGTTGCATACCATCTTCGGATAACGAGGAAGGCAGCTATCCCAAGGACGACTATGAGAATAATTAAGAAAGTGGCAATGCCCCACGGTCGGCAATCACCAGGGCAGTTTGCGCGAGTTTCTCCAAAATCACTGTCGCATTTCTTATTGTAATTGCACGAATTTTCAGACCCTTCTTCAAATGTCCCTAATGCGCTAACCGACGGGCTTATATAAGCTCCAAGTTCTTCCACACTTACCTTGTCAGCAATAGCAAACTCAAAGATTTCATTGCCGTTTCCCAACGCAATGTATGTTCCTGTTTGAGTGCTCTTGTGATTATAAGGGCTTGAAAATATTATCTGGTCGGCAGGATAGCTTAAAACAAGGTAAGCTTCTTCCGAGTTTTGTTTTGGCTTGCTCTCGATTTTAAACTTCGTCAGAATACCCTCGCTGCCTCCATCGTAAGAAGCTTCAATAAATTCAAAATTTGCCTCCGCATTATAGTTTTGGCTCATCCAAGATGCAATGCCTTTTTTAAGAGCCGCATCATCCACGTCTTGCGCGCTTATCTCTTCAATAGGCAGTACGTCAAAATTATCCGCGCCAATTATAAGCGGAAGTGTTCCTCGCGTACCCGAGTACAAACGAGTTGGCATATGGAGTGCAATTAGGTCGTTCATAATGCTTGCAAAATCAGAATCGTTGGAGGCCTGCGCGTATGCAAAACCTATTTCCTGAAGTGAACTGTTTAATCCCGAATAGTCAAGGTTTGTCTTAAGGGCTTGCTGAATCCATAAGTCATATGCACTTATATTAATGGCAAGATCGTTAAGTTGTCGTCGATATTGCACTATCGTAGTATTTGCCGCAACACGCGGATTTCCTACAGTTATTGCAAATCGACGTTTGCTCACAGCTCCGCCAGAACGGGTTGCTTCAACTTCAATCGTGAACTGTCCTTGCTGAAGATAGCGATGTGATGCGCCCCTTCCAACAACAGTCTGTACCGCAGACCCATCGCCAAATTTCCACACCGTCTTAGTTATATTTACCGCGCCGCTTGCATAATAGTTCGTTTCAAGGCCGAAAGCGGAAAACCTAGGCACTAATCCAAAATCAAATCCCATGGAAAGATTTAACGGTTTTCTCACAACACGAGTACCGTCAAAGTATATTTCTAAATAATCTTCATCTGCATCAGAAGGAATAGTGAAATTGGCAAGTCCAATATTCAAAACAAGCTGAGGCGAGGTTATGCTAGCGTTTTTCTGCTCCAGCTCATACAAGCTGCTAGATTCAACACCCTGTCCTCCATCTCTATCATATACTAAACGTGTATTGCTGAAATCAAGTATTTGGTCAATGCCAAAAAACTTTAATGGGATAACGCAATAAGGCTCGCACAGCCCATTATAAGTGCTTGAAATGTAATTCGCAAAATAATCCTCGAGGTTTGTTCCAGTAGAGTTAAAGAAAGAGTCTTTGTTTAGTTCGATAAATGGCGAACCAAATTTCAAGTTTTGCGCAAATATCTCATAATCGCTGACAAATGTATTTCCTAAAGTATCAGAACCACACGGTTCATGTGTCTCTGCACGTATTTTATAAGACGAAGACCCGCTCGCTTTAATACACACCAAATATTCTTTCTCAGCAGGCGCAGCATAATCAAGCGTGCACGTCACTATCTGACTCTGGCTATTTAACACAGGCAGAGTGCATTTTTTTAAGTAATTTCCTTCCAAACTATATAAGCGCATTTCAAGGGACGCGCTGCCCTGGGTGCTATTAATCACATTGGCGCCAAGTTTAAAAGCAGGCGCAGCAGGCAGAGCTATTTTTTCACAATACTCGCTGTTAGATGGGATAGTAACGGGTTGATAACTAACTCCGACGCTTTCAAAACACCCGTATCTAGGGCCATAACAAGAGTCATCGTTAAGATAACTCGAGCTAGTCATCAAGCGTTCATTCTTGCCGAGTACATCTAGTTTGAGGCTTGGGAAACACAATGGCCCGCTTCTGCCTTGAGCACTAACTTTAATGTTCCTAAGATTTCTCACATTGCGCCCCTCCGCAACAAATCCAACAACGACTTTGCCTCCTGAAACACCAACAGAGTTAATTTCATTTTTCTTTGCATATCCAGAAAGACAATTCGCTGTACTGCAATTATAAGTTGAAGGCGGGAAGTTATGTGCATTGAGAAGTTCTCGTAACGAAATTGTTTCGCCGAGGTTGGTGCGTACAATAGAATCAAGATTTGCATTAGTGAAAGTAACATTTAACGTGCCGCTGATTAAATCCCCCACTCCATAGTTTGTCTCGATTGTGTTGCCGGACGAGGAAACTTGCGCGCGCGCAAAAGCTAGGATAAGGATTACATAAAAAATGCCGGCTATAATTTGTTTTTTCATCATCGTTTTCTAGATATAGACATTCCCGTTGATTGTGCTGCGTCGGTACGGGAATGGATAGACAGAGATTCTTGAACACAGAGTAGCTTAATCAGAGGGAATCTCTGTAATATGAAAAGATAGGCAATTGCAATGACAATTAATGTAATCATAAATTGCCATACGTTAAAGAAGCCGAATGCAACCGTAGGCCTCCCGCATAATATTGTCCTAGGCCCGCTGTGACTCTGGCATTCTAGTTGCGTCTCGCCTCCAGTGCAAGCATTAGTTCCTCCAGATATGAAACTATACGTTACGTTGACAGTAATGTATCCATTGATGCATTCGCTTGTCTGCGCCTGCCCGACAATGCATTGATTTGGAGTGCAGTTTGGAAAAGTACATCCTGAGCCAGTGCATACAGAAGGAATGTAACTTCTTGTAAGATTGCACGTGCCTTGAGTTTCGCTAGGCCCGCTCCACTGGCAAGAGCATCTTACTAGACTCCCATTAACTATTGTTGGATTATTTAAGTTGCATACCGGAGGCAATTGTCCAAGCGGGTCGATATAAGCGATGCGAAGCGTATTCGCCTCGCCATTACACGAGCTTCTCCCTAGGGGATTATAATCAGAACATTCGTCAAATAACGTTGGCACGCATCCATTCTCAGTACACTCATTTCCCGACGGACAGCAATTATCTGCTATTGTAGAATAGAGCCCATCAGGTCCCGCACAATATCCTCCAGGTGCACTTGTATTGAGCCTGCCAATTTCATTGAGTTGAGAGTCAAGTTCGATATAAGTATATCCTCCATCAACACACTGGCTTACGTTAATAAGAGTAAACGTTCTCTTTGTAAATTGCTGAAGGAAAGCATTCAAGCCAGTATTTGTATAGTTCAATACAAGGGTAATATTGCGCTCTCCTTCCTGTCCGCCAATGTACTGTTTCGCACCAGCAAAAATTCCTGCTCCCGTGACATTTGCTCCATCATCGAATGTCCAGTTAAACAACAAACTGCTAAAACCTTGCGGCGTGTTCTGAATCTGAAGTGTTGATGAGCATCCAGGAGGCGCATTTTGCGTCGATGATGGGCAAATTCCTGCTACACAAGTTACACTAACAGAAGGGCACACACCCTCGCTGTTCACAACATAACTATCATTAGCATTAAAGCGCACTCTCAAGTCTGCTGTTCTAACAATTTGTCTATGGAAGGGTTCATTGATGTAAGAGAACATGCCTGGGCTTGATACAACAAGAACCGCGACTTGGTCCTCATCCCACAAACCCTGCCCATCGCTAACCCTCAAAGTTATAGTCTTCTGCCCAGATGTATGGAATGTATAATTGAAACTCGCGCTCGTCGAGGTAAACCCATCTTCTTCAATCCTCCAAAGCGAGGTTATAGGACCTTGCTCGTCAGTGCTATTATGCTTAAACGTAACAGTTGTTTCATCATAGTAAACTCCTCTATGCACCGGAGCGACGATATGCGCATTCGGCGGTGTATTTGCACTTTCTGTCAAATTAACATCAACTATCTCGCTTAGGTTCACCTCCGCTGAGATTGCTGGATTAGTTGTCCGAGCTTTGAAATAAAATTCGACTTTATCGTCTGAAAACTCGTTAAGTCCTGGCAACCCCTCATAAGCTCTCTGAACGTCTGCGTCCGTTATTTTATAGTTGAAAATAGCAGCAACGCGTATATTGGGATTAGTAGGGCTTTGATAATTCAGCATTGTAAAAGTTCTTATTAGGTCATCTGGTGTCGGATTAGCTCCACTGTCATCATCCCAGACTTCAATAGTTATATTTGTGTTATCAGGAAACCTGTTAAACGCAATCAGACTAACGGTGTTATTAACGTGCGTCATAATATTCTGAGTTCTTCCGATTATCTGTCCTGCGCTATTATGCCATTGCAGCCCTGTAAAATTATTATCTCCACCAGCGCCAGGCAAGTCGCTCTCGTCGTCATCCTGCAAGCTATCGCATCCAGGGTCATTCGTCGGTGCAGTGCCAAAGTCAATCTTGTCATCGCCATCATCATCAGCCCCGTTACTGCATTGTGGTTGAGCAACTCCGCTTGCAGAACAGCATATGAGTTTTGTGTATGTGTTTGCAGCAGCTGTCTCGATATGCGCATTCGTCGCCCCAGATAGTGAAACGATTTCTCGCTCGTTGCCCTGACAGCTTCCCGAGCGAGGCACACAAACAAGATTTCCATAGCAAACAGGAGTATAACTTCCAGTGGTTAATCCAGGATTTTCAGCGTGCGCATTCGTCGCCCCAGATAATCTAACAACTGCATTCGTCCCCGCACACGTATGGGGATTCGCTCCTGCATATACAGAGCCAAAAATCTGGTTATAACAAATTTCAGTCGGATAAGTTGGATTCGTCTGGTCCCATCTCGCCCCATGCGCATTCGTCGCCCCAGATAATCGAAGAATAAGCTGGCTCTCGCCCCCACTGCCGCACACAGGCAGAGCAGACACATCCTGCGTGAGAATAAGGCTCATTCCGAGCGCAAGAAACAAGATAATACAGACGCCTCTCTTCATCTCTTTTGTACATAAGAGAACTTTATAAACATTCTCTTAACCTTTAACGACGGCAAGCGGCTTCAGTCTGGCGACCAATAAACCCAATCCAAGCTCGTGGCTAACTCGCGCAACTTCATCTATATCCTTGTAAGCAGCAGGCGCCTCTTCCACCATTCCTTTTTTGCTTCCTGCTTTTATCATCACGTCATGTTTCCTCAATTGCCCTTCAACTTCGTCAGAAGTTATATTATTCAAAGCGTAAGTCCTAGAAAGAACACGTCCAGCACCATGCGCAGTGCTTGCAAAACTCAATTCTTCCGCTTTATCAGTCCCCACAAGCACGTATGAAAAAGTGCCCATGCTCCCAGGAATTAAAATCGGCTGTCCTGTTTTTCTGTATCTCGAAGGTAATTCTTTCTTTCCAGGCCCAAATGACCTAGTGGCGCCTTTTCTGTTTACACATACTTCAATTTCTTTTCCATTTACTTTATGCTTCTCAAATTTCGCAATATTGTGCGCCACATCGTACAATATCTCCAGCTTAGATTTCCCAAATAACTTCTGAAAACTCTTGCGTATCTGAAATGTAATAACTTGCCTATTTGTAAAAGCAAAATTCGCAGCCGCCGCCATTGCACGAATATAATCTTTTCCAAGTTTCGAATTTATAGGCGCACATGCAAGCTGCCTGTCTGGCAATTTATCATATCCGTATTCTTTTTCCATCGCTTGTATATAATCAGAAGCTACTTGATGTCCCAATCCCCTAGAGCCGCAGTGTATCATCACCACTATCTGTCCCATTTCCAAACCAAAAACATCTGCAGTTTTCTTATCAAATACATTCTCAACGTGTTGTATTTCAATAAAATGATTTCCCGAACCCAAGGTACCAAGTTGATTTCTCCCTCTTCCTCTAGCTTTCTGCGACACTTTCGAGCTATCAGCATTTTCAATGCATCCACTATTCTCAATTCTTTCCTCATCCTCCTTAGTCGCATATCCTTTCTTGACAGCCCACTTAACTCCCTGCTCCAAAACTTCTTTCAACTCTTTCTCATCAAGCCTAAATTCCCCGTTCTCTCCCAATCCCGAAGGCACGTTCTTATAAATCTCATTCAAAACTTCCTTGCGCTTTTTCATAAACTCCTCTTTCTTCAAATTACTCACTAAAAGTCTGACGCCGCAATTCACGTCGAAACCAATGCCCCCAGGAGATATAACTCCTTTCTCAAGGTCAAACGCCGCAACCCCCCCAATGGGAAAACCATACCCAACATGCACATCTGGCATGGCCATAGAATAACCTACGATTCCAGGGAGCTGAGCAACATTAACCAATTGACTAACGCAAATTTCTTCAACTGCCTTAAATATCTTATCTGAAGCAAAAATTCTGGCAGGAACTAGCATTTTGCCCTGCTTAGGCAATTCATAAATATTCTCAGATATTTTATCAAATTTTTCTTTCATGTTCGCTCGTAAATAATCTCCTTAGTTTCAGCAATAAACTCAATACATAGCTTCTCTATTTTATTAATCTGTTCTTTATCTTCAACTTCAAGATCAATGCCATAAGTATAATCTTCTCTTAACTCGATAATACTTTCATGATTCTTTTCTTCGTCGTATTTCATAAGTTCTATAATTTCTTCTTTAATTTTCAATTTGCCTTCTTCCTTCAAGTGTTCAATCAACGCAATGGTACATGTCTGATTCCTAGATTCATATCCGAACTTTGATGCAATAGAAAGAAAACAATGATAAATGGAGTAGAATCCCATGCCCATAGCCAAATCTGAAAATCCTTCTTTTTTAAGAAGCTGAAACGCCCTCAATAAATGTCTTGCTTTCTCTATATGTTCAAGCGCACGTTTTCTATTAGGCTCTATTTTAACTAGCCCACGATGGCGAATCTTCTTATTCTGCTTTTTACATTCTTCTATCTCTCTTTCAGCCTTTTTCGCACACCATTCTAGATGTTTAGAAGCCTGCGAATCCATTCAATACCTCCATGTATTCGTCATATCCATGCAGAACAATAGCTGTTTTAACTATTTCTATCATGGCTTCATTGTGATTTTTAAGGTTTTTAATCAAGTCGTCTCTAGTTGCTTGAATAGCATGTATTTTTTTAGGCAATAAAGACTGTATTTCTTGCAGCACATTAGATGTTTCTTTCATATTATCTTTATCTTGAATAATCATCAAGTCTATATCGCGAGAGTTTGGATAGTTTCTGCTTGCAGAGCCATAAAACAATACTGTCTTACTCAATTTATAAACTGGCTTAAATTCCTCTTTCCAGCGCTCATAATCACTGCTTTCATTAGCCAATACAAACCCAACAACTCTTTGCGCAAAGTCACCACTTACATTTATTTTATAGACGAGCGACTTTCCAATTCGTTTGCTAGTCATAACACTGGCTTTCTCAAGGCGTTTCAAAATCTTCATGGTCCCCACTTGTGTTATTCCAATCGTTTTACTTAGAGAATTAGCATTATAAAAATTGGTAAAATCCTTGTATACCCTAAGGATTGCTTTTTGTTCTTTAACTGTTAGTTCTATCATCTTTGAGTATAACTTAAAGTTATCATATCATAACTAATAGTTATTTATAAACCTTTCTATAAATCAAGTACAATCTCTCTTAGTTCATACAAACTTCTTATAACTCTAGAGGGCGGTTGAGGATGGTCAAAAGCATGCTCTCCCCTGTCTATAATAACGTCCAAGGCTCCTGCTGCTCGAGCAGCAATAGCATCCTCGTCACCGTTTCCAACATAAGGCGTATGATTGGGTTCAATCCCTAATAGTCCCATGCACACATGCAAACCATGAGGATGGGGTTTTGGCTCGATGCCGGAATCTCTTCTGGCTAGAACTAAATAATCTATATAATTTGCACCCAATACTCTTTCAACAAGTTCAAGTTCGAGGTGAGCTATCCGTCGAGGAGCCCCCGTAACAACTCCAATAGAAACTCCTCTTCCCTTCAACTCTTTAAGCATAATTACATCATCATAAGCTTGAATTGATTTCTTTCTTGATTCAGAAGTGTCATATTCTCTAAAGACTTCCCAAAACTCTACTGGGGAAACCCCAAAACCGCGCTCAATAGTCCCATTTCGATTAGATCTAAACCAAACAGCGTCTATCATTTCCTGCGAAGCACAACTCACTCCCAAGTTCTTCAGTATTCTTCCAACTATATCGTACCGATATTCTGGCGTAGTATGAACTAACGTGCCGTCAAGATCAAAAATGCAAGCCCTGTAAACCATAATTTACTTTTTGTATGGGGCTTTAATAATTTATCTACAGTCGATGGTTTTAATCAGAATCCGGTCTTAAAAGGTCATAAGTGCTAGAGACAAAATCCCGCAAAGATGGTCTATTCTTATACATCTCACGTCTCATTTCGATAGATTCTTCCATTCCCAAGTCATCTCTATCATTTATTCTTTCCATAAACTGTATCGTTCCATAATCGCCACTACCGCTACAGGACCATTGAAATGTCCCAATTAAGGCAGCAAGCGTGCCTGCTAAGACCTTCTTGCCTGCCGTTACTACATATCGTCGTGCCTCATAGATAGTTAAGGGATGCATCTTTCAATTACTCCCCAACATAACAAGGTTGACTACCAAGAACATAATATCTCTGAGATAAGTCCGCCCCATTAGGATTCACACCATAGGGATGTGACACCGTCAGCTTGCCTCTCTTCGTCAATCTATCTAAGCTAGTTTCAACTTCCCCTAAAAGGGCATCCGAAGAAGCTTCGCCATCTTTACGCGCACAATCATCTAAGATAGCTTGAGCATTTATAGTGGGTCTTCCCATTACAATAGCAATAATTCTCTCATCTAAAGACGTCATTGGAGCTTCTGTTGCCATGTCTAATTACATCACTAACAATATATAAGAATTTGTATGTTCGATAACACTAATTATTTAAACACGATTATTGTCGTATATCTATGTGGAGACTAATTTTGAAGCTTCCGTCAGGAAATCAGTTTATGGGAAGAATGGCTATTAAGCATCAAGTATCATTAACTGGCTATCCTTTATCTTATTATAAAAAGAAAGACGATAAAAAATTTCTTTATCTTATTGCTGCAGGATTCATGTTTGGAGAAGAAAAAAATAAAAGGAGATTAATTAAAGATATTAAAAATCAAAATGAATTGGTTAATATCGAAATTAATGGTGATTTTATTATAGTAATTACAAAACAGCCAATATTTACTGAGCCAGCTTACAACCAGCAAATTATCAGGCCAAATCCCATAATAATTAATAAAAACGGTCATCACATCTGGGATTTGGCAAGTTTTGAAAAGAAGGCTCTGATAAATGTGCTTGATTTTGCTGAAAAATATCTAAATGCAAAAATCATAAAATTCAAGGAGGAAAAAATAAATAACATTTCTTTTACTAAACTTCTTCCAGAGCTAACAAAAAAACAGAAAGATGCTCTAGAGAATGCTATCAATAATGGTTATTACGAATACCCTAAAAAAGTTAAGATGGAAGCACTAGCTAAAGAAATGGGGATTTCTTATTCAACCTACCAAGCCCATCTAAAAAAAGCAGAAGGCAAGATTCTGCCAGCCCTCTATAAAGGATTGTAATTTACTCATAAGACACGGCAATTGTCGCTATAAGACTTATCTAGTGTTTCTTTACTCCTTTGTCATGGTAGGAAGATTACTAGAGGGCAGAACCCTTGAGAGACTAGTTAAGCAATTAGGGTCGCAAGATCCTTTAGCTTGGGAAGAAAAGACAAATGACGGAAGATATGAGGAATCTATCTGTGGGGAGACTTTTTCTCGTTATTGGATGCAGACAACATATAGTACTAGGCTGAATAATTTTGTTATTGAACTCGTAAGCTCCTCTGATTCAGGATACTCTCTAAGGGTTACTTTGAGAGGAAAAGAAATTGATAATTTATCAAGCTATGATCATAAAGAAGGATCAAAAATAATAGAACTCTTCGAAAAAGTAACTAGAATTGTGAAAGATCGAAAATTAAGGTTAGAAGGAGAAAAAAGAGAATCAGATAATAAGGAATTGAGGGGAGAAAAATCTGATTTTAGGAAAATTATAGGTGCGTAAATTTCATGACAAAGCAAAAGAAAGCAACGAATGGAACAAAGAATAGTACGTCTTCGGCAATTGATTATATAAGGAGTATTAGACCTAATATGTTTAAACGCTTGGAGAAAACGACTTCTTTTGATGGAGAGACAGAAATAGAAATATATGGTCCAAGAAGACTCCAAGGCTATGATCAAGACGATGATAGACGAGTCGGAGATGAGGTCGGACAAGGAGACATTCATATTATAGTGAGATATCCTCATCTAAACGCTGGGCAAATAAGAGCTCTTC
>Ga0209541_10013614_pt1 | contig 12395 bp, 9 predicted proteins | sample RifCSPlowO2_01_FD_184027 | JGI IMG/M metagenome (GOLD analysis project Ga0209541, IMG submission 184027) | Groundwater microbial communities from Rifle, Colorado - Rifle CSP2_plank lowO2_0.1 (SPAdes) (version 2) | ecosystem: Environmental > Aquatic > Deep subsurface > Groundwater | place: Rifle...
TGGCACCCACGTTGCGCAGGTTTTCTATTGGAAGAGATAAATCCATAGGTATTGCTGATTTGGCGATATTTTAACATATTATTTATAAAACTAAAAGCGGCCATTGGCCACTTTTAGTTTTATCTTTTGACTTTTCCTGCATTGTGCGCTCGAGAGGAATCGAACCTCTATTGCAAGATCCGCAATCTTGCGTCCTATCCGTTGAACGACGAGCGCTTTTCTATCTACATTCCGATTCTTCTCGAAATCATGTCCGTCAATGAACGTTCGTGCTCTCTTTCTGGCAGAAATTTTATCAATACAGACCTTACAAGAAGGGGATTAATGTTCTCAAGAGGAATCTTTATATATGGAACATACCATTTTTTTGACTCTAAGCTTAATTCTTTTATGTCTCCGGATTCGTAATGAATCCAGAAAGAGTTCAGGTCTTTATACGGATGGGCAGTATCTCCCATCATAACGCCCCTTTGATCTACGACTATTTGTTGTATTTCAGGTTGTTTTTTAGAACTGATGAATAATACTAGAGAAGAAAGAATTAAGAAAATAGCAGATAGAATATCTTTTCCGAGTAAGATAATGATGACACCTCCAATAGCAAGAAGGACAATCAAAATATAAAGATATTTTTTATCCGGACTGGAATAGAAAGAGGGTGCGTTCCAAACTGCTGTCAGTATTTCTTCTTTCGTTTTTGACGGAGCAGTATTTGTTGGATTCTCTTTTTGGGGAAGTGTTTTTATTTTTTGTATTATCTTCCCTGATTTTTCCGATTGAGGTTTTTTTCTTAAATCGATAATTTTAGTCATTTTTTTTGGCGGTGTATTCTTGAAATAGCTCGAACGGAATTCTGTCCTCGCCGCGCCTTGCGCGGCTCGGAATGGGCGGGCGGGCAAAATGAATTCTGAAGCCGAGAGCATTAACAATTTCAAGTTTTTATTGAGTTAAGCATAACTCAATTCAGTGAATTTTTCAATTTGGAATTATTGAAAAATTCACTGGCTTTGGCGGCAAATTCTCGCAGAAAAAAATCAGGCCGCCTTTCCCGAAGGATTAGCGGCCTGTCCAAGTAGCGCGTTTCGCGCTACAGGGTGAGTTGGTCGAAGGAGACAGCATCTCCCGTGATACGCTTCTGGCCTCCGTCGAGCTTGCTCGATGCGGGATACGCCTTGGTCGGGCGTCCGTTCGGGAACTCGGCGGTGAGCAAGTCGCGCACCACTTGCGAGTTGTGCAGATAGCCATCGAGCGGCTTCTTCGCGGACATCCACACGAAGCCGGCGGTCAGGAACTTGCCGTTCGGTCCTTCGAGGATGAAGCCCTCGACTGTTTTGGGATCCTTGCCTCGCGTTTCATCGGAGAACTCGCGTTCCTGAATTCGCTTCTTGCTCCCTCTGATGTGATACGAGGGCGTTCCGACGAACGGCGTATCGTAGATCTTCGTGATGACGACGGGCTTGCCGATGAGGTTGCAGATACAACCCTCATTGTTGCCGTGTTTGCGCGCTTCGCAGGTATGCGGGATGACGGTCTTCCCAATGAGATCGGGTCGTTCCTCCTACATCCGCGGGCGCGGAACGGTGATGCCGTTGCGCCAGTCGTGTTCGGTGCCCTGGTCGGCGATGACTCTCTGAACTGCGTCACCGAGACCTCCAGATGATCCACCGGAGACATGGACTTGCGAGCTGTGCTTCTCAAGCGGATTATTTCGTCTGCTCATTCTGTCTTCCTCTTTTCAAGGAACGGTTTGATTGCTTCTGAACACTATGTCCAGATTGCCACTTATCCTAGCATAATTAACCTAATACGTCAAGAAGCGACCGTTTAGCCGCTTCTTGGAAAAAATTAAGATGAAAAAATTTATTTTGCCCTTCATTGATAAATCCTTTTCCTTTTCGCCAAAAAAGCCCTTTCAAATCCTAGTCGAGCGGCGCGTCTCGCGCCGCGAGGTCGAGCTTTCTTTCTTGCAAAATTCCAATCTGGCGGAGGGGGTGAGATTCGAACTCACGAGTCCCTTACGGGACGCCGCATTTCAAGTGCGGTGGAATAAACCACTATCCGACCCCTCCTTCTTGGTTAGTTATTCAGTATTTTAGTCAGAGACTTCACCCCGCCTGAAAGCATTAAAGCTCTTAGAAATTTCACTGAGAAGAAACGCTCCTAGAACTTCATAGGCGAGAAATCTTACGGCAGGGGACACTTCCTTGTGTATAAAGAATCCCAATAGAAGCATAGCCAGTAGAGATACCCACCATACATATACAAACAGCTCGCCCGGTCTGATATTTAATTTAACCCCTGTCCAGCGCGATGTTTCTTTGTGTATTATGTAGACCCCAAGAAGAATAAGATAACTGGTTACGATTGCTTCAGACATTTCGAACTTATCACTAAAGAAATCGAACCAACTTAACCCTAGAAGGACTAGTGTCCAGACAATCAAAAAGTGAAAAATCAGGTCTTTTACCGAGGATAATTCTATTCTGTAGCGGTTGGCTACTGCACGATTATCCATACACTAAGGATAGCAGATTTTTGAGGAAATTCCAATGGGAGTATGGTCTTGGGAAATCAAAAAGCACTTATTAGGTGCTGTAATTCTAAAATTTAGGATTCTGTCTTGCTTTATCAGCCAAACCAGCTAGTCCGCCATGAGAAGAAAGGTCATATGGTGATGGTGAATCCGGATAATTACGGTTGTCCCTCTTCTGGCTACAAGGTTTTGATTGCTCTCTTCTGCAGCGTCTTCGAGTAGCTTTGGCATTTAAATCGTATGGGCTTGGGCTGCGCATTTTGGTTTCTCCTCGATTGTTTTATGCTCTCAATAAGATAGCATGATAACTTCCTAGAAGTAAAGATAAGTAAAAGTTCGAATCCCGCTGACTCGTAGGCACTTTTGGGTCATTTGTTCGAACTTTGCATGCCCTTCCGAAGCTTTAGCGAAGGAGGGGAAAACCCCCTTCGACAAGCTCAGGGCAAGCAAGTAATTCAGCTATAAAAAGACAAACCTTCTCTTTCAAGAAGGTCATCCCACAATGCGGTGAGGGTGGGATTCGAACCCACGGTCCAGTTTTACCCGGACGGCTTCTTAGCAAGAAGCTACCTTAGACCACTCGGTCACCTCACCTTTGTATAATTGTCAAGTATGTAGTAGTATAGCTTAGTCGTAATATTTATTCAAATGTTTCGGGTTGTGTGATCCGATAAATTTAAAATATTTTTCTACATTTCTGACGCTTTCAATTCGTATATCATTGTTGGTGCAAACTCGAGCCTTAAGCTCCCATCGGTTAAGTGTTTTTAAGACGGTTTGTTGCAGCGGATAGGATAGTGTTGTAAAGCCTAATTTTTTGTAGGTATACAATTTTCCATTTACTTTATATTTGTGTTGTATTAAACATCCATCCGTGTCTACTAATCCTCGTATGCAGGCTCTCAGATAACTGTCATCTCTCTTTACCCAGCCTGGTATATCAAACTGTTGTTTGATCTTATTTCCGGTTACTAATCCGATGGAATTTAAGTATTTCACAAGCCCGCTTCTTGAAACTAAAATCCTGACCACGGAATCTTTCTTAATGTGTATAATGCTAGGTTTAATTTTGAAGAGTCTATTAATTAGCCCAGCAACATAATAGCTGAATTCTAGATCATCCCTACGATGCAAAGTAACGTAAAATTGCCATTTTGTCATACCACCGTCGCCCATCATGATACCAGTAAATTCAGCTAGCTCCCTAGATAGCTTCGGTTTGTAAACAGGCAGAGGTTTGTTTGTTACAAGGTTAGGCTTAAATTTTCCTTTTTTCTCCCACCATTCACGCCACTTTTCTTTTCGGTATTCTTCGTTGATAGGAACTCTTCCGTATTTTTTAACAACAGCTTGCCAACCTCTTTTTGCTCCGGATTTTGCATACCAAAAGGGCTTTTCAATTTTAATATCCAAGGGAATTGGGATTTTAGCTTTTTTGGATAGTGTTTTTAGAGAGTCATAGGACATCAAAAACTTTTCTTTCCTCCAGTCTCGTAAAGTTCTTGGACTGGTGTTGATTAACTTTGCCAGCTCCTTGATTCCGATGCCAGTTTTATCCTGTACTAATAAAATAAATTCTTTTTGTTTTCCTTGTGAAAACTTGACCCTGTCAGAGTAGCTAAAATTATATGGTTTAGCCATATCTCCATTATAGCAACTCGAAGAGTGATTAAAAGTTGATAACTACCCTCTAGCAATTACAAAACCAATCACTTTTTTAGCGCCGTTTTTCTTGAGTACCTGGGCGCATTCATTAAGGGTTGCGCCGGTGGTACATACATCGTCGACTAATATTATTGTCCGATCAGTTATTTTATTTTTCCATTCTTCAGATAAAGAAAAACAGCCGTTTATATTTGAATATCTCATGACATGCTCACTAATGTCTGCCTGTGGTTTGGACTGATTTTTTTTGATTAGTAAATCAGGTTGCATATGGCATTGAATCTTAGATGCTAATAATTCAGCAATTATCTCAGCCTGATTGAACCCGCGCCAGTTATATCGCCGATAATGTAATGGAACAGGGGATATAATAGGATTTTCGGAATTTAGACTGAACTTATGCTCGAAAAGCCAAATGAGATATTTTTTTATGATTTGTTCTATTGGTATGGATATTCGCTCCACGAATCTGTATTTAATTGTTTTTATCAAAGAAACTAAAGGTTCCCGATATGATGCAACAATAAAAATGTTGTCTATTCTGAAATCTTTTTGACATTGATTACATGTTTTACCGAATGGTGTGGCTAATCTGCATCCTAGACACTCGAAATCCTTCTTTATTGATATCAGAGAGAGGCATTTACTGCAAATATAGCCCTTTTTTAGGGGGATTATTATGTGACAGTTTATACATTTTGGCGGGAAGAGCATATCCAGAAGAATACTTATCGCTTGCTGGGGATAATTCATGAGTAGTTACAGGCCTATCTCTAAATAACCTTTCTACTCTAAACATCAAATTTCGGCCATAAGATTATCATAATTTATCCTAGATAGAACCACTATCTCTCATAAATTCTGATAACTTCTGTCTGGAAATTTGAAGTTTTCGTTAAGAAAATTATTCAGATACAAGTCCAGGGTTTATTGTGCATAAAGTTACTTACATATTATGGTATGATTATATGTGGAGGATTATATTATTTTATTGCTTAATAAACAAATCAGCAGTCGCTTAATTACGGGCCAGCCTTTGAAGCAGTTATTTTTACTTTATATTCATGGACTTTAGCTTTCTAAAATATAAACCGGCAAAATCCAGTAGAACCCTCGGAATTGATATTGGAACTTCGTCTATTAAAATTGTTGAACTTGAAAAGAAAGCAGGCAGGTTTCAATTAAGTAATTACGGGATTTTTGAACTTAAAGGATATGTTGACGGAAAAAATTCATCTTCAAATGATGATTGGCAGAGCATATTAAGAATGCCGGATCAGGAAATATCAAGCGGGATAAGAGAACTTATAAATAAAGCGAGGATGAGTTCGATGGATGTAGTTGCTTCAATACCCTCATTTTCAACTTTTGCTACGGTTATTGAGATGCCCTATGTATCAAACGAGGATCTTGCGCGTGCCTTACCGTTTGAAGCAAAAAAATATGTGCCCATACCTTTGGATGAGGTTGTTCTAGACTGGTCTATCGTTGGAGTTATTGATGAGACTAAAGATACGTCTGTTAGAAAGCTATCAAATGTTGAAGTGTTTTTAGCGGCAGTTCCGAAAGAAGAAACTGTTCGTTATAAAAACATCATTGATAATTCTAAATTACATATGAGCGCACTTGAATTAGAAAATTCGGCATTAATCAGGGCATTGCTGGGAAATGATTTAAGTCCGACAGTAATAGTAAATATAGGCGGAAGAAGTACATCCATAATAATCGTAAATAGGGGATATGAAAGGGTAAGCCATAATTATGAAGTTGGAGGATTTGAAATAACAAAAGCCATAGCTCGATCCCTTAATGTTAGTCTCGAAAGAGCGGAGGAATTAAAAAGAAAGTTCGGATTGGTTAAATCGGAAGGAAATATTATAACCGAATCAATGATTTCACTTATAGATATGATGGTGTTTGAAACTAAAAAAACTATTGCTAATTACGAAGAAACTAAAAAAGAGAAGATTTCCAATGTGGTTCTTATCGGCGGTTTGACAAATATGCCGGGTTTTGGAGACTATTTTACCCAAAAACTTGGCAGAGATATTGTTGTCGGAAATCCTTTTTCAAGAGTATCTTATCCCGAGGAGCTCAGTCCGATAATATCCGAATTAAGTAGTACATTCTCAGTCTCGGTTGGATTAGCGATGAGAGAGGTATGAGGTTAGGGATTAGTATCTAGTATCTAGTATCTAGTGTACGAGCTAGAAACTAAAAATTAGAAACTGATAACTCGTTCATTGGTTCAAAAATTAGAGCTACAATTACTTCCCGGAACAAAAAAACGATTAGGGGTCAAGGTTCCGGGAGAGAATAGATTCTTATATGTAGGTAGTGCTATCTTAGGAGCAGTTTTAGTGGCGACTTTAGTGTTGACAAGATATCGAACATCTCTTGAAAATCAAATCGCTAAGTTGAATGGTCAGCTGATAGCGATTGAGCAATCAAGAGATAAGAATAAAGAAGCAGATCTCCTGACGACTAAAAATCAAGTTTTATTGGCAACACAAATAGTGGATAATCATGTGTATTGGTCAAAGAGCCTATCAATTGTAACTGGTCTTATGCAATCTCAAGTTCGTTTTAAATCAATCGACTTCGCTTTAACACCAAAGAGTCAGGTTTCGATAGAAGCCGTTGCTATCAATTTTACCGTAGTAGCCCGTCAAATCGCAGCCTTCTATATGGGAGAAGGAATTACCAGTGTAACACTAGGTAAAATTTCGGCATCACCCAATGGATACATAGAATTTGGGTTAACATTGGATTTTGATAAGGCACCGTTTATTAATAAGAAAAAATGACACAAAGCATAAAGAATATAGTGGCAGCATTATTGATTGCAATAAGCAGTTATTATTTATTATCGCAAGATCTTCCCTTGTTTGACCTCACTTCTGATATGAAGAATGTTATAGCAGAACGCCAGGTTTTGTTGGAGTCATATAAAAAGATTGCCGATAGTATAAGAGACATAGCTAAAGATAAAGATAGTCGTTATTCGGAGATACAGAGACTAGCTCTATTGGCACCGAAAAAGTACGAGATACCCGAGGTCATAACAACCGTGGAAGCAATGTTTAAAAAAAGTGGACTCAATCTTTCTGAAATTCAAATAACGAGCCAAGCAAGTAAAAAAAATGAACCGTTCAATTACGTAAAAATTAAGTTGAGCACCACGACAACCGACTACTTTACCATACTAAATCTATTGGATTTAGTTGAAAGAAATCTTAGGGTTATTGATATCGACAAGCTTGGTATTTCAAAAGATAATAAGGTGAGCGGTGGTCTGGGTGTTAGTGTGGAGGCGACCATGTATTCAATCAATCCTGACTATGTAGTGGCGAGCAGTATAATATCGAAAACGCCTCCACCCACATCTAAGCCGGCCGATGTCGATAAATGATAAATAATAAATGATACGATTCATTATAGAATTAGGCAAGAGTAAGCTGATTCTTGCATTCATAGCGCTCATGGGTGCAGTGTTTGGTTATTTGTATGTCGCTGAGCCGGATACTTCAGTCTTAATTATTCCTAGCGAGTTGTCTTCTAAGGACGGTATCCAATCTCTAGAGGGGGTTAGATTAGATTTATCGATATTAGACGATGTGCGCTATAAGCGTTTAGAAATTTTTGGAGAAAATCCTGTTGATCCCGGCGTTACGGGAGAAGTAAGAAACCCATTTTCTGATTTTGAATAATACATTAACCCCCAATAATTAAGAGATACTATGGCTATCAAAATACCAAATACATTGGTTGACGAACTGATTAGGATGGGGAAAGTGACCAACAAGGATGCCCAAGTATATGAGAATCTGGCCCAGAAAGAAGATAAAGAGTTTGGGATGATTCTTGTCGAGAAGGACGTCGTTTCGGCAAATGATCTTCTCGAGATAAAATCTAAACTATATCATCTCCCAATAATCAAGCTTGAAGAAATTCAACTCGATACTGTGGCCCTGAAAGAACTTTCGGAAGATGTCGTTTCTTTTTATAAAATAGCCCCGTTTGCTAAAGAGGGAGATGTTCTTAAGATTGGAATTATTAATCCGGAAGATGTGGATGCTTTGGAGGCATTAAAGTTCCTCGCCTCGGATAAAGGATTAAAGATAGAGAAATACATCATTGACTACAGGGATTTCGAGGGCATATTAAGAAATTACCGTTCATTAACCACTGAAGTCGGTAAGGCACTCAAATCTTTATCTGAAGAAGTCGGTGAAGAAAAAGTAACTCAAAAAGTAATTGAAGATATTACGGCTGAAGGAGCCGTTACTAAGATTGTTGCTTCTATCGTAAAATATGCGGTTGAGTCCCGAGCCTCGGATATTCATATTGAAGCGTTTGAAGAAAAAGTTAATGTCCGGTTCAGGGTAGACGGTATACTGATAATTGCATTGACATTACCGAAAAATGTTCATTCGGCTGTGTTAACTAGAATCAAGGTGCTTTCAAATCTAAAGATTGACGAGACAAGGTTAGCTCAAGACGGCCGTTTTTCTACCAATCTGAATAAAAGAAGGATAGACTTTCGTGTTTCAACTTTTCCGACTAAGAATGGCGAGAAAGTCGTAATGCGTATTTTAGATCCGCTTACCAGCAAGATTGACCTGCCTGATTTAGGAGTTGATGGAAGATCGGCTGAGGTATTGGAAAGAGCAATGAATAAACCATTCGGATGTATTCTAATAACCGGTCCTACCGGTTCCGGTAAATCAACTACTCTGGCAGGAATGCTAAAAGAACTTAACAGTGAAGAGGTTAACATAGTGACCCTGGAAGATCCGATAGAGTATTTCGTGGAAGGTGTTAATCAGTCTCAGATTCACGAGGAGATAGGTTATACATTTGCTTCCGGATTACGTCATATCTTGAGGCAGGACCCCGATATTATCATGGTCGGAGAGATTAGAGACCGTGAAACCGCTGTACTGGCTATTCAGGCCGCATTAACCGGACACATAGTCTTGTCTACTCTACATACCAATGATGCCATGGGTGTTGTTCCGAGACTTATGGATATGGGAGTAGAAAAATATCTAATTCCGCCTACGCTTAATGTTGCGGCTGCACAGAGATTGTTGCGTCGACTATGTGTTGAATGTAAAATTAAGACAAAAGCTAACGTGGGGGAGGAAGGATTGATAAATAAGGCTATAACAGCAATGCCGGAAAAGTACCAGAAGGAGTTTTTTTCACAGGAAGGCTATTCTATCTGTAAGCCTAATGTAGGTAGCGGTTGTAAGAAATGCTCAGGCAAGGCTTTTAAGGGCAGAATAGCAATATTTGAAATGCTCGAGATGAGCGATGAGCTTGAAAAAATTATTCTTGGCACGTTGTCGGAAGCAAGCTTGAGAGAAGAAGCAAAAAGACAGGGGATGATAACAATGTTTCAAGATGGTATAATTAAAGTGTTAAAAGGAATCGTTTCTATCGATGAACTTCTCGAAGTCGCCCAGGAGGATCCAAATTCTTAACAATAAAATATGCCCGATTTTAAACAACAACTTGAGGAACTATTGATGGCAGCCGGTCAGAATAATGCATCAGATATTCATTTGTCTCCGGGGAATTATCCAATTTTAAGGATAGATGGAAGGTTGATTCCGCTGGCCAATAAAAAAATCCTAGACGGTGAAGTGCTCGAAGGCCTTATCTCCGTTTTGTTAGGTGATGAAAGAAAGGCAAGATTTATTTCTGAAAAAGAAATAGATTTTTCTTATGAATCGACTCAGGGAACGCGCTTTAGGGTGAATGTCTACTATACCCAGGGTAGAGTTGCTTCGACGCTTAGGTTAGTGCCGACAGAGATTAAGAGCATTGATGACCTGCATTTACCATCCATAGTTAAAGTTTTTGCCAAGCTTTCCCAAGGATTTGTACTTGTAGTCGGTCCTAATGGTCATGGTAAATCAACAACATTGGCATCGATTATAGATCTTATCAATAAAGAAAGAGCTGAAAAAATAGTAACCATTGAAGATCCAATAGAATATATTTTTACTCCCGAGAAGAGCATTATTGACCAGAGAGAGGTTTACCAGGACACCTTCTCTTTCCATAAAGCTTTACGCTCTGCTTTTAGGGAGAATGTAAATGTTGTAATGGTAGGAGAAATGAGAGATTACGAGACTATGAGTGCCGCAGTAACGGCTGCCGAGACTGGACATCTAGTTTTCGGATCCTTACATACTAACAGTGCTTCACAAACGGTTGAAAGGATTATAGATACTTTTCCTCCTAATCAGCAGTCACAGATAAGGAATCAGCTGGCAAATACAATCTCTGGCATTATTTCCCAAAGACTAATTCCAAGAATAAAGGGAGGCTTGATTCCGGCGGTCGAAGTAATGATTGCAACCCCGGCTATACGCACTCTGATAAGAGATAACAGGCCGCGCCAATTAGATTTGGTAATAGAAACAAGTCAGGAAAGCGGAATGATATCATTGAACAGGTCATTGGCCGATTTAGTCAGAAATAAAGAAGTAGCTCTCGAAAGAGCACAGTTTTATTCCCAGAATCCATCGGAGTTGAAGGAACTCCTTACATAAGACTTAATATAGCCCTCCTCCGCTAAAGCTACGGAAGGGCACTTCTTCGCTCTCTAGGAAGAAATGCCCACACTTCGTAGCTCCGAAGGATCGAAGAAGTGGCCGAATTCAATTATCAGGCAAAAACTAGAGAAGGGCATGTTGTACAAGGGGTTGTTGATGCTCCGAACCAGACAACGGCAGTCGATATCCTCCATGGCAGGGGATATATTATTTTATCGCTGGAAGCTTTAAATAAAGGAGCTTTTGATTATGACATTAATAGTTTTTTCTCAAGACCGAATAACAAGGACTTAGTAATATTTACTCGCCAGCTCTCAACCCTTATCGATGCCGATATGCCGTTAAGCGAAGGTTTGCGTACTTTGGCCAGACAGATAGAAAAGTCAACATTTAGAAAGATAATTTCAGAGATAGCGGAAGCTGTCGAAGGAGGATCATTATTGTCGGCGGCATTAGCTCAGTATCCAAAACTTTTTTCTAATTTCTATATCAAGTTAGTGCAATCAGGGGAAGTATCCGGTAAACTTCAGGAATCGTTGGCCTATCTGGCAACTTATGTTGAACAGAGTCAAGCGGTTACAGTCAAACTGAGGGGAGCTCTTACATATCCTGCTTTTATCATCTTTTCACTTATAGTTGTGGGTATTCTTATGATGGTCTATGTCTTACCTCAATTATTGGGTATTTTTAAAGAGATTGGAGCTGTCGATCTTCCGATTTCGACGAGAATACTCATATGGACTACGGATTTTTTCAATAATAACCTCGTAGTGACCAGTATCATAGGAGTGACCGTGATTGTTCTAGGCGTTTACTTCATGAGAACTCCCGAGGGAAAAGTATGGTTGGATAATATAAAAATCAAAACTCCTCCTTTGGGTAATGTAATAAGAAATCTTTATTTAGCCAGAATCGCTGATAGTTTATCAACGCTAATGAAGTCCGGAATTCCGATATTGGATTCCCTTAGAATCACAGCTGATTTGGTTGGAAATATTCGATACCGTACCATAATACTCGATGCTCACGATAGCGTTAAGGGGGGTGGAAGTATCTCTTCGTCTTTGGCTAAATACGAAGAGATACCACCTCTTTTTTCATCGATGATTTCAATAGGGGAGAGGACCGGAAAGATGGACTTTATTTTGGAGCATGTGTCAAAATTCTATAAATCAGAATCAGAGAGTTCTATTGATACTATCGGGCAGATTATTGAACCTGCTTTAATTCTTGTTTTGGGTGTTGCAGTAGCCGGCTTAGTTTCGAGTATATTACTTCCTATATATAATGTTGTTGGCGGTTAGTAGTTATTGAATATGTGGACATCTCTATTTGTGAATATTTAGTGAGAGTAATATAATTAATCTAGGTTTAAATTCGTCCTAATTTTAATGTTCTAGGTTCTAGGTTCTAGGTTCTAGTCAAAACTAGCAACTAGTAACTGGTAACTAGCAACTAATAAAAGTGTCGATCTATAAAAAATTGAAGAAATCTAAAGGGTTTACTCTTATTGAGTTGTTGGTCGTAATAGCTATTATAGGGGTACTTTCTACGTTGATACTATTGCAACTGAATGTTGCCCGTGCAAAAGCGAGAGATGCTAAGCGTATTGCCGATATAAACCAATT
>Ga0209541_10013617_pt1 | contig 12392 bp, 9 predicted proteins | sample RifCSPlowO2_01_FD_184027 | JGI IMG/M metagenome (GOLD analysis project Ga0209541, IMG submission 184027) | Groundwater microbial communities from Rifle, Colorado - Rifle CSP2_plank lowO2_0.1 (SPAdes) (version 2) | ecosystem: Environmental > Aquatic > Deep subsurface > Groundwater | place: Rifle...
GCCAATTTCCTTCAATAAAAGGAATGCTTGTTGTTTTTCCAAAATTATATAAGCTTAATCCAGTTTCAGATACAGCTGTTAATATAGAAATACCATGCAAAGTCTTAACCTCAATATCTTGTTTCCTAGCTTCTAAAAATAAACTTGTATGTGTAGTAGCAGAGAAAATATCACCTGTAACCAAGAAAGCAACATTCTTTTTCTTTGCATTTTCTAAAATCTCATTAGTCTTATTCTCAACCAAATCCCTGTCTGCTAAAATAATTTTCTTTTTAAATAATTTCTCCAGTTCAGTTTTCTTTGCATTCATAAGAGATGTATAAACCTCTAAATAAACTACATTGCATTTTTTTATTGTTTCTAACGCTCTGACAGATAAATCCTTGTACGTTAGCCCTATTCCTATTAAGTATAGCATAATATTATCTTAATATTGAATTATATAAAACTTTCTTAATCAACCAAAAATTATATAAAGATACTGAGTATATTAAATTTATGACAGAAACATTTACAATAATAATAGAGCAAGGGGAAGATGGATATTTAATATCTGAAGTAGTAGAACTGTCAGGATGCCATACGCAGGCTAAAACAATGGAACAACTTATAGAACGAACAAGAGAAGCCATCTCATTATATTTAGATGTAAAAAAATCAGAAGACTTTAAAAGTAAATTTTTAGGATTGCAACAAATTGAAGTTGAAGTGTAAATGGATCGCGAAGAATTTTTAAAAATCAAAGCTTAAATAAATTTTTAACCAATATCCCCAATAAAGCCCCTCCGGCCAAGGAATATAAATTAAAAAAATAACCTATTGCAAACGAGAAAATGAATAATATTATGTTGAAATTTAATTCCTTTAGCTTCTTATATTTTAAAGTTCCGTAAGGTAATCCAAAAATAAATATTAAACTGGCTATGAATATAGCATTTGATATTAATCCAAAATATAAATATTCCTTTCTTATTAAAAACCCTAGAATTAATCCTATTATCAATAAAATAATATTAAACGAAATTATTAAAGAATAAATGCCTATGATTAATAATAAAATTGAAAATGTTAATTTAAAGTATTTTTCACCTTCTTTTAATTCCTCTTTAGTTTTGCTTGCTAGTATATAACCGATGTACTGCCCTAACAGGCTTATTATGTAAAAAACCATAGAAGTTATATATTATAAGAATATAAAAAGGTTTAGATTAGAGTAATTTTTAAGATCTTTAATCTGTTTTTATTTCTTTTTCTTTATTTCTTTCCAAGCCAAAGCAACTGCAGCAGTATGTTTTAAGTTTGGATTTTTAGCTTTTAATTGCTTTGCAATCTTTTGCACTTCAACTAACATTGGGTTTGCTATTTGTTATCACCTCTTGGTTTTTTTAATGTTCTTTTAGTTTATTAACCTTTTTATATGCCTTAAAAACCCCTATGTAATCTAACAAACATAATTGCAGCTCTCTACCTTAACCCTCTTTTTGGCAATAGTATCTGTAACATCGCTATGCTGGAATACCAGGCAATAATCTTCAGCTTCCTCTTCCTGAACCTCATTGTAATAATATGAATTTTCTTTATTCTTCTCTTGAACTATTGCATTATAATCTTGTGAATTTTTGTATTTATCGCATTCCTCTTTAGTCATAAATGCAAAATTATAATACCTGCCGGAAGAATCCAGCAATTGCACTATAATCTTGTAATACTCTCCTTTCTTGGTTGTAAAGTAAAAATAATTAGTTTCCCCAGGTTCTAATTCAAATTCTTCATCCAAAAGTATAGACCTAAGTTTTTCTTTGACAACATTACCTGTTACAATATTGGTTCCTTCTATAATAGATTCTGTAATAGGTTCTTCTGCAATCTGTTCAGCAGGTTCTTTCTCTACAGTACTAGAACATCCAGCTATTAAAATTAAGCTTATAATTAATGTTATTAACAGTTTTTTCATGCTATACATTACTTTTAGTATTATTTAAATCTTTTTAAAAATTAAACAATGCTCTTTGTTTACTTACTTTTGCTTAAATCAACCTTCCATTCATTTTCTTTAAATATATCAGCCAATCTTTTATAAATATCTTGATTATTCTCATAATGTAATTCAGGCAGTTTAATTTTTTTATTTTCAGTATCTAAACTGATAAAATAATATTTATTAAATCCAGAAACTAAAACAATTCCAAAATATTTATAGCCCTTTTCTATATATTGTGGCAGTATTTTATTTATATTTTTTGAAGAGATATTTAAATTAGTTGATTCAGAGAAATAATTATTATTAGTTCTGGAACAATAAAGAGCTTTAAATTCATATTTTTTATCAATTAATTCATTTACTATATCAGTCAATTCTTTCGCCATTTTATTTAAATGATTAAAAAACACCTTGCTCATTTAACATTTCAAGCATGCCTTCTTCAAAATCAATTTGTTCTTCTAAAACAAGACCTCTTACCATAAAAGTATCATCTCCGCCATTTATAAGGCTGCATGGTGCATTGTATGAAATGCTATGAAGCTTTGGATTACTATCAACCTTAAGATGATACAATATGTTAATAATATATGCGCCACCCAAAACATAAGGAGTTCCTAAAGCGCTAAGCTCTTTTTTAATTTGATTATTTTCTTTTTTTAAAATAGCATAGCATTCATACTCTTGTTCAAAAGTATTTACTTCTTTTTCCAATTTTACCATATAAAAATGTGTCATTTTTTAATCCTTCTTTCTCATCTTTAAATAAAAAATAAATCCAATTAATATAATAGCTAAAGTAATTCCTACACCTGCAGGATCAACCTTCTCTCTTAATCTAGAAATAACAGAACCAGTAATCTCATTTTCATTTTCAACATATTCAGCAACGCCTTGTTCGCTAGTCTCTTCTTTAGTTCCTGAAACAATGTTTGTTCCAGTATTAGCTGCGCTTACAACAGGCTTTAGCTTATCAACAATTTTCAAAGTAACAGTTAAGTCACCAAAGTCAACAGCATCATAGCCAACTAATAAATCCTTATCACCTAAACTAAATCTTATACTATTATTTAATAAAGCGCTTCCATCGCTTAATAAATTGCCTTCAGCATCATATAGGCCTAAAATTAAGGCATTATTTTCTACATCAGCTATCTTTAATGAATATTCTATGTTATTATAAATAAACTTAATAATGCACCCAGTTCTTGTATTGATTGTTTTCTCAGCTAACTCGCCAATATTACCGCACACACCGCTTCCGCCGCCTCCAGAACCTCCGCCTCCTCCGCCACCAGAAGGAGCAGGGCTTGAAGGATTTATAGTTATAAACACAGTATCAGTAATATAATTTCCATTAGTATCATTGACAGTTACTCTTGAAGTTGAACTGGTAGTATAAGTATTTGAAATACTTGCAATAACTGTTGTGATATCTATAACACCATCATTATTAAAGTCCCATCCAAAGAATGCAGGTGTAAACGTGCCTGAGATAGTTGCAGTTAGAACAGAAATTACAGAATCAGTTCCTGAATTAGGCGCAGCAGTTAATAAAACAGTTGGCAGATTATTAATATTTATTGGTCCAGTTACATTGATAAATCCATCAGTATAATTTATCTCGCCGGAATAAATAATATTATTTGTGATATTAGCATTAATCACAGTCATATTGCTTAAATTTGAATTTACAATAACAGAATTAATTATATTATCATTAACTAAAGTTGAATTAGTTATGACCCCATTATTTATGTTAGTATTATCTGTTGTAGCATTAATTATTGTAGAGCCATTAATATTGGAACTATCTATATCGGAACTCTTCACAGTTGAATAAGTTACATTTGAATAAGAGATATTTGAATTTGTTATACTAGACCCAGTAGTATTGCTTTGTGTTATATTTGAAGGATCAATATAAGTATTCACGCAAGAGCCTCCAGTAATTAAAGAAGGATTTCCAGGCAATCCAATCACAGTGCAGTTTATTATAGGATCAACATTTGTTAATATGGCATAAGTTAAATTTGCATTTATTAAAATAGTGACAGGCACACCTTGCACAACTGAATTATTCAGCCATGAATTTACAACACTAGTTATAGTTACATCGCTTGAAATATTCATAGGATAAAATATTCCATATATAGTTGAATTAAATATTGTATAATTTAAAAGAGGTAAAGCAGTTATTTGTATTATTATAGAAGTTGAATTGCTTGCTAAACCAGAATCAGTTACAGTATAAGTAATGGTATGATTTCCAATGCTTAAACTGCTAATATTAAAGTTATTGCTTACTGCTAATACACCATCAATGCTAGAAACCCATATACCAGTCAAAGGCCCATCCTCTACATCATTATTGCCTCCAATGAAATTAATATTAGTTCCCTGAACAAATGAGCTTAAATTAGCAGGGTTTAAAATTACAATATTAGGAACATCATTCACAGCATTAACAGTTATAGTCACAGCATTATTAACAGGGGGATTTATTCCATCAGAAACTGAAATTACACAACTGCCAATGCCATTCCAATTCAATGCAGGAACAAAGCTTAAATTGCTTCCTAAAATATTGCAGTCTACTTGTGAAGCATTTTCAGATACAACATTAACCACTAAAGGATCTCCGTCAATATCATTTGCATATAAACTTAAATTTAAGCTTGCTTGTATATCTTCAGTTAAAGTTTGATTGGGTATGCTTAATGTTGGAGGTGTATTCGGTGGTATAGCAATAGAAACATTTACATTTATTGAAGCAGTTCCATTTAAACCGCCAGAATCAAATCCAATTAAAGTTATAGTATGGTAACCATTGCTTAAAACAAAATTCAAATTAGATCCATTAGCAAAGTTTCCATCTATATTAGATAACCATATTAAATCTGTTATATTAATATCTTCTAAATCAATTCCGTTACCGATGAAATTAATTAATGTTCCATTTGTAAAGTTAGCGCCTTGAACAGGATTTATTATAGTAACATTAGGAGGCGCATTAGGCGGAATAATTACACTAATATTTACATTAACAGTATCTGACAAGCTATCTACAAATCCGTCATTTACAATTAATTGGAATGTATAATTATCTACAACTATTGGTGTGAATGTTGGATTAACAGTCGTGCTTCCAGTTAAAACTACAGGAGTTCCAGCAATCTGTGTCCAATTATATGTCAAAGGATCACCATCAGGATCTGAACTCAAACTTCCATTCAATGTGATTAAAACGCCAGTTAAATTAATTTGATCTAAACCGGCATTAGCAATAGGCGGATTATTTACAAATACGCTTGAAATATTTAAAATAAAGCTTCCAGAAGTGCAATTATTCACAGCACCTGAATCATCACAAACTGTTATTGTAATATTTTCTATGCCAGTTGAGATTGGAGTGAATGAGATTAACCCTGTCAAAGAATTTATATTAAATAAGGTTGTATTGTCATAATAAGTTAAAATATCCCCCACATCAACATCGCTTGCATTTATATCATAAGTAAATAAAGTGCCGTTCACAGCATTCTGGTCTATTAAAGCAGGATTGAAATAAGGAGGATTATTTACACTAGGTAAAGAAGTATTAATCATAAAGCTAATATTTACATTATTCAAATTGCCTAAATTATCAACAGCCCAAACACTCAAATTATTCAACCCATCAACAAACATTCCTATTACAGGAGCGATATAAATTATTGGCGCGCCTGAATTTATGCTATAACTAATGTTGACAGGATTGCTTCCTTCTAAATCAACAGCAGTTATATCTATTGTTATATTAGTTATATTATATAAAGAATTGTTAATAGGGCTGTTTATTGTAATTATAGGTGGATTTGTGTCTATTATAACTATGGACGTATTTACATAAAATGTTACAGCACTTGTTGCCAATAAATTGCTTGTGTCATTCGCATAAACTATTAAAGTATAACTTCCATCGCTTAAATTTAAAGAAGTTATTCCGTTATAGGTTACGTTACCTAAACCATAATTAAATAATATGCTATCAACCTGAACATTATCAGTAACATTAATATCAAATAATGTGTTTGAAACATTATAGCTTTGATTTAAAGGTAAATTAATAATAATTACAGGCGGGATAGTGTCTACAAATGGAGCAGATGTATTAACACTAAATACAACAGAAGTTGAATTTAAATTTCCAAAACTGTCATTGGCATATGCATTTAATGTAAAAGTGCTGTTGTCAGGGAAAGTTATCAGTATTAGCGCTGTATAATAAACATCAGTTCCATTATAATTAAACCATATGCTTGAAATTCCACTTGCGTCATTGGCGGATATGTCCACTAAAATATCTGTTACATTATAAGTCTGTGGGAAAGGTGAGTTTATTGCAATGCTTGGTGGTGTTATATCAGGGGCGCTTGTATTGACAGTAAATGTAAAATTAGCAGGAGCGAAAGCTTGATTCACGCTATCAGAGCATAAAACATTCCATAAGTAAGTCCCGTCACTCAATCCTAAATAAGCAAAGTTGCTAGTAGTCCCGTTTGCAACAGTTTGATTCGCATCATTTACAAAGCTGCCAGAAGTATCTGAATAAATATTGCAATCCAAACTCAAATCCATATTATCTGTAACAGAATATTGTACAGTAACATTATTTATACCAGAAATAAACCCATTCACAGGGTTAATTAAAGTTACAACAGGAGGATTTACATCAGGTAAAATATCATTTGTTGCTCCAGGCGTGCATAATTGGAATAGCCAATCAGCGCTTGTGTTTGTGTCAACACCATTAGGAACTCTTGCCCAGCAATTATCATTATTCGGAGCATCACCTAAAACAGGTGTAAAATCTATTATATTGCTCATGTTATCATATAATATTAAAGTCAAATTAGCATTAACCAAAGTAATTCCAGAAGTATTGAATTGATAATAGCTTCCAGGACCAATTATAATTGAAGTTAGATTAACTGTAGCGCCATTATCCACTCTCTGTATAAACCAATTTGTCAAATCTATATTGTTTAAAGTTGGATTATAAATTTCAATCCACTCATTTCCAGAATCAGTTCCATTAGGATTGCTTTCAACTTCATTAATTAAGATATAACTCAAAGTAACATTAGGCAAACTTCCATTAACAGGCAGCACATTCACAATCCAAGTAGTATCATTGACTAAAAATCCATCAGTAACATTAACATAAATATTGTAAGGTAAAGTTATTTGTAAAACTGCTTGAACCAAAACCAACATAGCTGTCATTCTGCACATTTACAGTATCCAAGAACCACTGGACAAATAAATTATCTCCGTCTATATCTAAAACATCAATTGAGAAATTAACTATTTCAGATTGGTTTATAGTTGCAGGCGTTAAAGGAATTATATTAAACAATTGAGGAGCATTATTTACTAAAACATCTAAAATCTCCAAATTAATATTTCCAGTTATATTGCTTCCATCAGCATCAATTGCAGTTAAAACAACAGTGTAATTTCCTGCAGCAGCATAAGAATGTGTATCATTTTGATTTATACCGCTACTAAAGTCGCCAAAGTCCCATAAATAATTTATAGGCTGGTCATATGCATTTGCTGAGCCATTTAAGTAAACAGTTTGATTAACAATTCCAGGATTAGGTATTATTATAATATTCAAATTATTAGGTGCAGTATCAGCAGCATTAATCACAACATTCGCTGTTGAATTGCTTCCATCAGCATCAACCACAGTCAATAAAACATTATAACTTCCATTCTGAACAAATTGATGATCTATAATGGGATTGCTTGTTAAAGTTATATTTCCATCATTAAAGTCAAACAAATAACTTAAAGGAGTATCAAACCCATTACTCAAACTTGCATCAAAGTTAACATAATCCCCCTCAATAATATTCGTTGTATTGGAATTTAAAACAGCAACTGGTATACTATCAATCACAGTTAAATTCCATGTTGCAATACTGCTTGAATCCTCATCTAATACACGAACAGCAACAACATAATTACCAGAATTATTAAACTGTTGCGAAATTGTTGGCACTGCACCACTAGCATCAATATTAAACACACCAGTATAATCAAAGTCCCATTCATAACCAATTATATTATCAAGCCATGAAGTTGATAAAGAAGCGTCAAAATCAGCATATTCTCCTTCATTAATGCTAATATTTCCAGTCAAACTTGCAGAAGGATTTAAATCTAAAATATTAACATTAAATATAGTCATATTATAGCTGTCCCCATCAAAAGTTCTTACAGCAGCAGTGTATGTCCCATTATCCATAAATGCATGAATAACATTATTTCCAATATCACTTGCATTAAATACCCCTAAATAATTCCAGTCCCACTCAAATAATATTCCAGTGCTAGAAGAAGCATTAAAAGTACCATTCTCACCTTCATTCAAAGCTAAAGGATAAGAAACAAATAAATCAGGATCCAAATCATTAACAGTAATATTTTCATAATCAGCAGCAAAATCCCCGTCATTGTCTATAACAGAGCAAGAAGCAACATAAGTTCCATTATTCAAATATGTTTCATTAAAATTAACACTTATACCATTAGTTAAAGTTTGTATATTTAATCCGGAATCCAAAGTAAAATTAAAAGGCAGATTTCCATTAACAACAATGCAATTAAAATCAACAAATAACCCTTCATCACCATTATTAACACTGGAAACTAAATCTACAATTGGAGGATTATTGGAAACAACAATTACAGCGCTGAAAGAGCTTGTGTCGCCATCACCTTCTTGTATTGTTAGATTAACAGTATAGCTTCCGTCATTGACAAATGTAAAAGAAGGAGTCTGCAAATTGCTGTCAACTGCACCATCATTATCAAAGTCCCAGCTCCATAAAACAATGCCATCATAACTAACACTGGTGTCAGTGAAATTAACTTGCTCTCCTTCAACAGGATTCAAAGGAACATAAATAAATGAAGCAATAGGATCCAAATCATTAATAGTAATTGCTTGTGAAAAAGAAGCAGAGCTATCCTCATCAAACACTGTCAAGGTTATAGTATAATTCCCATCTTGTAAATAAATAAAAGAAGGATTCTGTAAATTGCTGTCTATTATTAAATCACCATCAAAATCCCAGGCATACCCTGTTATTGCATCGTAAATTGAAGCGCTTGACAAATCAGTAAACAAAACAGTTTCATTTTCATTAGGATTTACAGGATTGAAAGAAAAATTAACAAAAGGATTCAAGTCATTAACATAAACCAGCATAGTATCATTAACAAAATTCAAACCATCATCAACAATTAAAGTAACCAAATAAGTTCCATTATCTTGGTATATAAAATTAGGATTCTGTAAATTGCTGTCTATTATAGAATCTCCGTTAAAGTCCCATGCATAATTCAAAACAGCAGTATCAATATCAGAAACATTTGCGCTAAAATTAACATTCTGCCCTTCATCTGCAGTCATATTATCAGGCAAGTCAGCTATAGGCGCATCATTCACAGCTAAAACAATAACCAAAATATTATCACTTACATTATACTGCCCATCTGTAACAGTAAATATTATACTTTCAGAACCAAAATAATCAAGATTAGGAATAAAAGTAGCAATATTTGTCAATGGATCAATATTAACAGTTATATTCACGCCGCCTAAACTTGAAAAAGTCAATACACTGGAATCAATGTCATTAGCATACAAATCTAAATCTAAACTTCCATTTGTATCCTCCAATATAGTTAAATTATTCGGTAAATTAAAAGCTGGGGGATCATTTACAGGATTTACAATCACTATAATAGTTTGCTGGCCATACATGCCACCAGGATCAGTTGCCCTGAATGTAATAGTTCCGTTCCCTGTGTAATTTGCAGAAGGCGCAATCCTCACAACATTTCCTGCTTGGATAATCACAGTTATATTTGGATTATTAGAAGCAGCACTCCAAGAAACAGGATCACCATCAGGCTCATTAACATAACTATCTAAATCAATATTTGTATTAATAGTATCCTCTGACATATTAATATCAGGAATCCCAGAAACAATAGGAGCCCTATTAAGTATTGTAATAGTAGCAGAACCAGCATAAATACTTCCAATAGGAGAAGGAATCCAAGCCTTGCATGTTACAGCATCCCCGCCTCTTGTATAAATATTATTTAAAGGATTAGCAATTATCTCGCCAGAAAATCCAGTGCTGGTCCAATGCGCATTCACGCCAGAACTTCCGCCATTAACCAAGCATAATAAATTATTATTTCCATAAGGATTAGCAGGGGAAATAGAGACAGTTGCAGCTAACGCAGCACCAACTAATGCAATTACCATACACACCCATACCAGCCACTTTAATTCCATGAATATAAATTTATTCTATGCTCTTTGTTTTTGAAGCATAAACCTTATGTGCGTCTAAAAGTTTTAATTTAATAACATTTAAATCATCATTAAGTTTTTTATCATAATTGCCATACTCTGCTTTCAAACCCCCAATCATTCTAAGTAATTGGCCATAATTATGTTCTAAATCAGGATTTTTGTTTACAGCAGCTGAAAGGCTATTAATGATCTGCTCTACATTTGAATTTACATTTTTTAATAAATTATCTAAATATTCCATACTAACCCCATCTTTTATATCACTCTAAAGTGAGTGCTTTATTTATAAACATTTCTATGTTATAACCAATACATTACAAAATAAAGAATTATCTTTCAAATGGGCTCTTTAATAAATTCAACACCTTTTTGGCATTATCTTCATTTAATGTAACGCCTAAAGTGACAAAATTTTCATTCTTATCAGTCTTGTTTATTCCGCTATCAATTTCATAGCTTCTTGATCCGCCATTAACAATGAATGTTAAATATTTATTTAAATTATATCCAGCTTCTGCTTCAAAGTCAGTATATTTTACATCACCAGAGCCTGGAAACTCGCCAGACAATCCAAAGTAATACTTATCCCTGTTCCATAACATTGAGCCTTTAAAACTAGTTCCCTTTAGCCCTTGCTTAGATTCTATATCATCTAATAATCTGTAGTAAAATCCTAAATCAAATTCATTAGGCAAGAAACCTTTGCCATCATTAGTAAATAATAATCCACTGCCATATAATCCATCATTCACATTAGTAGATAAATTATCTTGCTTTACACTTTGATCTAAATAAACAAACTTAGCAAAAGCACCTAAATCAACATTATCGCTTAAAGTAAATAACCTGGGAACTTCAATCTCGCCAATGCCAACAAATCCTTCCCTTTCCTCATTTAATTCTAAATCAAAATCATCATAAATTACAGTTGATTTATTATTTAAATAATCAAATTCAATTCCAACATTTGCATCCTCTAATACAGTATTATCTTTATCCAAAGCATCTCCCAAATTAACATCAACCTTAACGCCAGCTCTTAATTCTTTGCTATTGAATTCTCCTAAATCACTGTCAGTTTGCTTATCCTTAATATCAGTTTTAGTTTCAGTTTGGGCAACATAAGGAGTTACAGAAACATCTTCATTAAAATTAATAGTTACTCCGCCGCCAATAGTTTGCTTATATCCTTTATAAGAAAGGTCAGCACTGTCAGATTTTATAGCAACGCCATAATCATATAATGTAACGCCAGTAAAACCGCCTAAATGCTTAGCTACGTCTTCTATATTATCATTTTTGTCTTTTCCAGCAGATTTTTCTTCATATTCTTTATTCTTTAAAGTAACTTCCTTCTTGCAGCCTTTATCTGAGCCGACATCTACTTTTACAAATTTAGCTTCCTTTGGAATTACAAATTCAATTTCTTTATTATCTAATTTATTATATTTTATTTCATTTCCTTTATCATCAACAATCTTGATACCTTTTAAATCTTGGTCAGCCCTTATTTTATATTTGCCAGATTCAGTTTCAACTTCACCGCTTAAATCATTCCACTTATAGCCAAATCTAAATAAATTTTTTACAGATTTAGGTCTTGTACCTTCTAAATCTAATTTATCTTCTAAACATTTATCAGTTTCAGGAGGCAAACCAGGTTTAACTTCATCAGGTCCTTTATGATCTGCATCTTGAACTACAAAAGCATATGCATTATTAGGCATTGCACCAACAACCATTGGGACAAAAAATTCTCCAGGTATTATAAATCTTCCAATCATTATTCCATTAAGATTAAGATTATAAGCCCCATCATCTTTATTTTTCTCATCAGATTTTTTCTCATCAGGTATTTTAAATTCTTCTGCTGGCTTTGGCTTAAGATCTTTGCAATAATCAGAACCATCCTTACAAACTTCTTCAGCTTTCTTTTTAGCGGCAGGATTTCTGTTATCTGGATCTTTTTTAGGCTTTGGATCTTTGTCTTTATTTTCGTCTATGCTTGGTTTTTTTGGTTCAACT
>Ga0209541_10013618_pt1 | contig 12392 bp, 9 predicted proteins | sample RifCSPlowO2_01_FD_184027 | JGI IMG/M metagenome (GOLD analysis project Ga0209541, IMG submission 184027) | Groundwater microbial communities from Rifle, Colorado - Rifle CSP2_plank lowO2_0.1 (SPAdes) (version 2) | ecosystem: Environmental > Aquatic > Deep subsurface > Groundwater | place: Rifle...
TTTCATTATCCGAGTAAGAAGGCATACCAATCGGCTCTAGTCTATCAAGAACGGCTGTTGAGATATTGGTGGTGTTGTTGGCGGTTGCTATAAAAAGAACCTCAGAGAGGTCGAATGGAAAATCAATATAGTGATCCACAAACTCGTGATTCTGCTCGGGGTCAAGAAGCTCAACCAGTACTCCCATAATGGAGGACCTTCCGGCTTCAGTTACCCTGTCTATTTCGTCTAAAAGAATCACGCAATTTTTGCTTTGCGCAAATTTTAGAGATTTAATAACTTTCCCGGGCTCTGCTTCGGGGTGCATCCTTGATTGTCCCCTAAGATCTAACGGATCTCCCATACCACCGAAAGGAATTCTTGCAAAGCGCCTTCCCAAGGCTTGGGCGATTGAGTAGGCAATGGTCGTTTTTCCAGTTCCAACCAAACCCACAAAACAAAGAATGGGAGCTCGAAAAATATCCGCCCCCTCACCCCTTTCCTGTTTGAGTTTCATTACAGACATATACTCCAGGATCCTGTCTTTTACTTCCAAAAGCCCATAGTGATTTTTATCTAAAATCTTCCTGCCCGCCTCTAAATCTAAGGTATCCTGAGTTCTTACCTCCCAAGGAAGAGAGATTACCCAATCTATATATTTGCTTATTCTGTCAAACTCGGGCAAAAATGTCGGTGAATTGGTCAGTTTCGAAAGTTGATCGAGTCTTACTGAAATCTCTTCTAGGAGTTTATTTGGAAGAGTCGAACCTCTTACCCTTTCAGCTAGCTTAGAAATTTCTTGGGCAGCAGCATCCATACCTTAAACTTTAGCACTTAGGGGTTACCTATTGAAGTCTTTTTTATTAGGTTCTAAAAACCTGGTTGTTGGAAAATGTGGACCCCCTCTTTCTCTTTGTTCCCTGAACCGAGGTCTTCTCTGAAAATCATGTCTCCCCCTCGCACCAAAACTTCCCCGATCTGCCTTCGGCTTATCCTTAGAAGGATCCATTAACATCGAAAGGTTTATTCTTCCAAGCTCGTCAATCTCTTTAACTCTAACTTGCACTTTTGCACCTAATGAAACCACTTCATTGGGGTCTTTGACAAAACCCTCACTCATGTCCGAAATGTGTACCAATCCCTCCTTGCCAGGTAGGATTTCAACAAATGCCCCAAATGGCTGAATCCTTTTAACCTCACCTTGGTAAATCTCTCCGGGGATTGCTTCTTTTGTCAAAGCTTCGATCCTGCTCACTCCGGCGGCCAAAGCTTCATCCGTTGACCCGGAAACATTAACGCTTCCGTCGTCTTCAACCTCAACCTGTGCCCCAGTCTCTGCAATAATTTTTCTAATCATTTTTCCACCGGGGCCAATAAGTTCCCCAATTTTTTCAACGGGAATTTTAACGACTTTAATTTTGGGTGCATATAAGGATACTTTCTCTCTGGGAGAGGATAAAGTCTCCAGCATATTTTTTAAGATAAATGCCCTTCCTTCCTTGGCTTGGGCAAGGGCTTGTTTTAGAACGTCCTTTGTAAGGTTTAGAGTTTTTACGTCCATCTGAAGTGCAGTAATTCCTTTCTGGGTACCTGCGACTTTAAAGTCCATGTCGCCATTAAAGTCCTCCATTCCAATAATGTCCGAGAGAATTGCAACTTTTTTGCCAGCCTTGCCGGCAGGCAGGTCCTCAATTACAAGCCCCATCGCAATCCCGGATACGGGAAAGGCAATAGGAACTCCTGCATCCATAAGGGCAAGTGTTGAACCACAGACCGATGCCATGGAAGTAGAACCATTTGAGCTCATAACCTCGGAAACTACCCTAATTGTATAAGGGAAAGCTTCTTCAGAAGGAATTACAGGCAGAAGCGCCCTCTCGGCCAATGCTCCATGTCCTATATCGCGCCTTGAAGGAAATCCCATTCTTCCTGTTTCTCCCAATGAGTAAGGGGGCATGGAGTAGTGGTGCATATACCTTTTCGACGCTTCTCCTTCGGCCGACTCGAGAAGCTGCTCCAAAGACGGGGCGCCAAGGGTGGCCACTGTAAGAACCTGGGTTTGGCCTCTTTGAAAAATCGCACTTCCGTGGGTTCTCGGAAGAACTCCCACCTGGGAAGAAAGCTTTCTTATTTCCGTATGCTTTCTTCCATCCAATCTTTTTCCGGAGAGGACTAATGATCGAACATATTCCTTTTTAAGTTTATCCAAAATAGCAGGCACATAAATTCGCTCTTCTTCTGAAACTTTGTCTAAAACTGCACCCAGAAGTTCCTGATATTCTTCGGTCCTTCCGCCTTCCCTTAAAACCATTCCTTCAACTATCTTTGGAAGTTTATCTTGGACCAGTTTTTTGACGGCTGAGACTAGTTTCACATCAATTTTCTCTTCTTTTACTACCTCTTTTTCACTCCCCACCTCTTTAGCCAAGTCGTTAATTACCTTAACAATTTTGCCAATTTCCCCTTGGGCAAACTCAACCGCCCCCAAAATAGACTCTTCGCTTACCTCCTTGGCTCCGGCCTCAATCATAAGCACCGCGTCTTTTGTTGCCGAAACAACCAAATCCATCTCCGAAACTGCCATTTCAGTGTCAACCGGGTTGACAAAATAAACACCCTCTTTCATCCCAACTCTTACTATTCCAATCGGGTCTTTCCAGGGAATATTTGAGACGGCCAAAGCCGCAGATGTTGCAATTGCTGAAAGAATCGAAGGGTCGTTTTCCCTATCAACCGAAAGAACAGTCAAAACAACCTGAACTTCTTTTTTGTACGTTTCCGGAAAAAGGGGCCTAATTGAGCGATCAATTAACCTTGCAGACAAAATTTCCTCATCCGTGGGTCTGCCCTCTCTTTTTACCCATCTACTTCCTTTGATACGGCCTCCCGCATAAAGCCTTTCCTGATATTCGACCATGAGAGGAAAATAACCCAGATCAACTTTTAAGGGAGCGGCAACAACCGTTGCCAATACAACTGTTTCTCCATATGAAGCAAGGACGCTGCCTGTTGCTTGTTCAGCCAGAACGCCCGTTTTGAGGGTGAGTTTTCTACCACCCAGTTCTATACTTTTTTCAGCTTTCTTCATTAAAATGTTTGGTGAAATATCCTAGTAGGTTATTTCTTGAGTTTTAGTTCTCCTATGAGGATTTTGTACCGCGCCTCATCGCGCTTTTGAAGATAGGTCAAAAGCCTTCTTCTTTTAGCAACCATACTAAGAAGTCCCTTTCTCGAGTGTACATCTTTTGCGTGTTCCTTCAAATGCAAAATAAGTTTATCGATTTGCGCTGAAAGAAGTGCGATTTGTACTTCGGGGCTCCCTGTGTCGCCTTTCTCGCGAGCAAACTTTTTAATAATCTCCTGTTTTTCTTCAGTTGGTAGTGCCATAAGACATGTTGAACAAAGTAAATCCTGAGCGACTCAAAGGAGTCGAAGGAAAAACCTTGTAGACATCGTAGGAATAATAACATAAACAAATTAAAAACTCAAAAAGAATAACCAAGCTCAGCATCAACCCTGTGCTTGCCGAATGGGTTGAACTTTTAACTAATTGAAGTCCCTTTGTAGATTTTCGGCTCTAACCAATCCTTTGGCGGCTCTTTGGGAGATTCTTCCTCCACTCTTTCTGGAAGCGGAGCGGTCGGGGGGGCTTGACGTGGGGACGGAAATTGAGCCTTGTCAACCTGTACTTGCAACCTCTGTCCACCTTTCTTAAGAAGTCTAGCAACTAATTCAAAAGTTTCGGCAGTCACATCTGGCCCCTTAAACTGACGGCTGCCTTCTTCAACCCCCATCAAAAGATTTGTAGCAATATCGGTATCTATGGTTATGCCCAATTCCTCAATTAGTGCTGCCGCTAATTCGGAAACCGAGGAAGCCGGTCTGGCAAAAGAGAGAATGTTTCTATTGGGGGAAAGAGCTAAGGACCTTGTGCCTATATGAACTACTTTTGTCCCCATAAGATCTTTGGATGCTAATTGTGGATAATGAGACTCATTTACTCCTCCCACTAATATGATTGTTTCGGCCGATACGCCCGAAAAGGATATCTCGACATTCTCTTTTGCCGGGGCCTTTGCACCCGGATTAGGAATAACTACCATATAAAGTTCGTTGCCTTCCACCTCGGAACTGATTCTTTCGATATTTCTTGCGTTATAGTTGATAAATTTAATGACCATATTTTTGTTTCCCAGATCCGCAGTTACTTTATTTACCCCGACAAGTCGATTAAATTCAACTGTCATAGGGGTGGGGCAAGAAATACTTGCGTCTTTTTGATCCCGAATAGCTAGGTAGAGGGCGAGTCCTGCGGCAACTTGGTCAAGATAGGGCCTAACGGGAAGGAGAATTAAGACTGAAGAGGCAGAGTTAATAAGTGATCCGAATGAGTTTTCCATCGTGCTTAAGTATTACTTCTTACTGGCGACCGATACTAACACGTCACCCTTTGAAAAATCAAGCTGCGGTTCAAAAATTACTCCGAATTCCTCTCCTGCCCCGACTTCCGTCACCTCCTCTTTCTGTTTCTTCATGGAAATCACTCTTACTTTTCCGATATCTTTATCTCCTCGAAACAGTTTTAGATGATCTTTAATCTTAATCCGCCCAGACACTACTTTACACCCAGCAACTTTTTTATTATTAAAGGGGAAAGTTGCGACAATCTCAGCTTTCCCGAATATCTCAACCTCACCCTTTTTCAGTATTTCCTCAAGTCTTTCAATAAGTTCATAGATTATTTCGAATTTTTCAATTACCACACCTTCTGTTTCGGCAAGCTTTGCGGAGGAGGAAGTAACTTTCGAGCCGAAGACAAAAATCCTGGCACTTGCCGCTTTGGCGGCTAAAACATCAGATTCGTTTACATCTCCAACTCCTTTATTAATCACTTTATAAAGAGAAGGAAGAACCCCCTCGATCGCCTCAATACTGCCCTTATCTTTAGTTTTAATTAGGATTGGGATTTCTCCTTCAGCTACCTCGGCTTGTTTTTGCGGTTGAACCTTTAAATCCTGAGTTACTTCTCCAATTCTGACACTTGCCCCAACCGGCGGAACTTCTTCGAAGCCCAAAACTTGGCCAGGTTCTCCGGGACCTACTTCCCTGACAGACTCTAATTTATCGTTAAAAAGAGCCCTCACCTTGCCAGAAATTGCCTCTGCAGAAATTTGATCTCCAACCTTAATCCTTCCAGCTCTTACTACTATCGACGCAACTGTCCCTCTTTTATCTTTGCTACTTTCGATAACAACCGCCTCAAGAGGGGAGTTTCTCTCTCCCTTGACCCCACTTACCTCTGCAACCAGATTTATCGTCTCAAGAAGCTCGGATAGTCCTTTTGACTCTTTGGCAGAAACGGCAACTACAGGTGTATCGCCTCCTCGGCCTTCAAATAAAATTCCCTCTTTAGTAAGTTGTCCTTTTACTTCCTCAATATTTGCTGAAGGTAGGTCTATTTTCGTAATTGCCACAACAAAAGGTATATTGGCCGATTTAATTAATTGAATTGCTTCACTCGTCTGTGGTTTTACTCCGGCTGTTGCATCTACTACCAATATTGCAATATCTGCAACCTTTGCTCCCCGGGAGCGCATATTGGAGAAAGCTGCGTGGCCTGGAGTATCTATGAAGGTTATACTTCCCTTTTTTGTGGTTACAACTGACGCTCCTATACCTTGAGTAATTCCCCCAGCTTCTTTTGATGCAACATTTGTCGTCCTTATTGCATCAAGAAGCGTAGTTTTTCCATGATCTACATGGCCTAATACGCAAACTATTGGAGCTCGAGCACTTTTTTCCATCATTTTGTCTTTCTAATGAAATTTTCATTCCTGCGGCGCGTCGGCCGTCTGGGAAGCTTTTTTCTTAGTTACTTTCTTAGTCCTAGTCTTTTTAATTAAACTAATTTCCGAGACTTGTTCTTTCTCTTGTGGAATTCCTTCAACCTCGATTCTCCACCCGGTAAGTTTCGCCGCGAGGCGCACATTCTGTCCTTCTTTTCCAATCGCAAGTGACAGTTGGTCCTCGGGGGCTTTCGCCTTGGCAACCTTTGTCTTCTCATCCAGGCCCACAGTTACGTTCTCTGCTGGTGAAAGAGCAGCGGAAATAAGTTCGGCTGAATCCTGGCTCCAGGGAATTATATCCACCCTCTCCCCTCCCAACTCATTGGTGACTGCCTGAACCCTAACCCCCTTCTGGCCAACACAGGAACCCACCGGATCTACTCCCGATTGTTCGGAGGCTACAGCAATTTTTGTTCTCACTCCTGGTTCTCTTGCAATTTGTTTAATTACAACGCTTCCAGAAGCAACTTCGGGGACCTCCCTTGCGAAAAGCTTCTCAACAAAGGCGGGGTCTGCACGAGAAAGGATAATTTCCTTCCCCCTTGTACCTTCTATAATTTCCTTAAGAAGAAAAGTAAGTCTCTGATTAGGGGTAAGACGTTCATTGGGAATTCTCTCGCTTGCCGGCATTGTCGCCTCGGTTCTTCCCATATCGACCCGAACATTGGGACCGTCAAATCTCAAAATCATACCGGAAACTAAATTTCCTGCACGACCCGAGAATTCTTCCATTATCGCTCCTTTTTCTGCCTCACGAATCTTTTGATGGATTACTTGTTTTGCCGTCTGCGCCGCTATTCGACCGAAGCCTGGAGGTGTGACGTCCTTCTTTTGTTTGGGCTTCTCAAGCGGCCAAGCAAAAACTCTGGCTTCCCCGTTTGTGGGATTTATTTCGACGTCAAAATCAAGCTCCTCCGTATCCTCTCCTCGCTCTTTTGCGTCTCTACGATATGCGGCAATTATAGCTTGCTTGATGGTGTCTAAAATAACAGAGGGGTCGAGGCCACGCTCTGTAGCTATGGCCTTTAGGGCTTGAGCAAATTCTGTCCTCGGTGTCTGCATATGTCTTTTACAAAAAATGGCGGGCAAAAATCCCACCATTTCTAATCTCTAGCTCTAATTTCTAATTTAGAATTTTACTCCTTAAGCCTGAATAAGTCAACGAAGAATCAAAGTCCCTCGGCCTGGAGACCTTCAATAGCTTCTTTTTGTTCACGGTTTAATTTATCCGGAACTAACACATTTATACGAACGTATTGATCTCCCCGGCCGCGACCCCGAATGTTTATGGTACCTTTTTCTCGAAGTCTGAGCGTCGTTCCAGATTGAGTTCCGGATCGCACTCTTATTTTGATATCTCCATCGATTGTTGGTACTTTGATCTCTCCTCCTAGAGTAGCCAAAGAGAAGGGGATGCCAACACTGACATATATATCGCTTCCGTCTCTTTCAAAAACCTTATCCGGACGGACGTTAATCGAGAGTAAAAAGTCGCCAAAATTGATCCTTGAGCCTTCATCAACCCCGGCCGGAATTTTAACTTTACGCTTTTTACCCTCTATTGAAACTTCCTTCTCGACCCCCTTCACTGCCTCCATAAAGTCCAGGGTCATTGAGTATCGGGGAACTTGCCTAGCCTGACGAAAGGGATTGCCGCCGCCGAAAAACTGCTCAAAAATGTCAAAGGGGTCGCCGAAATCAAATCCCACAAATGGATTTCCACCGTCGCCACCGGTTGTGGTGTATGTATAAGTGAAGGGGCCATAGCGGCCTGTCTGGGAAAACGGTCCGCCGGGGCGTCCTTGTCCACCGAAACCCCCACCGGGGGCGAAGGCGGAGTGTCCGAATTGGTCATAAGCAGAGCGTTTTTGAGAGTCTGATAATATTTGGTAAGCCTCGTTTATTTCTTTGAAACGTTTTTCCGCGGCTTCTTTTTCGTCCCTATGCCTGTCCGGATGCCACTCCAAAGCCTGCTTGCGATAAGCTTTCTTTATCTCATCCGCCGAGGCGTTTTTGGAGACTCCGAGGATATCGTAGTAATCAGATTTTGCAGCCACACCTTTATTCTACTACCTCTCCCTCTTCAACTTTTTCCCCTTTCTTGTCTTCCTTTTTTCCTTCTCCTTCGGCAGGCTCAGGACCTTCGGTTTTCTTTTTTTCTTGGCCGCCTTGTGGTGAGCCTGTCGAACCATACATTGCCTGACCTATAGAAGAAAGAGTATCCGAAAGGTCTTTTGTGGCAGCGTCCAATTCCTCTTTTGTTGCTCCTTCTTTGGCAAGGGTGTCCTTGAGAGCTTTAATCTTCTCTTCAACCTTACTTTTTACATCTGCCGGGGCTTTATCGCCTGCGTCTTTGAGGGCTTTTTCAGCGGCCGCGACCATAGCATCGGCTTTATTCCTGGCTTCGACAAGCTCAGCCTTTCGGGAGTCCTCAACTTTGTGCTTCTCGGCTTCTTCCTGCATTCTCTTGACCTCATCGTCCGAAAGTCCAACCGCACCTGTAATCTTAATATTCTGGGTCTTGCCGGTCGCTTTGTCTTTTGCAGTGACCGTCAAAATACCGGATGCGTCCATGTCAAAAGTAACCTCGATTTGGGGAACTCCTCGAGGCGCAGGCGGAATCCCGTCCAATATAAACCGCCCTAAGCTCTTATTGTCAGCACTCATCGGACGCTCTCCCTGGGTAATGTGTATTTCGACTTGAGTTTGGTTGTCAGCGGCTGTTGAGAAAACCTCGGTTTTTGAGGTCGGTATGGTCGTATTTCTGGGAATCATGGGAGTTGCAACAGCCCCTAGGGTTTCAATTGCCAGGGTTAGGGGAGTCACATCAAGAAGAAGGATATCTTTAACTTCTCCGCCCAATACTCCAGCCTGGATTGCGGCTCCTACCGCAACCACTTCATCCGGATTTACCGACTTATTGGGTTCTTTACCAAAGTACTCCTTAACTGTCTCCAATACCTTGGGCATTCTGGTCATTCCTCCAACCAAAATAACCTCGTTTATGTCGTGGGGATCAAGTTTGGCGTCTTTAAGACAATCTTGAACCGGTTTCATTGTGCTCTCAATCAAATCCTCAACCAAACTTTCGAGCTTGGCTCGGGTCAATTTCATAGTTAAGTGCATCGGTTGCCCGTCTTTTTGGGTGATATACGGTTGGTTTATCTCGACCTCGTTAGCCGCGGAGAGTTCAATCTTGGCTTTCTCTGCCGCATCTCTGACTCTCTGGAGCGCCTGCTTGTCGGCCTTTAAATCTACAGCATTTTCCTTTTTGAATTCAGTGGCAATATAGTCAACTATTCTTTCGTCAAAATCGTCTCCGCCTAGATGGGTATCACCGTTTGTTGCCTTAACTTCAAAAACTCCTTCGCCTAATTCTAAAATTGATACGTCAAAGGTACCGCCCCCTAAATCGTAAACCGCAACTGTATGGGCATTTTTCTTATCTAGACCATAGGCTAAGGCTGCTGCTGTTGGTTCATTTATTATGCGCTCAACTTTGAGGCCTGCAATTTCTCCTGCTTGTTTTGTTGCCGAGCGTTGGTTGTCGTCAAAATATGCGGGGACAGTTATAACCGCTTGATCAACTTTTTCTCCAAGATAGTCTTCTGCGTCTTTTTTCAACTTGCGAAGGACGAAGGCTGATATTTCTTGAGGGGTATATTCTTTTCCTTCCACTTCCACAACCGCGCCTTCGTGTTTTCCTTTTTTGATTTCAAAAGAAACCATACTTTCGGTTTTTTTAACTTCAGGGTCATCGAAACGTCTTCCCATTAAACGCTTTACAGAAGAGATTGTATTTTTGGGGTTTAGGATAATTTGGCGTTTTGCAACGTCCCCGACTAAGTTTTTAATAGGTTCAACAACAGATGGGGTGATATTTCTTCCGGTATCGGAGGCAGGGATAACCTTGGGGTTTCCCCCTTCCATTACTGCAACTACTGAATTGGTTGTTCCTAAATCGATTCCAATAATTTTTCCCATAATTATTTATATACTTGCACTCTTGCTGGGGTCAAGACCAGAGAGTTTTGTTTCCATTTGTATCCTTTTGAATAACTTTGGGCAATTGTGCCCGGATTTGTGCCTTGGACACTATCTACTGCTTCATGCTTTGTTTCGTCGTACTTGTCTCCGGCTTCAGGCGAGATTACCTCAATGCCATTTTCTTCAAAAAGCTTGTAAAGGTCGTCTATCACCATTTGCAAGCCTTGATCTTTTGAGAAACTGTGGACTGTTTCAAGGCTATCTACAATTGGAAACAAATTTCTGAGCAAATTTTGGTTTGCCCGCAAAACTACTTCCAATCTTTCTTTTTCGAATCTTTTAACTAAATTTTGATAGTCTGCCAAAGCTCTGGCAAGCTGGTTTTTTGCGTCTTCCAGCTCTTTGTTGGTTGGCTCTGGCTTGCTTTTGGGTTTTTTCATCGGGCTGCCTCGCTTACGAGTGAACTGAAATATCGAACAACCGGAATTATAACAGGATAGTTTAGGCGAGTTGGGCCGATTACTGCTAAGGTTCCTGAATGTGTAGAACTTTGGAAACGGCAAGCAACAATTCCAACCGGGTCAAAGTTTTGCCAACCTAAGTCTTGTCCAAACAAAACTTCAACGGGATCCGACCATTCTCTTAAAATTAAAAGCTCTCTCATTTTTTTTTCTTCTTCTAAAAGCGAGAGCACTTGGAAAGTTACATCTATATTGTAAAACTCTGGATTTTCGAGAATATGGGCATATCCTGAATGCCAAACTTCGCCGTCTTCGGTTACTGCCACAGTTAGAGACTTTGTATATTGGGAAAGCGCTCGGGTAGCTTCCTGCATTAATTTGTCAAAATCTTCTTTTGTCTCAAGTAGCCTTTGTTTTGCGGAGACCTCCTCGGCAACTGACAGTTCCTTCTCCTGCATTAGTGTGTCGACATAAAGGCGCATGGCTTTTGGGGTCGGAACACGTCCTGCAGACGTATGGGATTGCTTTAGATACCCTAAATTTGTTAACGCTGCCATTTCGTTTCTTATAGTTGCCGGAGAAACTCCGAGATTGTATTTTCGGTCTAAATTATCCGATCCGACAGCCTCGGCTGTTTGGATATATTCCTCAACGACGTTTTTTAAGATTTGGATTTGCCGCTGGGTTAATGGTTGCATAACTTTAGCACTAATCTTATCCGACTGCTAACTATTTGTCAAGGAGTTGTGGTAACAGTAACTACCGCTGTGCTCCCGAACGCGCTATGACAGCGCATGGACATTACTCTTTTGGTTCTGGGGAAATAGGGTCTGCGGTTTTTGGTCCGGGAAAGATTTTTTTCAAGGGGGCAAATAAGGGAACTCGGTCTATTGCTTTAATAAATATTTGAAATTCGCGGACTCCAAGAAAGTATGTTGTTGCTAAATACACAGAAAGGCCGATTAGACCAACTACTGCTGTCAGCACTATTAGGTTGGCGGTATAGCGAGTATCAAGAACGAACCTTTCGAATGTTGTAGGAAGGGCAAGGCCAAGTTCTCCCAAGAAAGAAAGCTTTTTGTCCCAAGCCGAGCGGTCAAGGACGCGGAGAAGCACAAACATTAAAGAGCCGGCAAGAGAGGCTGATGCCAGAACTTTTGCAAAGGCAGAACCCGGATCAAATTGCGAAAATCCTCCAACCTTTTTGACAAGAAAACCAAACAAAACGATAAATTGCAAAACTCCAGCAAGAGAATAGCTTAGAGCAAGTGACCAGATTGGAAGTTTAAGTCCAAGTACAAATACAAGTCCCAGGATTATATTCACTGCTATTGCCAAAAATGAGACTTTTACAGGAGTGGTTGTGTCGTGGAGAGCATAAAACGCGCGGGAAACAAGAAGAGATAAGGAATAGGCAAAAATTCCAACACAAAATGCTGAGAGAGCGTATCCAGTTTGCAAGGTATCGTCCCATGTAAACCTCGGGCTTCCAAACGCAAGACGAACGATTGGGACTCTTAATACTGCCAAGAAAATACTTGCCGGGATTATAAAGAATAGGATTTGGCGGAAGGAGGCTACGAAGGTTGTTTTAAAGCCTTCCAAGTCTTGGGAATTTTGTTTGGAGAGTTGGGGGAGTGAGGCTTTGGCAATTGATAATCCAAAAAGGCTTACTGGCAGGACACTTACGGTGTCGGCAAGCTTGAAAAAGGTAAGTCCACCTAAAACTTGGGATGCTAAAAAAAGATCGACTAATCTTTTTGCTTGGAAGGCTGATAATTCTATTATTCTTGGGAGCGCGAGTTTTCCCACTTTTCTTAAGGCAGGGTTTTTCAAATTTAAGGACAATATGGGCCTAAAGCCTAAATGCAATGCTAGAGGTAATTGAATAATAAGGTGCAAGAAGCTCCCAATAACTGCGCCAACAACAGGTGCTAGGAGACCAAGCGAGGGAGCAAGAAAGATAGTTGTCAGTATTATTCCGAGATTGTAAAAAAGCGGGGCAACTGCTGGGGTAAGGAAGCGTTGGTTTGATTCAAGAACTGCGGTAAAGACATAGCTTGCTGCGAAAAACATTTGAGCAAGCAGAAGGACTCTTGTAAACAAAACGGTTTGGGCA
>Ga0209541_10013619_pt1 | contig 12392 bp, 8 predicted proteins | sample RifCSPlowO2_01_FD_184027 | JGI IMG/M metagenome (GOLD analysis project Ga0209541, IMG submission 184027) | Groundwater microbial communities from Rifle, Colorado - Rifle CSP2_plank lowO2_0.1 (SPAdes) (version 2) | ecosystem: Environmental > Aquatic > Deep subsurface > Groundwater | place: Rifle...
AGGGAAGTATTGAGTGTCAACTCAAAAAAACTCTGGAAGAATAAGGAGTATAAAGAATTTATGAAAGAGAAATTTTTAGAATTCTATAAAAAAAATGAAAAGTATAGGAAGGAGAATAATCAAAGATTGAATGAAGAACAAAAAAAGTACTGGTCAAAAAAAGAGAATAAAGAAAAAAGGTCAAAAGAGGTAAAAGAATATTTTCAGAATAATCCTGAAAAGAAAAAAGAATTAGCAGAACTTGCAAAAAAACAATGGGAAAATAAAGAACTGATAGAATGGAGAAAAGGAAAGACTTCGGAACAATGGACTCAAGAGTTTAGAGAGAGGAGAAGAGAAGCTTTAGAAAAAACATTTTATCACAAATCTATAAAGTTGATGAAAGAATTACAGGAGGTAAAAGAATTAGAAAAATATGATGAGATTAGAATAAAGACCAAGGACAAAAATATACTAAGAAAGGATACTTTCCTAAGAAGATATTTCAGAGAAGATGAAGAAGCAATGATAGAAGCTGTAGAGAACTATAATCACAAAATAAAAAATATTATAAAAGTCGAACAAAAAGAAGAGGTATATGATCTTGAAGTAGGGGACACACATAACTTTGCTCTTGAGGCAGGTGTATTCGTTCACAATAGTGCAAAACAAGCAAGAACAAGAGAAAATCAAGCAATACTCCCAGTCTTTGGTAAAGTACTGAATGTAGAAAAGGCTAGATTAGACAAATTTTTAAAAAGTGAAAAGCTAATAATGCTTATAGCAGCTTTAGGTTGTGGAGTCGGAGAAGAGTTTAATATAGAAAAAATAAGGTATCACAAAATAATTCTTATGGCAGATTCAGATGTTGATGGAGCCCATATTACTACTCTCAACCTGACTCTTTTTTATAGATACTTAAGACCAATAATTGAAAAAGGATTCCTATACATTGCTATGCCACCGTTATATCAAATAAAAAAAGGAAAGAAAATACTCTATGCTCAAGACGATAAAGAAAAAGCAAGTATTCTCACAGAAATAGGAATCGAAGGAATACAGGTGCAAAGATACAAAGGTTTGGGAGAGATGAATGCAGAACAATTATGGGAAACCACCATTAATCCAGAAACAAGAACCCTCAAACAAGTAACAATAGAAGATGCTATTGAAGCAGACAGAACATTCACAATGCTCATGGGAGAAGAAGTCGAACCAAGAAGAGAGTTTATTATGGCGCATGCAAAAGAAGTAAGTAACTTGGACATATAAAATGGAACAAGGAATCGTAAAGGCATTAATAGAGACGGAAATGAAGAAGTCTTACCTAGACTATTCAATGTCGGTGATTGTAGGAAGAGCTTTACCCGATGTAAGAGATGGATTAAAACCTGTGCATAGAAGAATTCTCTACGCAATGCACAAGGAAGGATTACACTACAACAAAAAATTTAGTAAGTGCGCAGGTGTTGTGGGTTCAGTTTTAAAATATTTTCATCCGCATGGCGATTCTTCTGTCTATGATGCATTAGTACGCTTAGCACAAGAGTGGTCTCTACGTTATCCTTTAGTAAATGGCCAAGGAAATTTTGGTTGTTTCACAAAAGACACAAAAGTTGCATTAACAGATGGAAGAAAAATATCTTTTGAAGAACTAATAAAAGAATCTAAAGAAGGAAAGAAAAATTTTACATATACAATAAATAAATACAACGAAATTGAAATAGCCGAGATAAAAAAGCCTAGACTAACTAAAAAAGATCAAAAAATATTAAAAATAACACTAGATAATGATGAAGAAATAAAATGCACCCTAAATCATAAGTTTATGCTTAGAGACGGAACTTACAAAGAAGCTCAAGAATTAAAAGCGGGAGAATCCTTGATGCCTTTGTACATAAGACAATCAAATGAAAAAGATAGTTTAAAACCAAAACTCAAAGGGTATGATTTAGTACATCATCCAGGACCTGAAACGTGGGAGCCTGTTCACATTTTAGCAGATAAGTGGAATTTAGACGGCAGAGTGTATGAAAAAACAAGAGTGAATTATAATACAAGAAGAGGGGCAGGAATTATAAAATTTAACAAAGGATTAGAAAGATTTTTTTATGGAAATAAAGATCAGTTAACAAAAAAGTTAAATCACAAAATAAAAGAGATAAGTTTTCTAAATAAAAAAGAAAGTGTATACGATCTAACAATAGATAACACTCACAACTTCGCACTGGGAGCAGGAGTTTTTGTACATAATTCAGTTGATGGAGATCCACCTGCAGCCTATAGGTACACTGAAGCAAAATTACAAAAGCTGACAAATGAATTATTAAAAGATATAGAAAAAGAAACGATTGACTTCACTGCAAACTTTGACGAAACAACAGAAGAGCCAATTATCTTGCCAGCGCTATTACCAAACTTACTAATTAATGGATCAACAGGAATAGCAGTCGGTATGGCAACAAATATACCACCACATAATCTCAAAGAAGTCGTAGAAGCAATAGAAGCCTACCTAAAAAATCCTGAAATAACAACATCACACTTAATGAATTATATAAAAGGTCCAGATTTCCCAACAGGAGGAATTATCTTAGGATCAAGTGGAATAAAGCAAGCATACGAAACAGGAAAAGGAAAAATCAGAGTCAGAGCAAAAATAGACATTGAAGAAGGAAAAAAAAAGAAAATAGTCATTACAGAAATTCCCTATCAAGTCAATAAAGCCGCGTTAGTAGAACAAATTGCAGACTTAGTCAAAGAAAAAGTAGTAGCAAACATTACAGACATTCGAGATGAGAGTGATAGAAAAGGAATGCGTATTGTCATAGAATTAAAAGAAGGAGCAAACGAACAACTCGTCATTAATAAAATTCTGAAACATAGTAATTTAGAAACAACCTTTGGGATCATGAACGTTGCTTTAGTCAATAATGAACCGAGAGTATTAACATTAAAAGAAATTATTGAAGAGTATATAAAACATAGAAGAGAAGTCATCACAAGAAGAACACGATTTGATGTCAAGAAAGCAAAAGAAAGAGAACATATTCTAGAAGGATTAAAAGTTGCTTTAGAAAACATTGATCCGATTATTGCATTAATAAAAAAAAGTAATAATACACAGAAAGCAAAAGAAAGATTACAAGAAGAGTATCAATTAACAGAAATACAAGCACAGGCAATCTTAGAAATGAGATTACAAAAGTTAACAACACTAGAACAAGAAAATGTCATCAATGAACTAAAACAATTAAAAGAGACAATACAAGATTTAGAAGACATTTTAGCAAAACCAGAACGAGTAACAACCATAATAAAAGAAGATTTAGAATCTTTAAAACAAGAGTACGGAGATGAACGAAGAACAAAAATTGAAGAAGGTTTGGACGAAGGAATAGAAGATGAAGACTTAATCAAACAAGAACAAGTAGTAATCACCTTGTCACATGCTGGTTATATCAAACGACTACCTACAGAAACTTACAAAGCGCAAAAAAGAGGAGGAAAGGGTATTATTGGTTCAACAACAAAAGAAGAAGATTTCATAGAAAATGTGTTCGTTACAAACACCCATGAGTACATTTTATTCTTCACATCAAAAGGAAAAGTCCATTGGTTGAAAGGCTATGCTATTCCAGAAGCAGGAAGATATGCAAAAGGAACGGCCATTGTCAATCTCTTGCCATTAGAAAAAGAAGAAACAATTGCAGCTACAATTCCCATAAATAAATTTGAAGGATACTTAGTCATGGCCACAAAGAAAGGAGTCATTAAGAAAACAAGTCTAGAAGAATACGCAAGACCAAGGCAAGGCGGAATTATTGGAATTACGTTAAGAGAAGATGATGAACTCATTAACGTAAGAAAGACAGAAGGCGCTCAGCAAATTATGATAGCAACAAAAGACGGAAGAGCAGTGCGTTTTGAAGAAAAAGATATATCTACCGTAGGAAGAGCAAGTATTGGAGTAAGGGGAATTAAAGTAAAAAATTCAGAAGTAATAAGTATGGACACTTCTTCCAATGAAAAGAATTTTGTTTTGACGGTAACAGAAAAAGGCTATGGAAAAAGAACAGAAATAAAAGAATACCGACTAATTAACAGAGGTGGTTCTGGAGTAACAAATATTAAGACTACGGAGAAGAATGGAAAAGTAGTGAGTGTGAGGATAGTAGAAGAAACAGATGATCTTATTTTAGTAACAAAACAAGGAATGACCATAAGAACTGCTGTCAAAGATATTTCTGTGATAGGAAGAGCAACACAAGGAGTAAGAATGATTCGTTTGCATGAAGGAGATACATTAAAGAGTGTGGCAATAGTACCAAAAGAAGAAATGGAAGAAAAAAAACTAGAAAGTAATATAAGTAAAAACTAGAGAAGAATATAAACTTATCCCATCATTCTCACAATATCGCCAACGGTATATACTTCCCCTTCATTGATTAAATCTTCTAAAATTGTTTCAACTCCAGGCATAGCATCTTTCAACACAGAAATTTTAATGCCTTCAGAAGAAGAAGAAACCAACTCCAAAACCTTACTTCGTGGACTATCAGACACAACATCTTCAACAACTGCTTCTTCTTCAAAGACAGGCGCCTCTTCAACACGGGAAGAAGATACAACACTGCTAGACATAGTTTGAACCAGGGGTTTCCTGCCTAATTCTAATTTGCGAACTTTCATCCACGCAGAATCAACACGTTTCACAATCTCTGGAGTAACATAAACTTTACTTTGATAATCACGAATCTTGCCAATAACTAAAATAAAATCACCAACGGAAACACCATCAAACAAATGAATATCTTCTCCCCAAACACGTAAACTCAAGGTAGCAGAGCCATCATCAACGTCAAGAAGAGTAGAAGAATTGTCTTCGCTCGGCATTTTGCCAACAACAGTAACTAAAAGATTCACACGAGAAACATTTTTTCCTTGTATCAAAGAATAGTTAGGTTCCCACTCGCCACTAGTGTGTACAAATTCAGAGTTCACAATATCAGCAAGCCATACTTTATATGCAATTTGTCGTTGTTTCTCTTCCATTTTATTTCACCAAACTTACAAACCCCCGTTTAGGATAAAAGACTTCACCAGCACGATTCAATTGTTCTAGCGCTTCATCCACTTTATGCTGATCAATATTCTTTAACGCTGCCTCGGCATAAAGCTCGTCAAGAGGAATATTCTTCATGCCTTTGACATCAAAACTATGAATAACATCTCGCAACGTCATAATTCTTCCTCGTGCACTAGCCCCAATACCCGTACTCATACGATCCATATCAATTTGTCCCGTTTCAGGATCAAAGCCAACCTGCATCAGACAGTATCTCAATAATTCAATGGCGCGACGAGCATCATCCTTATTAACTTTTGTATCCAAACGAATTTTAGCGCTGGCTTCAGCAAGACGAATCAATCCCTCTAACTGGCGTGCAGAAATAGGAATAGCTTTGATACCTCCTTCTTCATTCTGGCTGGAATTACGCAGACTGACATAAAAATCTTTAATTTCATTGACAGCAGATTTTGTTAACGTGGGCTTAATAGTTTGCTTAGCATAAGCAATATACTTTTTTAAAAAATGTTCAGAAACATCACCAGAATATGTTTCTGGTTTATGAGCTTCCTCAAGAACATGTAAAGCAATCTTAGTATCATGCTCAGTGCTGGGAATATCGCGAATAGGAAAAATTAAATCAAAACGATTAATCAAAGTGCTAGGTAAATCAATTTGCCCAGCAAGGGGGCTATACGGATCAAATCTTCCTAACTTAGGATTCGCAGCAGCCAACAAAGTCGTTTGTGCACTCAAAGTCGCTTGGACATTTGCTTTTGAAATAGTAATGGTTTGTTGTTCCAATGCTTCATGTAAAGCATCCCGATCTTCAGGAGTCATTTTATCCAATTCATCAACAACAGCAATCCCTTTATTCGCTAATGCTAAAGCACCAGCTTCCAATGCCCATCCTCGTAAAAATTCATCCTTCACAACAGTAGCAGTTAATCCAGCACCCGAACTTCCCTTGCCAGAAACAAAACGGGCTTTTGGAGCAACTTTAGAAATGAACTGAAGAATCTGGCTCTTACCTGCACCAGGATCACCAACTAACAAAATATGAATATCTCCTCTTGTTACAGTGTTATCTCCTCGGACTTTACGATAACCACTAAACAATTGAAGAACTAAAGCTTCCTTAATCTTTTCGTGCCCCCAAATACTAGGAGCAATGGATCTGCTTAATTTTTCAAATGCCTGCTTGTCTTGGGAAAACAATTGTATCTTCTCTTTATCTTCATCTGTTAATTCAATATCATAAAAATCTTCCTCAACGGTTTCAATATTATTTGCTTCTAATAATAGATCAAAACGCACAGACTGAGCACCAGTTTTTAACGGAATAGCAACCTCACGGACGAAACCAGAAACCAAAATACGACTACCAGGAACTGTTCTCTTTTCCATTCTAGGTTCCACTAAATCCTCCTTCAATAAGACACTAATACGTTTAGGCTGCTCGCCCCCTTCTAAACTGTCAGGAGGCTCTTCAATCTTCAAATGCTGCACATCAATTAAATCTTTACTAAGCAAGCGAAACTTTCCTTGCCAGCCGCACGTACATCTGCTGGGTTCCTTGAATTTTTGTTCAACTTGTAAAATAGAAAGAGTATTACCGCAGCCAATACATTCAAATTTTGCATTGGTGACTTGAGGACGAACATCACTAGCTTGACGTACAATGCCTTCAATAGCTAAAAAAAATCCTAGATGAGAACTCCTAATCTCACCAATCTTTACTTTCTGAAGATCGGGCAAATTTTTGAAGCGAATACGCTGCACCGTACTCTTGGAAGGAAAATCAAACTGATCAAGAGCTAATTCCGCAGAACGAAGGACATCAAAAGGATCTTGCAAAACAGATTCAGCCAAATCAACATCATGCTGAGCCAAAAGAGAAAAATCAAGAACAAGAGAGAATTTGCCAGACTGAACAGCTTTGTGCAGTAACTGAGAATAATGAGTATTCAAGAAGTCTCGAAACCGTTCAATTTGATCGCTGACGTCCATAAATAATTCTCGTTTCCCTATGAAAGAAAGGGAAATTAAAAACAATTATGATAGTAGAATATACACTTAATAAAGATGTACATGAAAAAAGTGAAAAATGGAAAGGAAAATATGAGAACTTTTCCTTAAATCTAGCAGACATTAATTTCTTAACTCTACCAAAGACTATTTCTTCAATGCCTTCAGCCTATTAACTAACTCATCAACAGCTTCTTTCAAAGTAGGTTCACTACGTGTTCCTGTACAGACAATTTTTCCATTACTAAATAATAAAAAGGTGGCACGGGTACCGCTTAATTTATAGACTAAACCTGGAAACTGTTCAGGCTCATATTCTGTATTATCTAATTCCATAGCTAAACGATTCAAATTCAAGTCCATACCAATAGAACCAGAAGCAACCATATTCTGAACTTTAACACGTGGAACGACTTTGATTTTGATACCAATCTTTTCAACATTCTTGATAATCTGTTTTATACTTTCACGTAACTTAACCATGCTACGTGCACCAGTGCAAACAACATTTCCAGAACCAAAAATCAAGGCAGAGGTTTTAGGATCTTTAATACGCATCACTAAACCGGGAAACTGTTCAGGATTATACTCTGTGTTGGGCAGCTTCTCAGCTAATTTTATTAAAGGAATATCATGTTCCAAACTAGTAGATGCAACAATATTAACAATACGCAAATCACGTTGTCCTGTTTTCCTTTCAGCCATAATACAAACCCCAACAATAATTTATAAAGGACAAGAAAAGTTTATAAAGCTTGTTTATAAAGTTTCGTCAAAAAATAACTACTGAGTTAGGATGAAAGAAAGCATTAGACTTTATGAAATCCAATCTTAAACACAGAATCCTTAATCTTGAAATGATCTTGATGCTCACAAGAACTACAATCGGCAAAATAAATCTTTGCAGCACCAACTTTTTCAGTCAAATCATTTTTAACTTGTTCCAAAGAATACGAAGAGTCAATAAACAGATGAATTGAATCTTCTTTTTGTAAACCAGCTTTTCTTCTCAATGATTGAATCCTTCTACTCACTTCTCGACTAAACCCCTCACGTTCAAGAGTAGGATCACTACTCGTATCTAATTCAACATAGCCTTGCTTAAAAGAACAAAGAAGATCTTCATCAATACTTTCATCAACAATTACAACAGAAAGATCTTTCACATTAATCTGACGTAAAATCAAATCCTTAAAAAAAAGAACAGCATCAGAAACATCCTTGCTATAACAAAACACAGAAACTTTCTTTAAAGGCCAGCGAACACCAACCTGTGCTTTTTCACGGGCAGCTAACAATGATTGCAAGACATCTTGAACAAGAGAAAAAGAAGTTTCTAAAGAAGAATCAATATCTTTCTCGGAAAAAGACGGCCACTCCTCCAAAAAAATACTTTCTTTATTATTATAAACATCTAAATAAAGTTTCTCAGAAAAAAATGGCAAAAAAGGACTTAACAATTGCAATCCTGTTTTGAAACAAGAAAAGAAAACATTTTGGACAGAAGAGTCAGAAACCTCATCGCGCATATATTGACCATAGCCACGAGAAAGATCATCAAGTAAATAGGATTTCACAAGATCAAGAGCTTTATGATAATCTAATTGATCTAAATAAGAACTTGTATCACGGGCAACATGTGCACGACGAGATAACAACCAAAGACTAACAGGATCTTTGGCATATTCCTTTCCAATAGAAGAACAATTCTGTTGCACATATAAACCTAAGTTCCAAATAATAGTAAGATAACGTTCTATCTCTTGAGCTGGGCCATATCCAAAATTAAGATTATACATAGGATTTTGTGAACAATACTGCCATCTCATCACATCAACACCCATTTTCTCGGCAGCGTCGTCAAACCAAATGGCATTTCCTCTTGATTTATGCATAGGCTCACCCTTCTCATCACGCACTTCTTCATACGCCAAGACATTCTTATACGGAGCAACACCTTCTAAGACAACAGACATAAACAACAAGGCATAAAACCACAAGCGAACCTGTGCTCGCATCTCAATAACTAAATCAACAGGGAACCATTTCTTCCACTCTTGTTTGTCATCAAAATAATGCATTGTAGAAAAAGGAACAATACCAGCATCCAGCCAACAGTCACCAACTTCGGGAATTCTTTGAACAGATTTCCCACAGCTACATCGTATGTGTATTTTATCAATCCAAGGCCTATGAAGTTCAGAAAGAGAATCAACTTTTTTCGGATCAACAGCTTTCTCTCGCAATTCTTTCTTAGATCCAATAACAGTCAATTGTCCACAAGAACATTCATAAAACATGAGAGGCAATCCCCAGTAGCGTCGCCGAGAAATATTCCAGTCTCCCATATTGTCCAACCAATCTTGCATTAACTTCCCAACATGAGCAGGATGCCAATGCACAGTATCAGCAGCAGCCTTCATGCGAGGTCGCAAAGAATCACAAGCAATGAACCACGAAGAATCTAAGCGAAACACAAGTTCGGATTTGCAACGCCAACACACAGGATAGCGGTGTTCATATAAATCCGTTTTATACAAAAGACCACGCTTCTCTAAATCATGAACAATATCTTTCTTAATATTTTGAACATTCTTGCCTTCCCATCTGCCAAATCCTTTGACGTAATTACCAACTTCATCCAAAGCACAAGCTAACAACGGTAAACCTTTTTCCATACCTAAATCAAAATCTTCTTCACCACAAGAAGGAGCAATATGAACAATACCAGTCCCCGTTTCTTCTCCAACCTCATCCCATGCAATCACTGCATGATCAATATTTTTTTGAACATCTAAATCAGGATACAAAGATTGATATTTCAAACCAACTAACTCAGCACCTTTTAACTCCTCAAGAATCTCATAGTCTCCTTTCAAATGTTTCAAAGCGGCACGAACAAGATAATACAAAGCCCCCTGATTTTTAACTTTCACATAATCTAAACGGGGATTCACTGCAGCAGAAACATTACTAGATAAGGTCCATTCTGTAGTCGTCCATAATAATAAATAGCCTTCACGATCAAGTAAAGGAACACGAACAAACACAGAATCATGCTTCAAGGTGGCATAACCTTCATCAGCCATCTCATGCTTAGAAGAACTCGTACCGCAACGGATGCACCAAGGTAAAATTCTTTTTCCTTTATACAACCAACGTTCTTCATGACATTTCTTTAAAAAATACCAAATGGATTCAATGTTCTCATCACTCATAGTGTAATAACTATGCTCCCAGTCCATCCACTGTCCTAAAACCTGAGATTGTTCTGTTTGAACAACAGAATATTTCTCAACACGAGAACGGCAAGCATTTGAAAACGTATCCAATCCAAAAGATTCAATATCTTGTTTAGAATTAAAGCCAAGTTCTTTTTCCGTCTCAACTTCCAGCCATAAGCCCTGACAGTCAAATCCATTTTGATATCTCTGATCTTCCAACTTTAAAGCATGATATCTCTGAAAAACATCTTTCAATGTTCTTCCCCATGCATGATGCACACCCATGGGATTATTCGCAGTGATAGGTCCATCTAAAAAAGAGAACTTCTTTTTTCCATTATTCCTTGTTCGTAAGATATCAAAAGATTTCTTCTTCAACCAGTATGCTAAAATATCTTTCTCTATAGCTTTCTTCTCATAACGCATAAGAAAAGATAAAAAATCAAATTTATAAAACTACCTCATAAAAAAAGTCCCCCACATAAATCTTTATATAAAACTAAGAAATCAAACAAAAATGAGCACCTCAGGAATCTGGACAGAAAAATACAGACCTCAAAAATTCAGTGAATTCTCAGGTCAAAACCATATCATACCAAGAATACAAGCTTTTGTAGAACAACAAAACATCCCCCATTTACTCTTCGCAGGACCAGCAGGAGTAGGAAAATCTACCTTATCATTAATTATAGCAAAAGAACTTTTCAAAGAACAGTGGAAAGAAAACTTCCTAGAGTTAAATGCATCGGATGACCGCGGAATTAATGTCGTAAGAGAAACAGTAAAAGATTTTGCAAGAACAAGAACAATAGGAAGCGTTCCATTTAAGATTATACTTTTAGACGAATGTGATTCCCTGACAAGAGAAGCACAGCAGGCATTAAGAAGAACAATGGAAACCTATGCACATGCATGTAGGTTTATTTTATCCTGTAACTTTTTCTCAAAGATTATTGATCCTATTAAGAGCAGATGCGCTGTCTTTAAGTTTAGACCTCTGCAAAAAGAGGAAGCAATAAAAGTATTAGAAAAGATCATAGAAAAAGAACAATTGCAGGTAGAAGAGATAGCAAAAGAAAAAATCTTAGAAGCAGCAGAAGGAGACGTCAGAAAAATAGTCAACATCATTCAAGCTGCATCATCAAGTAACAAGGCCGTTACACAATATGTCATTAATGAAATTGTTTCCACAACAGAAACACAAGAAGTAAAAGAAATCCTAGAACTAACACAAGAAAAAGATTTTATCACAGCAAAAAAGAGACTCTCAGATCTTATGCTTTATTCAGGACAATCAGGATTAGATATTATAAAAACCATGCAGAAAGAAATTTTAAATCTAAATACAGATAATCATAAAAAGATGGAATACATAGAAAAATGTGGAGAAATTGAATTCAGATTAGTGGAAGGATCAGATGAGTTTATACAATTAGAAGCATTACTAGCTTCCTTATCAAAATGAAAACAACATTCAAATACAGTAAAATCTATGACGAACTACACACGACCACTCTAAGAAAAAAATTCTCAAAAGAACTTATCTATAAAGGGGAACTCAAGGAAGCAGAACTACAGAACTGGTGGAACAAAGAAGGAAAGAAAGTTATAAGAACAATTGAAAAGACTGCAGGATTAAAATTTAAAGAAAATCAAATATGCTATCTAGTGAATCACATGAAATTCACAGCGATCTCACATCCATTAACAATCAGAATCACAGAAGAAGATATCAAGCCAATTCTCATTCATGAATTAATACATATCTTGATGGAAGAACATAAAGAACTCATAAGTAAAAAAATAGAAAAATTCAAAGGTATAGAACATGAAGTAAAGATTCACATACCAGTCTTACTAATCGAAAGAAAAACTTTAGAAATTTTATACGGAAAAGAACAATTCAAACAGCAGTACGAAAAAGAAAAAGAACTGGAAATATTAGACCAAGCATGGCCGATGGTGGAAGACCTCTATCCACAGTTCAAGAAACCATTGATAAATTTTTTATAGAATATGTGGGATATAAAATATAAACCATCATCATTAGAAGAGATACCACAGCCACTCGCAACACTTGCATTAAGTGA
>Ga0209541_10013620_pt1 | contig 12392 bp, 12 predicted proteins | sample RifCSPlowO2_01_FD_184027 | JGI IMG/M metagenome (GOLD analysis project Ga0209541, IMG submission 184027) | Groundwater microbial communities from Rifle, Colorado - Rifle CSP2_plank lowO2_0.1 (SPAdes) (version 2) | ecosystem: Environmental > Aquatic > Deep subsurface > Groundwater | place...
TCCCTATAAGGAACACATTAACGCCATGCTTCTTATCCAGGGAGAAATTTCCAAATCTAAATGCATTCCAGGCCGTTTCGGGCTCTGCTTGGCTGATGATGATTCCTATCTTCATTGTTTCACCTCATTAAATTTTCAACAGTACGAGGTTGGTATTGCCCATATGCTTCTTTTCCACCACGTCCCTTTCAACAAGCTTCTGAAGAATTCTTGAAATCTGCACTTTTGTGAAGCCAGATAGAACAACCAGCTTGTTCTGCTCAATGGAATTTTTGTTGTCCAATAGTATTTTGACCACAATGCGCTCTTCACGCGGAAGAATTTTCAATACCTTTTCCAATTGCACCTTATTGATTTTCCATTGGAATAAAACAACAATAAAAGCGCCTATTAAGATAGAGAGGAATGAAATGCCGTACACAATCAGCGGCAATTGCTCATTCGTGGAAGTCGTATATTGGCCGTTGACAATGGCAAATAATACCCCTAATAAAAACACGAGCACTAACCCAATCACCAGCTTTTTGTTCCCTATTTCCATTACTTTTCAATCTCTTTTTTCAGGCGGTTGTACTCCTTATCATCAATCTCGCCGGATGCGAGGCGTTTCTTAAGGATGTCCGCTGCTGTTTCATTGTCTTTGCACTTATAGCCGAAGCTTCTTCCATTCTTAAGCATCCACCAGACTACTGCAAAGAATAGCACAATTATGCCTATCTGGAACAGCCACCCAAATCCCATAAACCCGTGCCCAAACCCGTAATAATGCATCATTTTTATCACCTTTGTTGAATCCTTCTTGGTTTATATACTTTTTTAATTGACAAAACTAAAATGTCAGAATTTTCCATCCAGTCTCTGACTGGTGGCACACACTTCATGTGCCCAAATTCAGAAAATTCTGAGCATGCTCAAGAACCACCTTACTAGGCTAAGGAAGAGAAGCTTCGCTTCATTCCATCCGTCTATGACGGGTGGTTCTTGACAAAGAAAAGGCTAGCCCATCATTGGGCAGCCTCCAGATCCAGGACCTCTTCCATGCATTCCTGCACCAATTCTGGGGCCGTAGCCGTTCTCCTCATGGAATTTCTCCATGGCATCATGGCGCTCCTGTGCCAGCTTGAAGGTTTCGGCATCCGTTACCCAAGGCATCATGCTAAAGCCTGTTTTCTCACGGAATGCTACAAGGTCATTGTAGGTGCCTTCCTCCATAATCTCTTCCATCTCCTCATGGAAAGTGCCTTGCATGCCAAAACCCATGCCATACCGCTGCGCAGCAGCAATGCCGCTCAGAAGCAGCAGGCTTGCCAATGCCAAGGCAGCTATCCCTATTTTCTTTTTCATATCAATCACCTCAAATGATTCCTAATGGTTTCAATAGGTGAAACGAGATAACTAATTTGCTGAAACCAGTTTTTGCAGGAAAAAATTGTAATTCTGTATGGAGAATAGAAAAGAATTAGGTGCTATAATGGATTATATCAGCTCTTGTCCATTAAAATCTCTCAATAAATTCACTTATATATGCTCAAACAGCCCCAGCCTTTATCAGGTCATTTCTCATTGCAGGCGTATATCCGCTAAGATTCTTCTGCATGCATGCAGTGCATCTCTCTTTGGAGTTCAGCCCAATATCATCAAATGCCTGTCTAAATTCCTTTAAAGTCAGGTATTTCAGGCTGAACTTACCTTTTTTATATTCTGTCATTTCCAGATTGTCCATATAGCGGTTTGCGTTGTCCTTAATGCTTTCTTCAATAATGCCCTTGACAGACGCGCCTTGTTTAACAAGGGAGTACAATTTCCACATCCTATAAGAAGTTTCTTCCATCTTGTAGTCTACGCCATAAAATATGCATTCAAAATATTTTTCAATCTGGCTTCTTGAAAGATCAGCTGCGATTAATTCTTTTGTGGTCGGTATCTGGACACCAAGCCAGCAAGGGTTGACAATCTGGGGTGTTCCTACCCTTACATGCAGCTCTTCTATGCCGCGATCCCTCAATTCCCTTATAAGATATGTCATTGTGGTGGATCTCACAATGCTGTCATCTGTCAAAAAAAACGCCTTGCCTGTGTACGAGTTTTTAAATGTATATTTTTCTCTGGTGGCTTTGACCCTTTTCCGCTGAGTTGGATGTATAAAGCTTCGTGAGTATTTATCGCTGATTTCAATCCACTTTTCAAAAGGTATGCCTGATTTCTCGCTTAGGCCCTGTGCGTATAGAATTCCAGAATTTGGGACTGGAACAACATACCATCCGTCTTTAGAAGCATTCCTTAGTTTAGCCCCATGCACCTCACCAATTCTTATTCTTAATTTTTCAGCATATTCTTCATATTGGGACTCAAGATAGGCTGGCTTGAATGAGCAAATCCTGCCTTTTCTTTTTGGAAAGGTATCTTTGTATTCTTGTATTCCGTTCTTATTAACGATGATAAGCTCTCCCTTCTCAACCTCTCTTATCCTCACATCTTTTGCATCATAGCCTAATGCATCAGCAAGCTTTTGAAGTGGATATTTTTCAGACGCAAAAAGTGCTATATCATTCCTCATTCGAGCAAAATATAAATGCCACGTGCCATACGAATCCCTGAATCCAATTAACTTGTCATTAATAGTGCCTACAACAGAATATGCCCCCCGGATTCCGCGCATTGAATGTTTAATCGTATTTTGAAGGTGCCTTCTTGGATGCTGATATAGCTCCAATGCAATGCTATGCAGCACAAGTTCGGTGTCTGTTGTTGATTCAAGGCTTAATTTTAATTTTTCTCCTAATCTTCTTTCTTCTCCCAGCACTTTCTTTCTTAAATCTGCCTCATTAGTGATATTTCCATTATGCGCAATCGACGTGAATAATTCATCCCCACTTTTCTGGTGAATAAACGATAGGCAATGAGGTTGGATATTCTGTGGTTTTGCCTCTCCTGCAGTTGCATATCTGTCATGCCCTGCTGCAACATCGCCTTTTAGCTTCAAGAGGTCATCAAGGGTAAATACTTTTTTTGCAATCCCCATGCCTCCATGGAAATAGGGTTGGGAGCCGTCAAAAGTGAGTATACCAGAACTTTCCCTTCCGCGATGGTTAAGCTTAACATTCAGGTAATAAGCTATTCCAGCAGCAGCTGCGTTATTCTCAACCAATACCTTTCCGTCTAAACAAGCTCCATCTTCTTCTGAGCGTGTAAGCGTGCTTATAGCATTGGCTACGCGCTCTTTAATTTCATCCGAAAGATGATCTCCTAAGAGATATACCCCGCAAATCCCGCACATATAGCTCGTGCATGGTATAGCACCTATGCTTATAAATGTTACCACTTGTTACATTCAGTAAGTAGTAAATTATTCTCTATACACAATCAGTCCAAAATGTTAATTTTTCATTCTCTTTAATCCAAAACCTTATATACATCTTTTCCTAAAAATAGAATATGCTTATTATTGGTTGCTCGCACGGAAAGCACTTGGCAAAAAAAGTGGCAAAAAGCGCAAAAGCCCCTTACGCAGAGCTCTTTGTGAATAAATTTCCTGACGGCGAGCTGTATGCCCGTTTTAGGAATTCTTTGAAAGGGAAAAAGGTTGTTTTGGTGCAGTCATTTTACGGGAATATCAATGATGCGCTGGCAGAGGTTGTGTTCGCTGCACAGACTGCAAAGGAGCTTGGCGCAAAGAAGGTTACTTTGGTAGCTCCCTATTTCCCATACTTGCGCCAGGATAAGCGCTTCAAGCCTGGAGAGGCAATCAGCGGGCATATTGTTGGAAAGCTGTTAAGCAGCTATCTGGATGAGATTTACGTCATGGATCCTCATCTTCATCGGGATAAGACACTTGGGCGTATTTTCCAGATAAGCTCCCATCGCCTGACAGCAGACCCGTTAATTGCGCAGTATATCAAGAAAAATATCCATAATGCGGTCATTATCGGCCCTGACTGGGAAAGCTACAAATGGGCTAAAAAAACCGCATTGATGATTGGGGCAGAATACAGAATTCTGGAGAAAAAAAGATACAGCTCAAGGCATGTTGATGTCAGGATTACCAAGCCGCTTCATCTGAAAGGAAAAACAGCTGTCATTGTGGATGATATTGTTTCCAGCGGCCATACACTGCTTGAGACAATAAAGGATCTGCATAGATTGAAGCCAAAAAAAATAGTCTGCATCTGCGTGCACGGCATCTTTGCGGAAAATGCATTGCAAAAACTGAGGAAAGCAAAAGCAGAAGTTGTTGCATGTAACACAATACCCAACCCTGTTGCAAGGATTGATGTCAGTGGGATGCTGGGAGAAAGTATAAGGGAATAATTTGATATTGTCCGGATGAGCAGTTATTCCTTAATTTTCTTATCCAGTGGTATGGCAATTGCAGCAAAATCAGTGTCCTTGTAAGGCGAAATGATAAGATATGTGCCATCCCATGTCTTTTTTACCATCACGCCGCCGAATTCGGGCTGTGTTTCGTAAGATATTTTTTCTTCTTCTTTACCGGTGAATTCGTTTTTCAATAGTACCCTTTCAGTGCCTTTCTCTTCCAACCTATACAATTCAACATGCGTGCTGTCTCCGTTTTCGTATACCTCTAAAATATACCTCTTATTCCACAAATTAAACATCCTTTCGGCCCTGCCTCCCGGAAGAGAGTCTATCTGCGCATAAATTTTCTCAGAAGTAGGCATTGCCCGGGAAGTGTCTTCTGCAACTGAATCAATAGTTGAATAAGATGATTGAAATATTAGCCCCTGATTTTCTGCTTCTGTTTTTCCTTCTAATGCGCTTTCAATTGTTTCCATGGCTGTTTTCCTGTTTTGAGGCAGAACTCTATCAGCCACTGTGTTCCAGGGAGCATGGTTAAGAACATAAGTGAGTGTAGTTATGCTTAGTGTTAGGCTGAATGCTCCTGCAGCCAAACGCCAGCGATTTCCATAATTTTGTTTGTGTTCCATCCTAATCCTCTGAATACAATCCGAGAACGCTTTTTTAATAGCTCTTGCTGAAATACACAGTAAATTTTGCCTCTTTTCCGCAGTGCACGCATTTCCCCTTAATGTCTTCCTTCCCGAACGGGATGCACCTTGAATTCCCGCCCTCTGTCTCTGCCTTTATATTGTCCTCGCAGTCTGTATTCCCACAAAATAAGGCTTTTGCGATCTTCTTATTTTTGATAACTTTCTCAAAATCCTTCCAGCTCTTTGCTTCCACAATGCTGTCTTTGAGAAACTTTTTGGCTTTATTGAGTAGATCATCTTGAATATTTTCCAATAATGTTTTTATTTTTTTGCTTAAATCTGCTATTTTCACAGGCTCTTTCTTCCCAGTGTCCCTTCTCACGACTATGGCCTGGTCTTTTTCCACATCTTTCGGCCCTATCTCAATCCGCACAGGAACGCCTTTCAATTCCCATTCATTGAATTTCCAGCCAGAAGTGTACTGGTCGCGGTCATCAAGGAAAACTCGCACATCTTTCAGGTTATCTTTTACTTCTTCTGCTTTTTTCAGCACTTTTGCCTTTGTATCCTCAAATATAATAGGTATTATAACTGCTTGGACAGGAGCAATGTTTGGCGGCAATACTAATCCTTTGTCATCGGAATGCTGCATCACCATCGCCCCTATCAGCCTTGTTGAGAATCCCCAGCTGGACTGCCACGGCGTGTTTGTTTTTCCGTCTTTTCCAAGGTAAGAGATGCCGAATGCCTTTGCAAACCCCTGGCCTAAATTGTGTGAAGTCCCGCACTGCAATGCCTTTCCGTCAGGCATGAAGGCCTCAATAGTTGTGGTATAAAGCGCGCCTGCAAATTTCTCCTTTTCTGTCTTTTTCCCCTTTAGCATAGGCAGTGCCAGCAGGTCATTGCACAATTTCTCATACTCGTCCAGCATCATAAGCGTTTCCCTGTCGCACTGCTCTTTTGTCTCATATACACAATGGCCTTCCTGCCATAAAAACTCGCGAGAGCGCAAAAACAATTTTACATCAGACACTTCCCACCTGATGATATTGCACCATTGGTTGATGCGCAATGGCAAATCCCTCCAGCTGCGTACCCATCTGGAGTATGAATCGTACATTATTGTCTCTGATGTCGGCCTTAATGCAAGCCTTTCCTGGCTCTCGTCCCTGTTCATTACCCATGCCACTTCAGGCGAAAAGCCCTTTGCATGCTCTGCCTCCTTCTTGAAGAACGATTCAGGTATAAAAAGCGGAAAGTATGCATTTTCAGCGCCTATCTTTTCAAGTCGGCTGTTAAAATAATCCATTATCTTCTGCCAGATAGCGTAGCCATATGGCCTTATCACCATGCAGCCTTTTACAGGCGCATAGTCTGCCAGGCCTGATTTAAGCACAACCTGGCCGTACCATTCCGGCATGTCATCTGCTTTTTTTGCAGTAATGCCAATGCTCTTTTCTTTTGCCATTAGGGAAAATGATTTATACGCCCATTTATAAAATTAGTGGTTGGTGGATTCTTTCCATTATATATTGCCTAAACCTTAATTTGCGCATTAGGGCATATTAATTTTTTGAAGGTTGTGCCCAAACCAAAATTTTCCTTCGGAAAATTTTGCACCTGCCTTTTCGTTAAAAAAATTTTATTAAATGCGCATATAAGAAAGAATCTCCTCTTTGACAGCACAGTATCTATGGCAGATTTTACAGCAATCCGTCTTTTATCAGCTTATTGTAAAATGATATGTTCACTATCTCCTCCTCAATGTCAATAAGGTACCTCACAACATCTTCCAGGTAATCCGCAATTTTCCTGTCCTTCACTTTTTCGATGCTCCAGTGCATTTCTTTAATTTTGCTTACATCCGTCTTTTCAAACGATTTTGGCAGTTTTTGCATGAGATGGAGGATGCTCAGGTTCAGGCAGCCTCTGATGCTGTCCATTGTCCCCTTGTTTTTCTTCATATCGCTTTTTGCCCTGTAGAGGTATTCTGCCAGGTGGTTTATGTTGTCGGCAATATTCTCAAGGCGCTTCCCGATGAGGAAGTAAGACGGAATCAGGGAGACGTGCTTTATGCCTGAGGAATGCAGCACGCTTGAATCTATCAGCGCCAGCGAGACTATTTTTGCAATAAGGTGGTAATACCTGTCAATCTCGTTTTCGTTGATTTTTATCTCGTTCAGGTCTAATCTTTCCATCATGTTTGTGATGGACAGCCCAATGATAAGGCTTATGCGGTAAAGCATCTGGTTGATGTCAATCTTTGACTTGTCCAGCAGCACTTTGATGGACATCTTCTGGGCATCTTCATAGCTGATGACTGTGCCGCTCATAAACGTGAGTGTTTTCCGTATCTTTGCTTTGGTGTCCTTGCCCATCTCTTTCCTTGAGAAAAGCGTGATGTTCTCGACGCCAATGTAATAGAGCGCAAACAGCACCTGGTCAATATTTGCCCCATACTCGTCTACATTAAGGGAAATCTCGTTAAGCCTCTTCTCTTCAATAGCAGTCGGTGAAACCAACAGGGTGCGGTCATTTTTCTCATGCAGCAGGATTTCGCTCTGTGCTTTCAGGTTGTTTTTTATTACCCATTCTTTTGGCAGGGATACGGAATAGGTCGTGCCTGCAATCAGCTGGAGCTTTCTCCTGTGCATGGGCATTCATCATACCACTAACTATATAAATTTTTCTATAACTATATAGTATATGTAGGATAGCTATATAATGTGCCTGCGCTAATCTCACCTTATGGATAAAAGAGGAGGTGGGAGCATGGAAGGGCTTGAATGGGTATCCTGCGGGGATGCCCAAGAGGACCTTAATGAAAAGTAGGGCGTTTCAGCAGGATTTTTAAATAGCTGGTGCCTACTTGCATATTATGGCAGATGGGCATGAATCCTGGCTGAAAAGGCGCAAATGGCTGGTTATTTCAATTGCAGCTGCTGTTCTGCTGCTCATAGTTTTCAGCACAAAAATCGCGCTTTACGCCAATTTTCTGCTGGGCAATGACATTGTGGTGAAGCTTGAGGCAGGCAGGGAATTCCTGTCCATGGTGCATGGGGAGAAAGAGCCTGTTTCTTTTGAAGCGTCAATTACAACAAATCCCTTCTGCGCAGCCACATGCACCTCTGAATTTACTGACATAAGCAGCAATACAGTCATTGAGAAGGATGAATTTGAGCTGAAGCCGGGCTTTCCACTGCACAAGAATTATGTGGTGGACCCTGTGCGGCTTGGCACTGGCCAGGAGCTCTATCGCTTCAGCATGGAATGCAGGAGCCTGGCTACTGTGCTGTGCCATACCAAAGGCGAGCCCACAACCCGGAGCATTCTTGTGGTTGTATCATATGGTCTCACAGAAGAGGAAAAGGCATTAAAGGAAGAGCTGAAAAACCAATTATCTTTTTTTGTCCAGCGCTTAAGCGAATTGGATGCAAAGCAAAAGGATTTTGAGTCAACATTTGGCTCATTAAGCGAAAAGGTTATGGCCGATGAGCTGAAAATAGGGCTTGACAAGGTGAATTCTACATTATCTTCCCAGATTGCCAAAATGCTCAGGCTGCAGGATTTATGGATGGAACAGGACTATTACACTCTCGCAGAGCAAATAGAGATGATTGGCGGGGAAATTAACACCACACAGGCCAAATTTGACGCCTTTTCTGAAAAGCTGTCAAAAGACGCCTCATTGTATAATGCCTTAATTGATGGCTTAACAGCCGTAAAATTCCAGCTGGAAGAGCTTCGGCTGCTTTATGCATTGAACATGACTGATGCGCCGGAAATAGGTGATGAGATCAGCCAATTCAATGATGCAGTCACATTATTCACGAAGAAAAACACCATGGATGCCAAAACAATTGCTGTAAGCGATATCCGGAAAATCACAGAGGAACTTTGGCTTATGGAAAATGATAAGCTAAAAAAAGAAACTCTCAGGCGCGAACTTGAGCTTGACATTGCGCATGACGCGCTATGCTATCTTGGAGGAACATGCATAGTGCATCCTGCTATAAAGGATCGCGCCAATCAAAGCATATTCCATCTGCAGGAAACATGCGCTGCTGCAGCTGAATTGAACAGGCTCTATGATGCTATTAATGATTCCATGCATGATGCTTTTGAGAAAGAGAACTATCCTGTTACAGAAGCTTTCTCGACCAATATCCGCCTGAAGGTCAATAACCTCAGGCAGAACATCAGCGCAGCCTATATTGCAAGGCTGCCGCAAAACAGCAGCAATTCAGCGCTAATAGCATCCCTGATAAGCCCGCAGCCTCAGGCCGAGACAGAACAATATACTGATTACAACCTTGCTGTTGCAATGGTTGTTGAGCTTGCCAGCCAGAAGACAACATCCTGTGATGTGGGCAATTCAACTATAAAGGAAATATCCGGTATCCCTTTTGAGAAGATAGCTATTCAGCATAATGCTGTTCTTCCCCTTAACATAACTTTTGATGAGCCCTTGCCGCAATGCTGCGTGTACGGCAAATGCGAGCCATGCTGCCTTACTGAAGAGTGCAGGGGCGAAGATACCTATCCTGTTGTATTCCTGCACGGCCATGCCTTCAACAAGGATGTTTCAGCTGAATACAGCCTTGAGGCCTTTAACAAGATCCAGAAGAGGCTGGAGGATGATGGCTACCTTAATGCAGGCGCCATATCGCTTTATTCGGATGAGGCTGCAGAAGACTCGTGGAGCAGGATAAACGTGCCCTTAAGCATAAAAGCCAGCTATTATTTTGACATTTTCAGGGAGCCTGAAAACTATGTGGTTGTGCAGACAAAAAGCGAGAATATAGGCACATATGCTGTAAGGCTGAAAGAGATCATCGATACAATCACCCAAAAGACAGGCAGGCCGAAGGTGATGCTTATAGCGCACTCCATGGGCGGCCTGGTTGCAAGGCGCTATATCCAGCTTTTCGGGAACGGCAATGTTGACAAGCTTGTCCTTATTGCAGTGCCGAATAAGGGCATTGTTGGAGATATAGCTGATTACTGCACTGTTGTAGGTGAGAAGCTTGAATGCCGTGACATGAATGCTGACAGCCTGTTCATGAACAAGCTGAGCAGCGGGAGCCTTCCAGGAATCCCAACGTTCAACATCATCGGCACAGGCTGTGAAATGGGAGGCGGCATCGGCGACGGCATTGTGCTGGAGAAAAATGCGCAGCTTCAGGGCACGACTAATTACCTGATAAACGGGACCTGCATGAAGCTTGCAACCCTGCATACAAAGATACTTGACATCGGGCAATACCCTGAAGTGTATTCAATAATACAGAAAGCGCTCAAGAGCTAAACTTACTTGGGTTTGCTTCACTCCCCAACCAGATCTCTTTCCATGGACAAAGCCTGCGCTTCTTCTGAAATAATGCCGGCTTTTGATTTCGATATCTTCAGCATCTTTGATATCTCCGTAACATCCTTTGCTGAAAGGTCGCTGACAAGGAATATGCCCAGCTGTAAAAGGGAGTTTACCTTTGTTTTGTCAAGGGAGGTGAGCATGGTTATCGGGTACAGCTTGAATCTCTCGATATTATATTCAAGGCTGTTGCCTTCGGGAAAGCGCCATCCCATCAGCTTAAGGCCTACGCCCTTGGCATAATCAGCCACCTGGGAGGAGAATTTGGTGTTTGTAACAAGCATGGCAGATGTGAACAGCCCCTTGATGTCAAGGAATCTGGCATATACATACAATGCGGTCTGGATGCTGCATCCTGCCCAGGGCCTGTTGTGGTGCTTGCATTCCACCATGACCATCTCTTTGTTTTTCCTGGCAGAAATATCTATCTCATGCCTTATGTATTTGCCCTTTACAATCTGGTTCAATTCAGTCTCATAGCCATGCTTCTGGAATATTTTTGCGACAAACTTTTCAAAAGAAAACCCCTGCTCGCCCAGCCTTAGGATTGCGTTCTTTAAATCATATCTGGGAGCAGCAAGCGGCTGGATTTTCTTGAACTCATCGAACACAAACCTGAACAGCTTTTTTGTCTCAATGCCGTCAAATAATATCTTATCCACCCTGGACATTATCCTGCCAATGGTGTCCTTGTCAGCGCCTGCCATTGACAGTGAATGCTTCAGCTTTGCAGGGTCAAATATCTGCGTCGTGCCATCCAGCTTAGTGACGTATATCATCCTAATCAGGTATCAAATCTATTCCAGCAGAATATAAATTTTTGGTTTTTGCTATACTACGTTAAGAAAAAACTCAATTGAAACAACAGAATTCCACTCATCTGGGATGAGTGGGGTACAGTGGAATCTATGTGCTCAAATGTCAGAAATCGAAGATTTCTGATGAACCACACAATTCGTGGAATTCTGAGCAACGGAAGACAACAAACCAAGTGATTGGTCTTCCCGGGTTTCCTATTGGAAACCGTCAAAAACCACCTGACTGTTGCTCTTGTTGTAATATGCCACCCATCTATGATGGGTGGTTTTTGACAGCTGTAATGTCCAATTCAGAAACCGCCGCGTCTGCCATAAACTCTGGGCCGCTTGTCTATCTTGGCCACAAGCACTATCTTTTCTTTTTCCTTCAATTTGTACAATGCACGGTAATCACCAATCCGAACCCTGAACACTTTATCACCATTTTCTCTGGTAATGAATTTAGCATCGCTCGGAACAGCGTTTTCAGCAAGTAACATTAACTTAGCCTTTATTCTTTCATCCAAATTCTTATCCAGCTTCTTCAAGAACTTATCCGCTTTCTGAGACAACTCAACAGAATACACTTACAATTTCACCGTTCTTCCTTTTTTAAGATCTTCTTCTGCGTGGCTAAGAGCCTCGGCATCATCTTGGGTTAGAACGGTATCCATATCAACCATATGCTTTTTTATGTAATCCAATTCGGTCTTGATTTCATTCAATTTGTTCATTATCATTTTTGTTTCTGTTGCCATATTATTAATATATACAATTACTCCTTTATAAACCTAGCGACAATTTCTGAACTTATGCACAAAAATGTCGCCAAACATTTTTGTGTGGGGTTTAAAACCCCGCCCTTTAGGGCGACATTTTTGGCACAAAGAAATGAAGGCATTTCTTGTGCAAGAAATCCTTATGGGATTTCTTTGCATCCTAAAAATCCACTGTCAAAAGAAAACTCCGTCAAACCAGCACCTTTAGGTGCTGGTAGGAGTTTTCTGTGGATTTTTATGATTCCTGCTACAGCATTTATGGCGTTTTGATAGAATACAGCAATTGCTTACGCAATGAAAAGCGTCCTTGGAGCCTTATTGGACAAAATATCCTTGATGCTGTAGCAGCCGTTGGCTACAATGGTGAAAATGCCCTTTCCTGCCACTGCCTTTGCAGCCTGTATCTTTGAGTACATTCCACCCATGCCCATCTTTGTCTTCTCTTTTTTTGCCATAGCCTCGATTTCAGGGGTTATTCTGGAAACCTCATGGCTTA
>Ga0209541_10013623_pt1 | contig 12391 bp, 10 predicted proteins | sample RifCSPlowO2_01_FD_184027 | JGI IMG/M metagenome (GOLD analysis project Ga0209541, IMG submission 184027) | Groundwater microbial communities from Rifle, Colorado - Rifle CSP2_plank lowO2_0.1 (SPAdes) (version 2) | ecosystem: Environmental > Aquatic > Deep subsurface > Groundwater | place...
AAACGCACAAAGGCCCGCTAATCGCAGGCCACTTTCACTGTTTTATTGAAATTCAAATTCGGGGGTCTGGGTGCTAATTGAACTCTGGCACTTTTATACACCTAGGAATTCATTTGTCCAGCGCTTTTCGTATTCGTCTGTTGCGATGCCAGTTTATGGCAAACCGATGTGCTTCGTTGTTTGCCAAAAGGATGTCGCGTTCGTGAGCCGAGATGGCTTCTTGATTTCCAGTGAGACGTTGAGGGCGATGATGTTCGTCCTTCACGACGCCGACGATGGGTATCATGATGCCTGCGTTCGAGAGCACTCTTTTCGCTGCATTCATCTGCGCCGCCCCACCATCGACAACAATGACACGTGGATACTGCCATTCGGGATGCAGAAGGCGGCGCGAAAGGACTTCGGAGAGCGCACCCGGATCATTATTGGCGAATCCTTTCACTTTGAACTTGCGATAGGCGCTTTTCAGTGGCTCCCCGTCCTCAACAATGACCATGACGCCGACGGTCTCTGTTCCTCCAGTGTGCGCGATGTCATACGCTTCGATTCGCCATCCCTTATTCGCGCGAATGGTTCCGCCCGTCGCGAAACGCGATTCGTCTTTGATAAGCGAGACATCGCGGATGTGCGTGAGCGCAGCGATCTGCCGGTGTGCCTGCTGCGCTTCTTCGAATTTCTCGAGTTTCGCGTAAAGCTTCATGTCGCGCTGGAGGTGCTTCAGCAAGGCCCCCTTCTTCCCCGAAAAAAGGAGGACGATGTGCTTGATGACGCCTGCGTACTCTACGGCATCCATCTCCCCCGTACATACGCCGGGGCACAGCCCAATCTGACGATTGAAGCATGGTTTACAGTCGCCCTGTATCTCCAAAAATGAGTGACTTCGTAAGTCACTCATGAGTGACTTACGAAGTCGCTCATTTTTCATATGATCCCGCCCAGAAATGACTCGTTCCTCGCATGGTGTGCATTTCTGGTCGCGGTACGGGAAAATGCGCCGCACGAGCTTCATCGCCTCTTTCAGCGCGCCTCCCTGCGGGAACGGGCCGAAAATAGCTTGCGGCTTGTAGCTTCGAGCTGCTAGGAAATCCGAATTAAATAATTCTCTACCCCGAACGACAAGTACGCGTGGAAATCTTTCTTTCGTGATGATGAGGTAATTGAAACTCTTATTATCCTTCTCGTCGGTGTTATACGGCGGCTCGAGCTTCTTGATGGTATTCGCCTCGAGGATCAGGGCTTCAAGAACAGAGTCCGTCTGCTCCCACGTGAGGTTGTCAGCCTCGGCCACCATTCCGGCGATCGCGCTCGAGCGCGCGTCAGCAAGGTCCGTCGCAAAGTAGCTGCGCACACGATCGCGCAAGGATGTCGCTTTCCCGACGTAGAGAACACGCTTCCCTTTCTGGAAACGGTAGATGCCCGGCTCGTCCGGCAACTTGAATCGTGCGAGGTCTTCGCGCTGCATCAAAAGAGTGTGCCCCGCCGCTTTTGCTTTCGCAAGTGCGGCAGGGCATGGTCAAGAAAGCGATGTCGCCAACGAAACGATGCACGTATGACGTTCTGGGATCGTTACGACCATGCGACGAACGTAGTCAGGCGGGAAACCGGTTATCCGGAGGAATCTCGCATCGCGCGTTATCCTCTTTTCGATGGTAATCGTGTCGGGCTTCCTGCCGTGATGCTCGATCCAGCATCGCTGCATAAACCTGCGTTCCCAGCTTTGCGGATACTGCTCGCGCCGTATCTGCCGATCTCTCAGCAGCAAGCCGACGACCATATCCGTACACCAAAACTCTTCGGCATGCCGAAAGGGTTTCGCGCGCATTGTGTCACCTCTCTAAATAACGACAACTTCTTGTGGAACACTCCTAAAAACTCATTATCTCTCTGCATGTCTTAGGGTGCAAATGCAACAAGTGGAAAACTATTTCCGCTTCTTCTTAAGGGTACGCTTCAAGTAGTGCCCCGTGTGCGAGCCAGCGGTCGCTGCGACATTTTCTGGGGTCCCTTTCGCTACGATCTGCCCGCCGCGCGCGCCGCCTTCGGGGCCCATGTCGAGAAGCCAGTCGGCGCTCTTCAGAACATCGAGATTATGTTCGATGACGACGACCGAATTGCCGCGATCGACAAGATGCTGCAGGATCTCGATCAATTTCGCAACATCATCGTAGTGGAGGCCTACCGTCGGTTCGTCGAGAAGATACATGGTTTTCGTCTGATGCGGACGGTAGAGCTCGGAGGCGATCTTCACGCGCTGCGCTTCGCCGCCCGAGAGCGTCGTCGCGCTCTGGCCCAATTCGAGATAATCCAGACCGACGTCGCTAAGCGTCTTCAATCGGTCTGCGATCGCAGGAATGTCTTCGAAGAACGCAAATGCTTCCTCGACGGTCATCTTCAGGATGTCATGAATGCTCTTTTTCTTGAATTTCACTTCCAAGGTCTCCTTCATGAATCGCCTGCCGTTGCAGACATCGCACGTGACATAGACCGTCGGCAAAAAGTGCATCTCGACCGCGATAAGGCCGTTGCCTTCGCAGGTCTCGCATCGGCCGCCTTTTCTGTTGAATGAGAACCGCCCCGGCCCCCAGCCGCGTGCGCGCGCCTCCTCGCTCATCGCAAAGAGATCGCGGATGTGCGTCCACGCGCCGGTGTAGGTCGCCGGATTCGAGCGCGGCGTGCGTCCGATGGGAGACTGATCAATAAGAATGGAACGGCCGAGATACTCGGTGCCGGTGAATTCCGCGACGTTGTAGAGCTTCGCGGTCCGCCAGCGCTTGTCGAATCGCGCCAAGAGATTGCGATGCAAAATTTCGTAGAGAAAAGTTGATTTCCCTGATCCGGAGACGCCAGAAACAACTACAAGTTTTGCAAGTGGAATGTCGACACTTACGTTTTTAATGTTGAATTTCGAGGCACCACGAATCTTGAGCTTGCCTTTGTCTTGCGTGCGGCGTTTTTCCGGCATCGGAATTTCCGTTTCCTCGCGCAGGTATGCGAGTGTGCGCGAACCTGATTTGTTCGTCTTTGCCGTAAGTAGATCTTCAAGCCAACCTGATGCAACAATTTTCCCGCCATGCGCCCCCGCCCCTGGACCCATATCGACTATGTAATCAGATGCAAAAATAGTGTCTTCGTCGTGTTCGACGACGAGGACGGTATTGCCGAGATCGCGCAGGCGCTTCAGGGTCTCGATGAGACGGTCATTGTCGCGCTGATGCAGGCCGATCGTCGGTTCGTCCAAGACGTAGAGTGCGCCCACGAGGCCGCTTCCGAGCTGCGAAGCGAGCCTGATGCGCTGCGCCTCGCCGCCAGAGAGTGTATTGGCGCGACGGTCAAGCGTAAGATATTCGATGCCGACGTTCAGCATGAACTGCAATCGGCTTGTGATCTCCCTGTTCACCGCCTTCGAGATTTCCTTTTCCTTTTCACTTAACTCCAACGTGTCAAAAAAAGACTTTGCTTCTTCGATCGACATTGATGTTACTTCTACAATGTTTTTCCTTATTTCTTGTTTTTGGTTTTTTGTTTTCAAGAACACATGCATTGCTTCGTTGCGCAGCCGCGCCCCTTTACAGGCTTCGCACGGCTCGTCTCCCCAGATATACTTGGTCCCGAGACCGTTGCATGTCGGGCATGCGCCGTAAGGCGAGTTAAAGGAGAAAAGCCGCGGTTCGACTTCGGGGAATGAGAAGCCGTCATACGGGCACATGAATTTCGCCGAGACGATGCGGCTTTCGTTCGCATCGGTTAGTTTGACTAACCCGTCAGCTTCGTGGAGTGCGCGCTCGACTGCTTCCGAGGCGCGTTCATTGGCTGCCTTTGGGTCGTCGGTGAACTCGCTGATAAAAATCTCGTCAACGATGATATCGATATCGTGCTTGAAATGCTTCTTGAGTTCGATACGCTGGCGGAGCGATTTTTCCTCGCCATCGACGATCGCTTTTTCAAAGCCCTTATTGAGCATGTCATAGAGAAGCTGGTAGTATTCGCCTTTCCTGCCCACGACGACGGGCGACGAGATGCGGATTTTTGCATTGGAAACTCCGGCAGTAAGTTTTACGCCTGATTTCTTTGCAAGTTTCGTGGTCTTCTCGACGGATTTAAGGATGGATTCGAGGATTTCCTCGTTCGAGAGCTTTTTCACTTCCCTGTCGCAAATCGGGCAGTGCGGATGCCCGATGCGCGAATAGAGAACGCGCAGATAATCATAAATCTCCGTAATGGTGGCGACCGTAGAACGCGGATTGTTCGAACGGCTCTTCTGATCGATGGAAATGGCGGGAGAAAGGCCCGAGATCTCATCGACATCAGGCTTCTGCATCTGGCGCAAAAATTGCCGGGCGTATGCTGAAAGCGATTCGACATATTTGCGCTGACCCTCGGCAAAAATCGTATCAAATGCCAAAGACGACTTCCCTGATCCAGATAAGCCTGTAAACACAATCATTTTGTTGCGCGGCACTTCAACATTGATGTTCTTCAGGTTATGCGTCCGCGCGCCTTTTACGATGATTTTACCTGCCCCGTCCGAATTTTTTGAGGAGTCTGTCATGCACAAAAAGAAGGCGCTGGTGCAGCCTGCATCAACATATATCGATGTCCCGATGTAAAAATTCGTTTGGGGTCTTCCATGTGGTTTTGCCCCCTCTCGTGAGATAGGGGGTAGCAGTATCAGCGTATGCGCTGACGAAAGTACTATAACACAACCGCCTCCTCCTCCAACTCAACCTCAAATTTGCTTTTGACTGCCGCTTTGATTTTTTCCGCCAATGCTCGGACTTCCGTAGCCTTTGCATTTCCTGCGTTTACAAGATAATTTGGGTGCTGTTCGCTGGAAATAGCATCGCCGACACGGACACCTTTCATCCCCGCCTTTTCGATAAGCCAACCGGCAGGGACGCGACCACCACGACTCCGTACTCCTTTCTCTTTTTCAAACATTGCGACGATATTTGCCGGAGCAACGGGATTCATAAAGTACGAACCAGCGGCTCGGACATTTTGGATATGGCGCTTTTCACGCTCGGTAATTGTATCCTCGATCAATTGTTTGCTCTGATGAGGTTTAACCTCATTGAGTTGGATATGAGCCTTCGTGATGATCCATTCGGGATTTTTCTTGAAATAGCTCATGCGATAGGCGAATTCGCATTCGGCATTTGTAAATTCATGCACATCTTCGGTTTTTGTATTGATAGCCCGCGCCCACGTGAGGAAATCTTTTATCTCTGGTCCGAAGGCGCCCGCATTGCCTCGCACCGCACCGCCAATCGTTCCCGGGATGCCGCCGAGCTTTTCCCAGCCTCCAAAACCTTCATCAGCCGCCGCGCGGATGAGTGTAAGAAGATTGCATCCAGCGTCCGCTTCCAATGACGGGTTTCGTAAACCCGTCATATTAAAAAAGCTAAAATGGTTGCTTACGATATGAATGACGAGCCCCTCGAAGCCTTCATCGGGAATGAGAAGGTTGCTTCCGCCACCCATCACGAAAAATGGCACATTGTGTTCTCGCGCCCAACCGAGCGCATCATGAATTTCCTCATCGGTTTTAACCTCAACGAAGTACTTCGCCGGCCCACCTATCTCAAAGGTGGTGAGGTCGGAAAGCGGCTTATTTTCTTGAATATTCAACATATTGACAAGTAGTGTAATGTACTTTACATTATCTCGTAGCGGCGATGTGATCATCATATCGCGCTTCTACTTCGATCCCCAATTTCACGGAGACACTGCCATGGTGGTTATCTGTCGTACGTTAGGAGACGAAGAACATAGCCTCCTCCTTTACGGTCCGCTCGCAGAGAAAAAGGAGGCGGAAGGTTTCTTGCGCGAAAAAGGCTGGGTGCAAAAAGACGATGATACCTACTATTGGTATCGCTCTCTGAAAAAATCGTACCCCCGCGCACAAATCGTCTTTCTGAACAAAGCCGATGAACTGGATAGAGCGCACTAACCCGCAGCGACGGCAACACGTTCAAAGTTGCCGTCGCTATCATTTTTTACTTTCTAATGTTCTCAATTCATCGCGAATAAGTGCAGCCGTCTCGAAATCGAGCGCATCGGCTGCTGCATGCATTTCTTGTTTCTTCTGTTTGATGAGTTTTTTCACGTCGCCGCCGAAGGCTGCTTTGTCGAGCTCGGTGAGTTCGCTGACCGCGCGCTGGCGCGCTTTCTGGATATCGCCGATGATATCGTGGATTTTCTTAGTGATCGTCGTCGGCGTGATGCCGTGTTTTGTATTGTAGGCGATCTGCCTCTCGCGACGACGGTTCGTCTCCCCTATCGCACGTTCCATGGAGCCCGTCATTACGTCGGCATACAAAATCACGCGACCGAGGATGTTTCGCGCGGCGCGGCCGATGGTTTGGATAAGCGAGGTCTCACTACGCAGGAATCCTTCCTTATCCGCATCGAGGATACCAATAAGTTCCACTTCCGGAAGGTCGAGTCCTTCACGCAAAAGATTCACGCCGACGATGACATCGAATCTCCCTTTGCGGAAATCGGTGAGAATCTCGATGCGTTCGATGGTCTTGATGTCGCTGTGGATGTAGCGGGAATTAATCTGCTTTTCCTTCAGGAATTCGTTCAAGTCTTCGGCCATCTTTTTGGTAAGTACCGTCACCATCGAGCGACCGCCGCGCTTCGTAACAACCTCGCATTCGGCAATAAAATCTTTCACTTGCCCCGGATACGGATATGAGTGACTTCGTAAGTCACTTATGATGAGTGACTTACGAAGTCGCTCATCGGCACGTCGCTCATCAACATTGGAAATTCTAGCTACAATCGGACGAACGATAATTTCTGGATCCACAAGGCCTGTCGGGCGGATGATCATCTCGACAGGTTTCCTGCTTTTATTCAGCTCATATTCCGATGGTGTCGCGCTTGTGTAGATAGTTTCTCCCGTGTTTTGCAGAAATTCCTCGAACTTCAAGGGGCGGTTGTCCACCGCGCTCGGGAGGCGGAAACCGTGTTCGATAAGCGTAAGCTTGCGCGCTCTATCCCCCGCATACATCGCTCCCAGCTGCGGCACCGTCACGTGCGATTCGTCAATGATGGTGAGGAAATCCGGCGTGCCGTCTGCCTTGTGCGGAAAATACGAAAGGAGCGAATATGACGGCTCGCCGGATTTGCGTCGGTCGAAATGCCGCGAGTAATTCTCGATGCCCGAGCAGAAACCGAATTCTTTTATCATCGCGATGTCCTGCCTTGTACGGCGCTTGAGGCGCTCGGCTTCGAGGATTTTTCCGCCGGCATCGAGTTCTTTGAGACGCTCGTTGAGCTCTTCTTCGATGTCGTGAAGTGCCGCCTCGATGACGTCCTGTGGCGTTACATATTGTCGCGCGGGAAAAATAAACGCCGAGTCGAGTCTGGCTGTGATCTCGCGGGTAATGTGGTCTATTTCTTCTATCTTTGCCACCTCGCCTCCCGTAAGATCGACGCGGTAAATGACACGCTCGCCTGCCGGCATGATCTCGACGTTTGAGCCGAGTGCGCGGAAGGTGCCGGGAGAGAGATCGCCGGTCGTCCGCTCGAAATACATCGAGATAAGCTTGCGCGTGAGCGCGGCACGCGTCATCCCTTCGCCCTTTTTGAGCGTGAGAATGTATTTTTCATATTCGCGAGGATTTCCGAGGCCGTAGATGCACGAGACCGACGCGACGATGATGACGTCCCTCCGCGTGAGCAGGGCCTGCGTCGCCGCGTGGCGCAAGCGCTCGATATCTTCGTTGATCATCGCCTCTTTTTCGATGTACGTGTCAGTGATAGGCATGTATGCCTCCGGCTGGTAGTAATCGTAGTATGAGACGAAATAGTGCACCGCATGATTAGGAAAGAATTCTCGGTACTCGGCGGCAAGCTGCGCGGCGAGCGTTTTGTTGTGCGCAATGACCAAGGTCGGCTTCCCGTGCTGTTCGATGACGTTGGCCATTGCGAACGTCTTTCCGGAGCCAGTGACACCGAGCAGCGTCTGATCGCGCCTCCCTTCCTTGAGACCTTTCACTAAAGCATCGATCGCCGCCGGTTGATCGCCGGCGGGTTTGTATGAGGATTTGAGCTTGAATACGGACATATCCCTATAGTGGACGATATGGAAGATAATTACAAATATTGGTAAAATGTCGGCAGGCACTCATGCCTAGACGGAGGTCCCCATGCGTGGGAAAAATCAAGGAATCCGTAAAAAAGAGCCGTGGTTCCGAGAAGGTGAACCGGTGTGTCCGGGCTTACTCGCGCTCATACACTGCGAGAGTGAGTGCGAAGCAAAGGACCCACCGAAGCACTGGCGGAAAAACGGCAAAAGGTGTCCGGAGAGCGATTGACCGATGTCGGTCATCGGGGGGCGTCCACGCGGGTGCCCTTTTTTTTAATCAAGAATCAAGACCGAGGCATTGCGCTTGCCGCGCTTGAGAAGCGCGAGGCCGTTCGAGAAATCGGATTCCTCGAGGACCTTATTCATATCTCTCATCGTCTCGCCGGCGAGCATTACTGCACCATCTTCGATGAACTGCCGCGCTTCGCGCTTCGAGCTGGCGAGACCGGATGCCATGAGTGCGTCGACAATGGAAGTACCGAGTTTGATGTCGGCCGAAGGCGCTTGTTGCTGCAACGACTTACGTGTTTTTCCATCAATACTCGTTAAATCAGCTCCATAAAAGAGCACACTTGATATTGCATCCATTTCTTGCGCAGCTGCTTCGCCGTGCACAAGAGAGGTTACTTTCCTTGCCAGAAGGCTTTGTGCTTTTCGTTGTTCAGGGTGCGACTTATGGTCACGCATCCAACTGCCAATTTCCCCTCTTGAAAGCAATGTCAGTTTCAAAAGCAATTCCTCGACCGCATCGTCATCGACGTTCAAGAAGAATTGAAAGAATTGAAAGGGTGACGTCTTCTGCGGGTCGAGCCAGATAGCACCCGCTTCGCTCTTGCCAAATTTCTTCCCTGTCGCTTTGTTGACGATGAGCGGCCAGGTAAGCGCATAGACCTCTTTTTCGGTCTTGCGACGGATGAATTCGACTCCCGCGAGGATATTGCTCCACTGGTCCGAGCCGCCGACTTGCACATCGGCACCGTATTCTTGATTGAGGTGTAGATAATCATATCCTTGTAGTAAGGAGTAGCTGAATTCGGTGAACGAGATGGGCGATTCCTTCTCTAGCCGCTCACGCACGATATCTTTCTTTATCATCGCGTTCACCGTGAAGTGCTTGCCGACATCGCGCAGGAATTCGAGGAGTTTCAATTTGGAGAGCCAATCGGCGTTATTGACCTCGGTGAAATCAGACGTGCCGAAAACTTGACGGATCTGTTTCGCGACGGCTTTCGTGTTATGCGCGACCGTCCTTTCGTCAAGAAGGTTGCGTTCTTCGCTTTTTCCGCCCGGATCCCCGATCATGCCGGTGCCGCCACCAGTGAGAATGATGACCTTGTGGCCGTCTTCGAGAAAGTGCCGAAGAACCAAAAGAGGCACCAGATTGCCGATATGGAGCGAGTCGGCAGATGGATCAATACCAAGGTAAATAGTGCGCTTTCCTCCGGCTGGCGGATCGGTTATCTCTTCAAGAGTCGCGGATGAGTGCTGATGTACGTAGCCGCGCTCGCGGAGGATTTCTGAAAGCTTCATACGCGGAAATATAACATGAAAATGGGCTGCGCCGGATCGTTAGATCTCACCGGAACAGCCCAAGTCTAGGGAGGAAACGCCCAAGTGGGGCTGGTTTAAGGGCGCGGAGCCCTTCTTTCAGAACTATACCTGTCCCGCTTGTACCGTCAATTATCAGGATGTGGATTGTTTTGGTCACGTGTGCCCTCCCGCATCCGCACTTGATGCTCATCCATCCCGAAATGGTGCGCGAACTCGTGCCAGATTGTGTCGGCAATAACTTGCGCAATTGGCATATTGTCTTCCACTGCTGCTTCTTCGATAGGCACTTGAAAGAGCGTGATCGTGTCTGGCATCGTTGCGCCGACGCCGTAATTCTCTCCACGCTCCGAAAGCGGGATGCCGTGATAGTAGCCAAGAAGCGTCTCATTCGGGCCTAAGGCTTCCCTTTCGCGCACTTCGTTCGACGGCTCGTCTTCCACAAGAAGCGCGACATTCTTTATTTTTTTACGCACCCATACAGGCAATTTCTCGTACCCTTCGGCGACAAGCTTTTCGAATCCATCACGCGGCATTTGATGATTCTACAGTAAAAGGGGCGCCTCGCGAGGCGCCCCTTTCCTTCTTTCTTCACCGACTCTCACGGCTTCGGTATGAGCAATGAGAGCGATTCACCATCGTGCAGCCTGCGTATCGCCTGCGCGAGAAGCGAGACGATCGAAAGCTCGGTGAGTTTCATTCTTTTCGGCTTGAACAGGTTTTTTCGGTTGCCCACGCTATCAGTCGTGATGACTTCCGTGATGCCACTCGTATCGAGTCTCTCGAATGCGTCCCGGGAGAACAGGCCGTGCGTCGCAAACGCATATATCTTCTTCGCACCAGCTTTCTTCGCCGCGATGGTATCCGCCACGAGTGTACCGGCGGTGTCAATCATGTCGTCGACAAAGAGGATGTTCTTGCCGCGAACATCGCCGATAATCTTGATCGTCTTTTCTTCGACGACACCCGGCGTCGCCCTGCTCTTTGAGAACAGGACGAAATCATCCTGGCCAAGAAGTCGTGCATACGCTTCCGCACGCGGCCCGCCGCCTTTGTCCGGCGAAGCAACCACGAACGGATTAGTGAGAATCTTGCGCAAGTACTCAACCGAGACGGCAGATGCATACAGATGGTCGACCTGCATGCGATTACCGAAGAGCGCCATCGTCGGTTCCGAGTGAAGGTCGACAAGCAGTACCCGATCCGCACCGCTCTCTGCGATAAAACGGATGATGGTGCGCGCGCTGATCGGCCGACGCGGCCGGTCTTTGCGATCCTGGCGATTGTAGCCGAGATACGTCGGGATGACCGTCACGCGACCCGCAGATGAACCATGGGCCGCTTCAGCGAGAAGGACCATCTCGATGAGATTTTCCGCCGGAGGGCCCGTCGTATTCACGATGAAGACATCCGCGCCGCGAACATCTTCCTCGATCTGCACATCCACTTCACCGTCGGCGAAGCGGGCGACACGTGCCTTGCCGAGATCAATGCTCAAACGCTCACAAACCTTATCGGCAAGCGGCCTGCCGGCGGTGCCGGCGAATACCTTGATACGATTACGCATCGTTCAGTACCTCTCTCTCATGTTTCGTACACTGTGGCCTTTCCCCACTCTATGCGACCGATCAGGATGGGTCAATGCGCTTCTGGTCGAACAAGCTCCGCGAAGCGTTTCCTCACTTTTTCGAGCTTGGGCTCGATGATAAGTTGACAGTAGTTCGCCGAGGAATTCTTCTTGTAATAATCCTTGTGATAGTCCTCTGCCGGGAAAAAATCTCTCAAGGGAAGGACCTGCGTGACGATTTTCAGTCCTTCTTTCGCGTAATCCTGGAATTTCTCGATCGTCGCTCCCGCCATCCGTTTCTCCTCTTCATCCTGATAGAAGATAACGGAACGATACTGCTCGCCAACGTCGTTCCCTTGCCGATTCGGCGTCGTCGGATCGTGCGAGCCGAAAAATACGGTAAGCAAATCTTCGTAGCTGATGAGCGTCGGGTCGTATGTCACGCGGATGACTTCAGCGTGACCGGTATCGCCCGCACTCACTTGCTCGTACGAAGGATTCACGATGAAGCCGCCCGCATACCCCGGCTCGATACGATTCACGCCTTTGAGCATCTTGAAAACCGCTTCGGTACACCAGAAGCACCCACCGCCGAAAACGGCTGTTTTCATACATTCGGTGCAGGAGTCGGTGCGGCCGCGACCGGTGCGGACCACGCATTGAGCCCCGCCACTTTGTACATCGCGAAGAGTAGGACGGCAGCGGCAAGGTATTGGCTCCAGGCCAAGGTCGTCGAATAGAGGAGATAATCGATGAAAATGGCCGTCATCGGGAACGCTAATTCGACGATCGCCGAGACGCGCACCGGCGTCGTGCGAAGCCCGCGGTAGTATATCCAGAGCGCAAGCATGCCGCTTGAAAGGGCTATTCCCACGAGCGTGAGGTATTGAAGGGGCGTTATTAAGACGAACGAGGGGCTCGCGCCGAGCGCGAAGACGAAAAGAAGCGCGATCGGCACCGTGAGGAGAAAGCGCATGCCGGTAATGAAAGTATTTGAATGATTAAGAAGCGTGAAGCGCGAGAGCGCCGTCGAGCCGCCCCAGCAGATAGCCGCAAGGAGCGCGAAGAGCGCCGCGATCACATGCGCGCCGCCCTCGGAGAAATTGACGATGCCGAACGGGAACGTAACGAAATATCCCGCGACTAAGGCGAGTGCGGCCCACGCCGCATACCGCGCC
>Ga0209541_10013626_pt1 | contig 12389 bp, 10 predicted proteins | sample RifCSPlowO2_01_FD_184027 | JGI IMG/M metagenome (GOLD analysis project Ga0209541, IMG submission 184027) | Groundwater microbial communities from Rifle, Colorado - Rifle CSP2_plank lowO2_0.1 (SPAdes) (version 2) | ecosystem: Environmental > Aquatic > Deep subsurface > Groundwater | place...
AATTTATACAACAAGAAAAAGATAAATTATTCAATAATTTTAAAGGTCAAAAGCTTCAATTTCCTGCAACTTTTTCCAACAAAACAATGTCCGAGATTTCAGGGTCCTTTCTTGATTAGAAAATACTTATCTTTGAGTTATGCATAGTTTGATTTATCCACAGGTCATTTTTTATAATTTTTGAAATAGAGAAAAACAGATTAATTAATATTTTATAATTTTTAGAATAAAAAAACTAGTCTGAACTAGACTAATTAATAATTTAAAAGAGTATACCTATACTATATTTTAAAACCTTTTAAATTATAGTATAGTTAGATTAGATAAAGTATTTAATATAATAATTAAGATTATGAAGATCCCCATTACAGATAAATTTTTAAGAGATCTCTATGAATCTTTGAGACCAGCTGGTAATTTAGCCGATATTTTTTTAGTTCCACGCACATCTTACAAATTTATAAGAAGAATTTGGAATGAACAAAATCCTGTTTATAAAAAATATCATAAAGATATGAATAACAAAATTTTTAATAAGCTTATTTATTGGTTAAAAGTTAATAATTATATTAAAATAGAAAACCTAAAAAGTAAGCAAGTTATTATTCTTACTAAAAAAGGGTCAGATAAGGTTTTTAAAAGTCTTTTTAAATTTGAAAATACAAAGTTTGAAAAGAGAAAAGATACAAAGTGGATAATGATTATTTTTGATATTCCCAAAGAACATAATAAATCAAGAAATTTACTCAGAAGTATTTTAAAGAATTTAGGATATAAATTATTTCAGCATAGTGTTTGGATAACTCCCTATGATGTTGCAGATGAGACCGAAAAATTATTACAATTTTATTCTTTAGATAATTATGTAAGATTATTTTTGATTGAAAAATTATAACTATTAAAATATTAAAAAAAATAGGAAATACAAAGTTTAAACTTTGTAAAAAAATAAAAAGTCTTATACTATATTTTAAAAGGTTTTAAAGTATAGTATAGGTATTTGGATAGTGATTATTCTTAAATAGTTTTATTCATTACTATCTGGTGGAGGTGGTGGAGGTGGAGGTGGAGGTGGATTTACATTATATATATCTTTTTTTATGATCCCCTCAAACTGATTATTTTCTAAAACAGGATCTCCTTTAATAATTTCTCCCGTATCGGGGTTTTTCCAGTCATCAATATAAATTCCATAGTAATTATTCTTGAAAACAGAGTTTTTAATTTCGGCAACTCCGCCTTGAATAAAGATTGCTTTGGCCTCGTCTGGATACGGCCAATCAGTAGTATTAAAATCTAAAAACTGGACTGAATCAATTATTGAGTTGGACTTTATCATTCTAAGTCCCCTATTTTTACTTTTCTCTAATATAGAATTTTTTAAAGATATTGAAGACCCATCAACCCATAAAACATTACCCCAAGTGAAAGGAGAAACACTAAAAATCGCTCCACCATAACGAATAACAACATTTTCCAGTTCTGAATTTTGGCTATCTGGGGAAAAATATAAACCCAACCAATTACCTAAAGAAGGCAGGTCAAGAGTTCCGCTACTCTCGTTACTATCACCGCCAAACTCATCATCATAAAAAGAGGTGAAAATAATTTTTTCCGAATCGGTCCCAATGGCTTTTAGGGTTCCCTTAACTGTTAATTTTGATTGATTTTCATAAAACTTGATTATAACGCCCGGCTCAATTTCTAATTTAACATTTTTAAAAATTTGAACATCACCTTTAAACAAATATGGATTAAAATCTTTTTTCAAAAATGTATTTTCTATAAAACTAAAATCGTAATAAGTATACATTTGATTGACACTATTTTTTTGTCCCGGTGTGCCATAGATTTGGTTTCCATCTTTGTCTTTTCCGTTGAAATTACTCTGGCTGAACTTCCAATTCTTATCAAAAAGCCCGAAGGAATGGGCGCTAACTCTCTCCATTGAATAATGATTACCATCTTTTATGAAACTTTCATCAAACAATCCGGAACTGAGTATATGGAACTGGTCAACATATCTATTATTAGTGCCCCTTAAATAAAGATAATTAGACCCTATTTTTCCATCAAAAATTTGATTAGCTGCAATATCGGATAAACTGTCATCATTTCTTTCTAAAATAAAATATTCTTTAGACCTAATTACACCAGTAAGTGTAAAATTAAGCGAATCAATCTTACCAGTTCCAGAAACAATTTTATAACCCGACAAATCAACATCTTTTTCACTATTATTGTACAATTCAATCCATTGATCTTCCAAACTGGCATTTGTACCCGCATAAGCTACTTCATTTATAACAACTGGATTAGTTAAATCAACGATTATCTCTTTTGACCAATCTCCCAGATTTAAATCTTTATCTTTAGCTCTGGCTCTAAAATAATAAACATTATCTTGAGCCAAAGAATAAACAACTGTAAAATTTTCTTCTGTCTTATTAGTTTGGGGCAACCAATCTGACCAATCTCCATTATTTAACTTTTTTTGAACCTGAAAATAATCTATATTAGTAGCTAAACTTTGCCACTTAATTAAAATATTATAAAATGGCGCCCCGGGAGAATTGACACTTAAATTTAAAGAATAATCAGTAGCATCTTCAATGCTGGTTTTAGGAAAAGTTCCTTTAGGACTCGGCTCATCGGAAATTTTAAAATCTTCAAAATTATTATCCGTATCCAATCCCAATTTTTTTCTTTCAATACTTTTACCGTCGGGAATTGCCAAGGCAGAAGCTGTTTCGGGAAAACAAGAATTAACGCCGAAACCAACTTTATCTACTATATTTTTATCATCGCCGCCCAAAATTTCATCTTGAGACCCCACTAAATAAACAGTATTATTGTCCGTTAGAGACCAACCAGCTGTCATATCAGAAATATTTTTTAATAAATCGTCGGATTTTGTACCAACAATCAAGAAAAATCCTTTTGCTGTAATTTTAGCGTTATCATCAAAATTTTTCTTATAAAAACTTTTATCGACTGAGCAAGGATCGTCAGAACTATGCTTTTGAATAGACCAACCTTTTAGTGAAACATCCTCTTCATTATGATTGTAAAGCTCCACCCAATCATCGTCTGTTCCGCCAACACCAACCTTGCTATCAATTTGAATTTCATTTATTAAAATCTTTTGCGGAGCCGGCGGGGTAGGAGCAATATAAGTTTGATTTGGCGCTTTAGGCGTGGGAATATTTAATTCAAAATCATTGAAATTATTATCCGTATCTTGTTGGTTTAAAAACGCCCTATCTTCGCCCAGAACATTTTTTCTGCCGATGCTTTGGCCTAAAGTATGATTTTGCGTAGTTAAGTTTTCAAAATCCTGCGCCTCTCCCCAGCCAACTTTATCAACAATTTCACCATTGGGATTTTTTAAAATTAGAGAATTGTCTTCGGTTAAAGGATTGTCAATAAAAATATCGGCTAAATTTGTAAAATAATCCTGCCTTGTAATCAAAAAATAACCATTGGCGGTTATTTTTTTGCCACTAAATAAGTTATTTGCCACAAATGTTGAATAATCAGAACCGCTTTTTGTTTTTCTATGAATATACCAACTGGTTAAATCAACATCAAAGTTATTAGGATTATATAATTCCACAAATTCCTCTTTTGAATCAGCCTGACTGCCAATTTGAATTTCCGAAATTAAAATTTTAGAGTAAACTGGGTTACTACTGCCACCTCCGCCCGTATAAACCACATATGTTGAAGTATTTTGATTTTGTGTTTGATTAGCTAATTGAATTTGATTATTATTTTGACTCTGATTTTGATTATCTAATAATTGGGCTAATTCCAAATCGGTAATCTGTCGTCTTAATAAATCAATTTTTTCTAAAATATCATCAATTTGGTCTTGATTATCTACTAAAACTACCGATAAAGTATTATTTAATATATCCTCTTCAATATCACTTTCCTGTTCATCCAAGGCTAAGCCTTGGATAGATTGAGTGGGTGGTGATAATGGATTTTGGGGTAATTCAACCGTAAGTGCTGCTCCCCAAAAAAATGTTTTAGCAAATACCTCTTTAATACTAAATACTAACTGTTTACCGGTATTGTAAGCGAATTTACCAACTGCAATAGAGCCATTGTACAAAAAAACTATGCCATTTGCGGTTTTATCACCCACTAAAAAACCTATATTTTTAAGATTATAGGTCAATCCTGTTTTGGGAGTTTCAAAACATTTTTCTGAAACATTATTATAGTCAGATGGCACAGATAGTTTATTTAATTGATCTTGCATATCGCCGATTATTTTATCAGGAGCTCCTGCCAAATAGGTTTTACTTAAAGAATGGCCACCCTTTTTTGGGTCTTGATCACCTTCTCCCGGAGCTATATCAATATTCGCTGGCAGTGGTTTTTTGGCAAAACCTATACTTATTAAATCACGGACAACTTCATTGATGACCTTATCATTACTTGATGTTAAATAATTTCCACCGCCTGCCACATAATCGGCCGGAGTTGCCAAATTATAAACAGAAACGGAGTCTTTTGGGACTCCGTTTTTAATTAAATAGTTGTAAGCTGAATTAGTATAAAATGTGCCTTGTGAATGGCCGACTAAAAGTATTTTTATTGTATTGAGCTCATTATGTACCTGACTTAAAATAGTTATTAAATCATAGTCCATAGAAGCTCCTTTATATGCTTGAATAACAGAACTAATTAAATCCCCGGCACCTTCAATATGAGTAGCATTATAACCATTTATAAAATTAACATCATTTCTTTTAGTTTTAAGAAAAAAACTATCTTCGAGTGATTTTTTATCTTTTATTGCTTCTCTCTCTTCAGTAAAAATGCCATTAATGTAAACAACAGTAAAACCATCACTTTTACATTCGGCAAACACAAAATTAGGCAATAAAATTAAAAAAGAAATTAAAAGAAAAATAAATTTTCTCATTAATTTGGTAATGATAAAAGATTAATATCACATCTTACCCCCGCCTTAGAAGAATAGGTAGTCATATATTTCTTAAGATTTTCAGAATGTTTTTCTTTACGTATAACAGTATTAAAAATAATATCTTCTATCTCTTTTTGTCTATTATTACTTGTTGTTAAAGCCGTTTTTAAATCTTCATTTAATATTGCCTCACTAATACATAAAGATCCATAACCTTCTTTCTGAATAGTTTTTACTAATGTTTTTGAATTAAAAACCTCTGTTATTTGCAGTTGTAAGGCTTGGGCGTATTGCAACATTCCGGTGCGGATTTTGGCGGAGTTTGGATATTTTTCAAAAATGGTAATCTCAACATCGTCTCTAATTTTATTATTATTTACATCAAACCCAGCAACAGTTGAGTCGTTTAATAATTGGTCGGGTTTTGGGGGCAAATTTTTACCCATTACATCATCTAAATTAATTATTGTGTTGTTAATTCTACTAATCGCTTCCTCGGTTTTATTTTTTTGATACATTCTATAAAATCCCAAAGACGCAAAACCAACAAATAAGATAACAAAGATAATTCCGATTATAACTAACGTTTTTATAAATCTATTCATGTTAAAAATTTTTAAAAAATAAACCAATGGCGTTTTTTACGCATTGGTCCTTTAACAATTTAATTGTACAATTTTTATAAATAAAAAACCCTTAGACCGCCTGTGGATAACTTTTTTTACTAAATTCCGTATAATCACCGAATTAAAATAATATTTCATCAAGACAAATAAAATAAAAGCTTTTATTTTATTTGTCTTGATATTAATCTTAATTTTGTAATGGTAAAAATTTGTAGTAGTAAAAAACAAAACCACAGGACATCTATGGATAACTTCTTCACTGAGAAACTAATTTCATATATAAATCTTTTCTTTTTTATAAAATGATTCTATTAATCGTTTTCCTTCTGAAAATTTTAATCTTGATAAAAAATCTAATAAAATCTGAAATTCAAAAAGTAATTCCCCCTTTTGACTACCACCATGATTATGTTTATTTATTTCTTTAACTATAAAATACCACTCCCTATTAATATTAAATATTTTTGTTTTCATATTATTTTTTAGGAACTGGTAATCCTAATTTTTGCAACGGCAAATACTTAAAATAATATGAACAACCTTCTATTGAAATAACATAATCCAAATCGTCTTTGTATCTTGGATGTTGAAACCAATCACTTAATATATAAATATATTTAACTTCAACATTTAATCTTGATAAAAGTTTTCTATATTGTTTAATTTTAAAATCACAAGTCTGTAATTTTTCATCAGTGGAACCTGATCCACTTTGAAATTTAACTTCTAAAATAAATATTGTATTATTAACAATAACAAAAATCGCATCATCTGGTAAAAGTCTTTTAGAAAGAATCTTTTTATAATCAATACCCTCCTTTTCTAAATATTTATATAAATTATATTTTTTAAAACTCTTTGCAACTTCTTCATCTTCATAATAAATAACATTATTGATTATTTTGTAACCTTTCTTTGTTTTAAGAAGATCTAAAATATTAGTCTCTTTTTCAAAATTAAGACCCGTAATTGTATTTCCTCCACCTTTACCACCAATTTTCATATTTTTATTTTAATTTAATAATTATATATCTCTAAATCTTTTTATAGATAAATCTAAATATTTTTTTTCTGTATCTATACCAACAAATTTTCTACCATTTATTATTGATGCCAACCCCGTCGTAGAACTCCCAGTAAAAGGATCTAATACCAAATCATTCTTATTTGTACTAGCTAAAACAATTCTTTTTAATAAATCTAATGGTTTTTGAGTAGGATGTTTCCCAAATTTTTTTTCTTCTGGTTTTGGTGTTCCCATTGACCAAACAGAACGCATTTGGAGATTTGATTTTTTTAAAATATCTTCCGGCCAGTCACCATTTTTCATTAAATCATAATTAAAAATATGTTTTGCTTTTTTATCTTTTCTTGCCCATATTAAGGTTTCATGACTTGCGGTAAAATATCTACAACTTAAATTGGGCGAAGCATTTGGTTTAAACCAAGAAATATCATTTAGTATATGAAATTTATTAACTTGCAAGGCGAAGCCACAAGTATAAATAGAATGATATGTTCCACTAATCCAAATTGTTCCGCTTGGTTTTAAAATTCTGTGACAATTTTTTATCCATTCAAGATGAAATTCAAAGTCCTTTTTTAATCCATTACTAACATCCCATTGTCCCTTATCTACACTTACTCTTTTACCAGCATGTAAACTAAATCCCCCATTTGATAAAAAATATGGAGGATCGGCAAATATCATATCTATGGAATTTTCTGGTAATTCTTTTAAAAACTTTAAACTGTCGTCGTGATACAAAACAAAATCGCCCTCATTAAAATATGGTTTTTTAGATTTAATATTTTCAATATTTATTTTTTTTGCTTCGGCAGTGTTTTGCATATTCTTTATAGTATTATACATCTTATTATGTTAAGAATCCAACAAGATTTTTTACAAGCAAAAAGACTTTTCCGAAGAAAAGCCCTGTTATTGTTTTTTTGGTGGGGTTGGTGTTTTGTTGGTTTTGTTTGGGGATTGAATTTTGAAGGAGCGAGGTCGATCAGCTTTTTTTGAAAATCCGAAGATATTCATAATAGCTAATCTACTTTGAGTTTATCAGATTATAAAACCGTGTCAAGAGGACTTATCCACAGGGTTAAATTTAACATAACCCAAATGTAACGCCCTATGATGATTTGAACATAAATGTATTAGATTATTTATATTGTTATTTTTTTTATTTTTATCAATATGATGGATATCAAGCATTCCTTCTCTTTGTTCTTCGCAAAAATGACATTTATAATTCAACTGCTTGCGTATGGATCGAACGTATCTTTGTGGTAATCTCGTATGTTTATTTTTATAGTAACCACCAATATAATTATAACAGTGCGGACAATATCCGTTAATATTAACCTTTACTTTTTGACATCTTTTACAAGCTGATAAAGGACGAATTTTCTTTCTGTAGCATGTGATACAATAAGAAACATGCCCCTTAACTGTTTTATTTTTATTACAATAACTGCATATATTTTTATTTTTCATATCTTATGATTATACTATTTCCTGTAATAGTTATCAAGGTGTGGATAACTTCTTGCCCACACACCATTCGCCCAAAGGCGAACTGGTAGTGATGGGTTTTTATAATCAAAAACAGGGTACTCCCCTGTTTTTGAAAAAAACTTTTCTATTTTTCTTGCCTACCGGCAGGCAGGTACTTTCTACTTTCTATCCACGCACTTAAAAATATATTCTTAATACAAATTCATAATTTTTAAGTGCGGGATTCCGCTCGTAATTTAAGTTTTGGGACAAAAATTTAATACATAACTCGTCAAACTTAAATTACTCACTTCATTTTCTAGCACTAACCTTTTCTTGAATTGCCATTCTCGCTAATAATTTTGGGACTTCAAAAGTGATTTTGTCTTTTTCGACGTCTATCAAAACCCGACTGCCGGCTGAAATTTCACTAATAACAATTTTCACTGATAATGGATCTAAAATTAATCTTTGAATAACCCGCTTTAGCGGACGAGCGCCCAAATTGGCATCAAAACCTTCTTTAACCAAAAACTCTTTAGCTTTTTCAGAAATTTTAATTGTAATTTCTTTAGCAGCCAATCGTTTTTCCACTTTTGACATTTCTAAATCAACAATGTTTTTAATTTCGCTTTCTTTCAAATAATTAAATGTCACAATTTCATCAATTCTATTTAAAAACTCTGGCCTAAATTGGTCTTTCAATGAATTGGCTATTTTATCTTTCATTGACTCTCTTTGACTTAAATCCTGCATACTACTAAAACCAATTGAAGACATTTGGTTTATATAATCCGAGCCGACATTAGAAGTCATAACAATAATTGTGTTTTTGAAAGAAACCATTCTACCCTTAGAATCAGTTAATCTGCCATCTTCAAAAATCTGCAACAAGATATTAAAAACTTCTGGATGAGCTTTTTCTATTTCATCTAACAAAATAACCGAATATGGCCTTCTTCTCACTTTTTCTGTCAGTTGTCCAGCTTCCTCATAGCCCACATAGCCCGGAGGCGAACCGATAATTTTTGAAACTGTGTGCCGTTCCATATATTCTGACATATCAAGCCTAATCATCGCCCGCTCATCATCAAACAAAAATTCAGCTAAAGCCCGTGCTGTTTCAGTTTTACCAACGCCAGTTGGACCCAAAAACAAAAATGATCCCAAGGGCTTATTTTCTTCAGAGATACCGGCCCTAGCCCTTTTGATAGCCCTAGAAATTGCTGAAATTGCCTCTTCTTGACCGATAACCCGCCTGTTTAGGGTTGTCTCCATTATTTCTAATTTTTTAGCCTCTTCCGTAATAAGCCGAGTAACAGGAATTCCCGTCCAGCGAGAAACAACCCCTGCCACATCTTCTTCAGTAACTTCTTCTTTTAAAAAATGATGAGTTTTTTGTAGTTTTATAAGTTTTTGCTCAATTTGTTTTTGCTCTTTTAGCATACTTGGAATTTTTCCATACTTAATTTCTGCCACTTTTTCTAAATTGGCTTCACGCTGGGCAATTTCAGTTTGATAATAAAGCCCGTCAATCTCTTTTCTGATTTCTTTTATTTTGTTAATCAATTCTTTTTCGGCTTTCCATTTTACAGATATTTCTTTTGACTTATCTTTTATTTCAGCTAATTCTTTAGCAATTACTTTTAGTCTGCGACTAGAATCTTTCTCTTTTTTTAAAGCCTGACGCTCAATTTCTAACTTGGTAATTTCTTCTTCATATTTTTCTAATTCTTGTGGTTCTGACTCAATCTCTAATCTTAAAGCCGAAGCCGCTTCATCCATTAAATCTACTGCCTTGTCTGGCAAAAATCTATCCGAAATATAACGCGAACTCAATTCAACAGCGGCTTTAATCGCCGAATCCTTAATTCTTACTCCATGATGAACTTCATATTTTTCTTTAATACCTCTTAAGATGGCTATGGCATCGTGAGTTGATGGCTCCTGAACATAAATTGGTTGAAATCTTCTTTCTAGGGCCCCATCTTTTTCAATATATTTTTGATATTCTTTTAAAGTTGTTGCTCCAATTGCTCTTAACTCACCTCTGGCTAAAGCTGGTTTTAATAAATTTGAAGCGTCAATTGCGCCTTCGGCCGCCCCGGCACCAACTAATGTGTGAAGTTCATCAATAAACAAAATATATTTAGACGCAGAACGGCTAATTTCTTTTAAGAGTGCCTTAATTCTTGTTTCAAATTCGCCCCGATATTTTGTTCCAGCGATTATAGCACCAAGGTCTAGTGAAATTACTTCTTTATTTTTTAAAAATTCTGGCACATTACCTCTTCCAATTCTTTGAGCAAAACCTTCAACTATGGCAGTTTTACCTACCCCAGGCTCTCCAATTAACACTGGATTATTTTTGGTCCTTCTTGAAATTATCTGCATTAAACGCCTAATTTCATTATCCCGACCAATAATTGGATCAATTTTTCCAGCATTAGCTAAATCAGTTAAATTCCTAGTGTATTTTTCAATTACCTGGTACTTTGACTCGGGTTCTGGGTCGGTAATTTTTTGTCCACCTCTAATTTGGGATAAAACTTTGAAAACCGAATCGTAATCTAACTTTACAGATTTCATTGAGTCCGAATCACCATTAGAATCCAAAAAGATTATCTTTTCTAAAGTTTCTTTGGCCATTGATTTTGTATCAAGCAAAGCCAAAAATAAATGCTCTACGGAAATAAATTCGTCTTGCATTTTTATTGATTCTTGCCTAGCCCTATCTAAAACCTTAGCCATATCTTGCGTTAAGTAAAATTGACCAAATGAAGTTGGATTTAAAATAGCAGAAATTTTGAGTATCTGCGCTTCTGTTTTCTTTTTTAGTATTTCAACATCAATTCCCACTTTATTTAAAATGGTTAAAACAATAGAATTTTCTTGCAGGAGTAATGCAAAAAGCAAATGCAGAGCATCTATTTGTTGTTGTCCGCGTTCTTGAGCAATTGACTGAGCTGATAATATGGCCTCTTGGGCTTTATTTGTAAAATTAGCACCACCGTTCACTCTTCACCCATACGAATTTATGATTTATAAAAAATTTTAATTCGCTGGTATTAATGTAATATTTTTATAACCCCTCACTAGCCTTTGGGTGAAGGGTTCATTATTTCTTGAAACTTGAAACATTTAACGACATACATTTTTTTTGTTTCATGTTTTATGTTTCATGCTTTTATGATTTACATCTTAATCCATTTTTCCACAAAAATCAAGCAATTCAAAATACTTGAGTCTTCACCATACCGTAAATAGGTGAAGGTGGTAATTTAAGGTTAGAATATTTCTATTTCTAATGCAAAAGTACATTGGGAATGGTGAAGACCGTGTCAAATCAAATAACAATCAAACCGAAATAGGTTTTCGGATAACCTCGGAAAATCTCACCGAAATTTTCTTTTTTTCATCGACCTTTGGTGAATTAATTTTGTTCTGATATGTCTTGTAAAGCGTTCCCAGTTTTTTATCAATCTGCCGTTTTAATTCTGCGGGATTGAGCGACAGGTATATTTTTTGCAGCTCTTCTTTTTTCTCTTGTGAAATTTCGGATGACTCCATAATTCTTTGATATGGGGTGCGAGGTTTGTCATACTTCCGATGTATTCTACCGCCAACTCTTTCTTTTAAAACCAACTTAATCACCGGCTGAAAAAAGTTCTTAAACAATCTTTGTTCATTCCGATACAAATCGTTAAGGATTTCCATTTCTTCTGGCGTGTCATATCGCAGATATCCTACGAGTCTTCGAACATGCGTATTATTCTTTTGTTCCACTAAGCAGTTGTCATTTTTTCTGTAGGGCCGTGACCTTGAAAAATCCAACCCTGTTTCTTGTGAATATGCGAATACATGAGCATTGATAAATTCCGTTCCTCCGTCTGAGTGGATTCCGACCCGTCCAATAACTCGCCCCGTTTCTTCCTTAATTTTGTTTTTAAATATTCTGTTCTTAATTCGACTAAATACTGATTCCTTGATTGCATGTTCATAGTTGTAAAATGAAGTTAATTATTTTAGTAATTTACTTCATTTTACCGTAATGAATTTCAGTTTGATTTTAGGTGATGTAAGCGATACCCGTTCAGTTTGATTTTATGTGATTTAATACGAAGACTTGACAAGATATTATACTATATGCTATAATTAGGGCATAGCTGAACTTTGACAATTACCATCTTTTGCCCTACTTGTAGTATGGCAAAAGATATACTATTTCCCATTTGAAAACGTAAATTCTCTAGTGAAATGCAACTTCTAGCATATTAATTTTTCTCGATATCTCCATTACTTCCCCCGTCCACAAGAT